>Ga0123338_10001426_pt1 | contig 23152 bp, 17 predicted proteins | sample grotaG_FD_89793 | JGI IMG/M metagenome (GOLD analysis project Ga0123338, IMG submission 89793) | Glacier valley bacterial and archeal communities from Borup Fiord, Nunavut, Canada, to study Microbial Dark Matter (Phase II) -... | ecosystem: Environmental > Aquatic > Freshwater > Ice > Glacier ...
GGTACCTGGAATCTATGGGCAAGCGATGCCTCATGGAAAGCCTTCCTCGTCTACATGCTTGTTATCGGTGTGGCCTTTATCGTGACTGCCTGTCTCAAGTTGCGCTTACCCGCACACACAGCAACAAATTACCTCGTGTACGCAACAGTTGGTCTTGTTATCCTTATGGCCATCTTGCTCTTGCCATGGATCATTGCCTCTGATGCAGTATGGGTAAATTCATTCTACTATCGACTTATCGGTGCAGCCTCAATCCTCGCTGCAACAACGTTCTCGGTCCTCGTTATCATTAACCGTATTGCCATTTCCCAAAACCCACAGTTAGTGACAAAAACAGTGGGCACGAGACTCTCAGGTGGCATGCGTGCAATTTATATTACCGTCGGTGTATTCGTCAGCCTGTTTTGGTTCTACGGAATCCCGGCTTTCATCGCCAGTTCATCTCGCATTGATCGCGTCAATAGTCAGCCAGACTACTCCTACCCCAGCAGGAGCAGCGACACCCGCTACCAGTAAAAAGAACTGACAATAAAAATGACCGGAGAAATATCCGGTCATTTTTTAATTCCTAGGAATTATTGATTTTTCTGAGAGTTTCGCTTGCGCTGGTTTGGATCAAGGAATCGTTTACGAAGACGAAGTGACTTTGGTGTGACTTCAAGTAGTTCATCGTTTTCGATAAAGTCGATTGATTGTTCCAGGCTCAGGTCTGTGTAAGGAGTCAGCTGAATCGTACCATCACTTGATGATGTACGCATGTTTGTCAGCTGCTTGCCGCGACAGACGTTGACGTCAAGGTCACCACCGCGATTATACATACCGACGATCATACCCTGGTAAACAGTCGTTCCAGGACCAACGAAGAGCTCACCACGAGCTGAGGCGTTATCGAGTGCAAATGCAGTCGTTGCACCGGCTTCGGTAGCAATCAAGGCACCGTTACGAGTTTGTTGGAGCTTGGCACCAACTGGTTGGTATCCGTGAGGCAATGTGTTCATGATCACCGTTCCCTTTGTCGCAGTTAGAAGGATGTTTCGAAGACCAATCATGGCACGAGTTGGGATGATGTAGGTAGAGCGAGTTGCGCCACTACTTGTCTGTTCTTGTTTCACAGGAGTTGCACGACGAGTACCAAGTTCTTGGCTGACCGCACCGAGGAATTCTCCACCGATTTCGATAAGAAGTTCTTCGACAGGTTCTTTTGTTTCGCCATCTTCTTCGATTGTCACAGCTTGTGGACGACCAACTTCAAATTCGAAGTCTTCGCGTCGAAGTGTTTCGATCAGAACTGAAAGGTGAAGTTCACCACGACCTGAAACAACAAATCCGATTCCTTCTTCACGAACACGAAGCGAAACGTTTGTTTCAGTTTCTTGACGAAGACGATCACCAATTTGGCGACTTGTGTTGAACTTCGCTTCTTTACCCTTTAGTGGGCTCGTGTTTGGACCAAGGTACATGCTGAGTGTTGGTGCTTCAATGTCAATGACAGGAAGTGCATCAGGGTGTTCTTTGTCGGTAATAGTTTCACCAATTTTTGCATCAGCGACTCCGGTAAGAGCGATAATGTCACCAGCGCCAGCTTCGGTGACTTCTTCGCGCTGCAAACCACGGTAAGCAAATAATTTTTCAATCTTTGCAGGTACGATAGCTCCGTCGCGCTTAATAAGAACGAGTGGTGATGCTTTGCTGACTTTTCCACGAGAGATACGACCAATGGCGTACTTTCCAAGGAATGAGTCGTAGTAAAGTGACGTCACAAGCATCTGGAATGGACCGTCAACGTTCACTGCAGGTGCAGGAATGTCGTTGATGATTGCATCAAAGATAGGCGTGAGGTCGGTGTGAAGGTCGGTGTTTTCTGGTAGTTTATCCCACGCTTTACCTTCGCGACCGATTGCATAGTAAACAGGATAATGTAGTTGGTCATCACTAACGGCAAGCTCCAAGAACAAATCAGAGACTTCATCGATCACTTCGTCAATACGACGTGATGGCTTGTCGATCTTGTTGATAACGACAACAGGCTTTAGGCCTAGTTCGAGTGCTTTTGACAGCACAAACTTTGTCTGAGGCATTGGACCTTCTTGAGCGTCAACGATCAAGAGAACACCGTCAGCCATGTTCAGGGTTCGTTCAACTTCACCAGAGAAGTCAGCGTGTCCTGGGGTGTCGACGATATTAATCTTGTAATCACCGTGGTAGACAGCGGTCTGCTTGGCGGTGATAGTGATACCACGTTCGTGCTCTTGGTCACCACTATCCATGATCAGTGATTGTTCCATTTCAGCCTGGTTAGAACGGAAAGTGTTACTTTGTTTCAAAAGGCCATCAAGTAGCGTCGTCTTCCCGTGGTCGACGTGAGCAATAATGGCAACGTTGCGAATGTATTTTGGGTCTTTCATAAAAATATGCCCACCATAGTTAATCAGGGGGCTTCCTTATCTGTAATTATAGCATAGATAGTCCTATTAAGCAACCAAATACACACTGTCAGCAATAAATAAAACTCCCGAAGGAGTCTTACAAAATTCAATCTGGTGCGCGTGAGAGGACTTGAACCTCCACGTCCTTGCGAACACTAGCACCTCAAGCTAGCCTGTCTACCAATTCCAGCACACGCGCATACTTGTAATATTATAGATGTAGCCCGTAAATAATACAAGCCCGCTGCCGGGGCGGAGGTCGACGGTTACAGGAACCATGATCATCTCCGCCCACAGCGAGCAGGCTTCGTTACTGTGCAGCTTGCATGCCGTCGTGGCCATGCTTCATACCGAGGATGGACTTTGCGGCATATGCCGCGAGGGCAATCTTGCTACGCGTCCAGGGCTGAGTGTTGAGGTCGGAGTTGTCGAACGGGATAGGTCCGACCTTGAACTCAATCACCTCGAACCCGTCGTCCTTTACCATCTTCTTCAAACTTGGGAGATGGAGGAACGGCTGTGCGATGATAATCACCTGCAGGACGCCTTCGCGAACAAACTCGGCTTTGGCTTCTTTCCAGACACCACTACTATCGAGGTACGTGCCGTCCTGACGCAGTTCGACCGAATGGTCGACAACGTAGTCGAACGGTGCCTCTATCGCCTTCGTGATTTCCCACTGTGTTACCACGATCGGCATACTGTCTTGGAAGTTGACGTAAACGACCGCTTCTTCAACTTTAACGGCGAGTGCGATATTGCTGGGGTTCGGCTCGTCTTCACGAAGGCCGAACGCAAAGCCGACAATTCCGACTCTCATGTGCATGTTTTCACCTTCTCTTTGTCGTCAGCAGGCGGGTTGCCTATCTGCCTGCGGAACAGGGACTCGAGCACTTTTATGCCAAAGTCCCTGTTCTGCATTCAGAAAAGAATGAATATACATATTATAGCATTAAATACTTTAAATGCAACCTATTAACAGGGCTGGAGGCCATACAAAAAGCCCGTCATTACTGACGGACTATTTGTATGGTGGGCGCTGAGGGATTCGAACCCCCGACCCTCTCGGTGTAAACGAGATGCTCTAGCCAACTGAGCTAAGCGCCCTAACAAGTGTGAATTATATACGATCTCACCCCTTTAATCAACTATGAAAGCGTACTACGGTGTTCGTTCAACCAAACGATCACCGACTGTCCAATACAAAACATCCGCGTAGCGATCTGTTGCAGAGACCATAACGACTTTGGCTGGAATCGTATGGACACTCTTGCTATAGACGTATTGAGTCGTCGCCTGGAACAATCCAATCGCTGGCGCATCCGACATCCACTGCCTTGCAAACGTGACATATTTTGCATTTCGAAGATTAGGTTCGATTCTTGTCCGCGCGCTCGTTAAGGCGTCATCACTCATTGGATTCGAATAGTTAGAGAAGTTAAATCCCCCACTTGCCTGTGATGAGTGCCAATACGCGTACACATCTGGGTCGCCACCGATAGTCAGTTGGTACATAAGGACGTCATAGTTACGTCGCTGTAGAATATTCTGAACGACGTTCTGAGCAGGATCGGTCGGGTCAACGATACTGGTTGTAATGGTCAGCCCAAGACTCCGCCACTGTTCAGCCATCGCAGTAAGCACGCGTTCGAAGTCATTGTTCTTTGTCGTCACAACTGCCAGCTTTAATAAGACGCCGTCTTTTTTGCGTACGTTACCCTCTAACTTCCATCCAGCTTGATCCAGCAGGTTACCCGCCGCTACCTTGTCGTACGGAATGGCTGCCGGAACGTCGCCTGTCACCTGTCCAGTAATAAACGGTAGGTGAATCTCTGGTGTATGCTTACCGACAACCTCGCGCAGTGCGGCTGTATCTGTCCCTGCCTGTAGCGCCTGCCGAACGAGCTTATCCGACATAACACCAGTTGTCGTATTGAATAGCGCGTATACGCCAGCATCAATCGGCTGACGCTCAACAACATAGCGGTCGCTGGTGATCTTGGTTGTATCACGCACTGTGAAATCGGTTGCTGCATTCACCTCTGACGTTGTCACGGCATGGATAATTGCATCGCTCGAGGCATACACGTGTAGCTGGAAACGATCTAGCTTGGCAACCCCTTTGTAATACAGACTGTTCCTTGCCAGGTGCACAATACTCCGACCAGTGCTCGCATCGATATCTTGAATAAAGCGGAAACGAAATGGCCCGCTCCCTACTGGGTTGGTGCTGAATGAATTCTCTCGTAACTCACCCGGTGCAACATCTCGCAGGACGTGCTCGGGAAGGATTGGCAAAAAGTCTAAAGCGTGCGGGAATGCCGCATACACATCGGGTAACTTGAACTGAACAGTAAGGTCGTCAACTACCGTGGCGGAAATATCATCCCACCCACTAATCGTCGAGCGTGTCGCGGGGTTCTTTAAAAGATCAACGGTGAATACGACGTCTTTTGCGCGAAGATAAATCCCATCCTGCCAACGAGCATCTGGCCTTATCTTAAGAGTGTACGTTGTTTGGTCAGCACTAATCTCCATACTACTCGCAAGATCGTAGTTAAGGTGACCAGTCTGGTCATACGTCAAAAGACGAGAGAACATCAAGGCACTAGCAGACTCTTCGGCACTCGTACTCGCAAAGATAGGGTTTAACGTTTTCACTGGACCCTGGACCGCTTCGGCATACGTACCGTCATTAGCATTGACGGTTGTTCGATAGCTCTGCTGATACCACATAAGCTGCAGTCCACTTGCCGCAATAATCAATCCAATCGCCAGGACCCAAAGCACAATATGCCGCTTTACTTCACGAATGCTATCCATGCGCTTAAAAACGAATCGACGAGCGTGCCGAACGGTCGCGCCCTCAACTTTTTTCATACGCCTCGAAAGGTCCTTAGAGCTAAAGCTTAGCTTGGGGAGTCGACGCCATTTACTCGGTTGATTTTCAGCCACTTTGGTGAAGTGCTCCTTTATTTAGCTGGTAGTAAAAGGCCAGCCAAGATCGAAAGAATGAAGATAGCCGCGAAAAATACGCTGACTTCAAAGAGGTTCTTATCGATACCACGACGAGTCGTATAAAGCTCGCCAGAGCTACCAAAACCAGCACCTAAAGTTGCGCCACGTTGCTGAAGAAGGATCGAAACGATCATAAGAACGGCCGAACCAACATTCACGAATTGTAGAATTGTATCAATTGTCATAATTTACTCCTGATTTACCGCCTCGAATCTCGACTGCGGCACTTACTATATAGTTTACCAGACTCAGAATGATTCCGGTAAGAATTGAGTTAAAGAACGACATTGATATGCCTGGTGCGAGCAGTAGCGACAGATACACAAGGGCGCCGTTCACGACGACGACAAAAAGGCCAAGGGTTAATAAAATTGCCGGCAGTGACAAAATAACAGCTAGCGGCTTTAAGACGCTATTGATAACCGAAAAGATAAAACCAGCGATAAGAAAGCCGCCGATACCCGCCGTGACTTCAACATTTTGATAGCCGGATCCAAGCAGGCGAACCGCGACCCAGAGGCCGCAAGAGTTCAGTACCCAGCGCACAATAAAAAGAGGAAATTGCCAATTCATAACGTTATGCTTAGTATATCACAGCGAGGTGGGTAATCTGGCACTGAGGTTCTCGTGGCCTACCTCTGTAATCAAGATGTCGTCTTCGATACGAACCCCGATACCCTCTTCAGGAATATAGATACCCGGTTCGACCGTCAGAACCATGCCTGGAGCAAATACATCGGGACCACCAAGTGAATCGTGGACATCAATACCGAGGCCGTGGCTAATAGAGTGCGGGAAATACTTTCGGTAGTCAGACGTATCGTTCAAAAGCCCTAACCCACGCAGCGCTTCTGTCATAATATCATCAACCTTTTTGAAGTACTCTTTGACCGATAGGCCCGGTCGGAGTAATGCGATAATCTCAACATGGGCACTTTCAACAGCCGCGTGAACAGCTTGATGTCGCTCAGATACCTGCCCATACGCATAGGTACGCGTAATGTCGGCAGCATAACCATCAAGCCGTGCTCCAATATCGAGTAGGACGTATTCCCCGGAGTTGAGCGCTGCCTGATTCTGTACGTAGTGGAGTGTGCAAGCATTCTTGCCCGTTGCAACAATCGGATCGTAGGCATGTCCCGTTGCACCATTCTTTCGAAAATAATGCGTAAACTCAGCTTCAATCTCATATTCAAAAGAATAGTGGTGGATATTATTTCTTACAGCATCAAATCCATTAATGGTCAGCTGAATTGCATTACGAATCAACTGAATTTCTTCTGGTGTTTTGATTGCGCGAAGTATAGCAAGGTCATGACGGCAATCTTCTACTTCACCAAACACTGTGCGTAATTTCTTGAGCATCTCAACAGGCCCAGGATTTAACGCGAAGTCATACTGCTCGACATGTTGATCTTCGCCAATTGTTGCAACAGCCTTGCTCTTTCCAGCCAGCTCATCGAGAAGCGTCTCACCTTCCGATGCGCTAAGAATATATTGGACACCGCTTACCTTCTTTGCAGAAGCCGTCGATAAGCTCCCCTCAAATAGTTGATGCACCTCTGACACTTCCGGAGCGATGAGATATTCTTTAGTACCGTGAATAACAAGTGTCCAGTTCGGTGATTCAATGCCAGTCAGGTACCAAAAATTCGCCTCTTGCTCGAAGTGAAATGCCGCATCGCCACTGCGTTGTAGTAATGTATACGCGCAGATAACAATTGGAATACCACCAATCTTCTTAGCTAAAGCAGCGCGGTTTCTGATAAAGAATTCTGTTGTCATTCCTCTAAATTGTAACATTTTAATTCAGGCTTATGACTGAGTCGTTGCCCAAAACTCTTCAGAAAAGGCCGCTTGACTACTATCGAAGCTATCGGTAATCGCTTTAACATGATAAAAGTACGTCGTCCCAGCCTTAAGGCCAGTCGATGATCCTGATGTGCCGTTAATCGTCATCGAGTGGACGTCCTTCGTAAAGCTCACATCCGTAGCCGATTCAAGAATATAGCTTTTCGCACCGCTCACGGCAGCCCAACTGTAGTCAATGCGCGTAGACGAGATAACCTTCAGCGTAAGATTGGTCGGAGGCATAGATACATTGCTCGTGATAGCTTTTGCGACGTCCGACCATACACCTTGCGAACTATTTTCACCTCTTACTCTAATAAAGTATGTTTGGCCTGGTTTCAATTTCTCACAACTTCCATGTAGTTCGGTAACTGTCGTTTTGACAATATTTTCAGAGAAAGTACTATTTGTCGCACATTCTAGACCGTATTTTGTTGCATAGGTTGATGAACCCCAGGTTATCACTATCTTGTCACTACTAGAGAGGCTCACGGCAACAGCACCAACCTTCGTAGGTTGAGGTAGGTTAGCCGCTGACTGACAACTCCCGGCTTTTGATTTTGCCGAAGTTGAGTCAATGTAATAATGGATCGTAGTATCAACCGTGCTACTCCCGGTTACGCAATAGTCTGAACCATCAAAACTTCCACCACCAGTCAGTTTAATAGTTTTCGTGCTACTCACTACATCCGATATAGCCGCCGGATAACCATTGCCCTTGTCGCTTATTTTCTGCATGATGGTGGGAATTGTTTCCAAAGTCGCTTGAACTTCACCCACGAGTTGCGCCCTGCGAATAACGTTCGCAAGCGTAAACCCAGCAATAATAAATCCAGTTACCCCCAAAAGAATAACGGTAACAATAACAATTCTTTTGCGGAGGTCTGCTTTTGGTTTACTAGTTGGAGTAGAAGTATCGTACATATTATTTCCTAAAATTTAATGACAAACAACTTAACGATTGAAGGTTGAATATTATTATGCGATTGACCGCCACCAGTACTCTGGTTAACAGCAGCCGTTGCGCCGACAGCAATATATTGGTTATCCATCGTATAGTTAGAGGTATTGGCACGCATGGAGGATTGAGCGCCGCCCCACCCGCCTGCTGTACCGCCTTCCGATGCATCAGTTCGCCCCACTGCTGTATGTGTATGGGAGTTTTGGGTATGGGTGTGCGAAGCAATTTGCGCGATGGTTGGCGTTTCTGTCTTTGTTCCGTATTTTTGGCCAATTGTCGCAAACTCTATATCACTTGGCTGACGATTAACGATGACACGACCACGCGTATCAGGAAGGTTAAAGGTTGTTGAACCGTTGCCTGCGCCATAGGTTGTTCCAACTAGCGCAAAGAGTGCACTATATGTCGTTCGTGAAACGGCCGTACCGTCCTCAGCCAAATAGCCTGATGGCACAGAACTCCAGTATCCCCCAACCACAGTTCCGGTAGATGCGACAAGAGCTGCACCACCGATTGTATACTTAATGGCTGACAAACGCGTCATTGATGGCTGAATCTCGTTATGTCCCGTACCTCCTCCCGCACTTTGATTAGTTGCTGTCGCTGCAGCAAATGTAACGGCATCATCCTCTTGGGTGTAGTTATTTACGTTACTACGAATACCAGAATTTACACCCGCCCATGCGCTCGCATACCCAGCCCCGCCTGCGTCGGTCCTGCCAACGGCGGTATGCGCGTGTGCATTCTGAATATGCGTGTGTGATGGCATCTCTAGAGTCGTCAGTACATGCTGCTTCTCTCCATACTTTTGACCCATAGAGCTAAATTCGCCATCACTTGGATTTAAATTAACCGCTACACGACCACGAGAATCGGGCAAGTTAAAGGTTGTTGAGCCATTTCCAGCCCCATAGGTTGTTCCGACTGCCGCAAAAAGATCGGAATACGTAGTCCTCGATACTGCGGATCCATCTTCAAGAAGATATCCTGTCGGTGCAGTAGACCAGTATCCATCAATCGAACTTGCAGCAGGTAGCGAAGATGCAGCGAAATCAATCGGTCTGTATTTGATTGCAAACATATTTACTATTGATGGCTGGATATTATTATGCGAGCCCCCTCCACCTGTATTCTGATTTACTGCCGTATCTGTCGATACGCTAACATATTGGTTATCCAGAGTATACGCACTCGCCCCTGCCCGTAAAGCCGAGCTCGTACCACCCCAACCAGTTGCGGTGCCTCCTCCGATTGCCTCTGTTCTACCACCAGCAGAATGCGTGTGTGCATTCTGAACATGGGTATGGGATGGCAACTGAGCTGTAGTAAGAGTCTCTGTTTTCGTTCCATACTTCTGTCCAATGGTAGTAAATTCTGTATCCGATGTGCTTTTATTGACACTGGTTCGACCCCGTGAGTCAGGCAGATTAAATGTCGTCGAACCATCACCGGCGCCATAGGTAGTACCTATTACTGCGAATAGGTCAGCGTAGGTCGTTCGCGATATCGCCGATCCATCCTCCAGTAAATACTGGTCAGGAGGCGTCGTCCAATATCCAGCAATAGAAGTTCCGACAGGAAATGAGTCGTAATCATAACAATCTGGGTATGTCCCATGTTGGTTTGTATCAGCACAAATATGGTCCTGTGTATCACCCGCACTTGTATTACTCCAGTCACTTTGACCATTAGCATTCATCGCACGCACTCGACAGTAGTAGGTGGTTGTGGCATTTGCACCCGTTAGTGACGCCGACGTTGTCGCTGCGCCATTTACAGTTTGTTGCACAAGACCGGTTATATACACGGGGTCAAAAGCACACTGGGCAAGATACTGGCTTGCGTAGTTCGGTGATGCCAAGACCCAGTTCACCACAATTGTCGCAGAGCCTGCGGTAAACGTAATATTCGTGACCGCACTAGGAATTGGCAAGTTCGTTCGAGTGGCACAGGTGCCAGAAGTAGCCCCTGCGGCCTGGGTCAGATTATCAATATAGTATTTTATAGAAGTCGAGTTCGAAGTCGTCCCATCGAGACAGAATGATTTTGCGTTAGGGAGTGTGAGCACTATCGTATTACTTGAACTAGCCGAGAAAGTTGTTGGGATAGTGAGCGGATACGTATTATTAAACGTGCGAGATGACTCCATAGCCGACGCTGCATGCTCAAGGTCGCTCTTTACAGAAGCTGTTGCCGTTGATGTGCGCCATGCACCATAGGAGACCACGACGACCGTCGCGAGAATAGCAATGACCGTGATCACTACGATTAATTCTACGATCGTAAAGGCTGCGCGAAACTTGTTGTTCATCATACTCTCCATATTGGGCTCTGCCCCCATAATATAGCGACAACCCTATAAGCACAAGCTCATTACAACTGAGGTTTTAGGAGTGGCAAAATAAGCTTTGCCTTCTTTTCACCTATGGCAGCGATGAGCGCCGTTTCGTCCGCTTCGGTCACGCCACGAAGGCTTCCAAAAGTCCGAATAAGTGTGCGCCGCGTCACAGGACCAATACCCGGTATTTCTTCCAGGACATTAGCTGTTTGTTTAGCACGCTTTAGAACTGTGTGATAGCTCACTGCAAAACGGTGCGATTCATCACGAATACGCTGAAACAGTTTTGTGACATCAGAATAAACTGCGTGAATAGAGGAACTGCGCAGATTCTTTGAGTGCGACGAGGCGTTCAATTGCCCGACATGGAGATTAAGTACGTAATAGTCACCAGATAGTGTCACCGCAACATCTGGCGTCGGGTTTTTCATAAATTCGTTTAATGCATCTGTTCCGATATGCGACCTCGTCCGGTGAATAATAATTTCTTCTTCGCGCTTGGCAATGCTGATCATAGGAATCGATAGGTTGTATGCTTCGGCTGCTTTCAAGGCAGCATCTAACTGACCTTTGCCACCGTCGATCAGAATAAGATCAGGCATCCCCCACGCTTTGATGTTCTTTTCACTCAAACGCCGCTGTAATGTTTCGTGCATGTTAAAGTAGTCGTCGTTCTGTTCAATCCGAGTCTTAAATTTACGATAGTTCGCGCGATCACTGACGCCATTCGTAAAGACGACCATACTGGCAACTACATTTGTCCCGCCCATATGGCTAATATCATATCCTTCGATGCGAGCTGGAATTTTCGGCAGCCCTAACAATGTTACTAAACTACTCAGTGCTTTGTCTTTGCTGATGTCTAAAAATTCACGATCACCAAACATAATTTTTTGCTGCAAAGATTTGAGGTCACTGATATTATTTCGAAATGCCGCCGCATGTTCAAAATCATGCAGTTTTGCCGCGACATGCATTTCTTTCTCGAGTTCACGAATAATCGCACTGCGTCCACCTTCCATGTAACGAATTAAGCGCTTGAGACTCGCTTTATATTCTGCCGATGTTGTTCCTGGACGAGGGCTGAGTCCAATGTGTGAGTCAAGATCGGGTCGACCATTTTCTTTCGGTGGTGTCATGTAATATGGAAATATTTTACGCAAAAAACGAAGAGCTTTTTTGATAGTATAGCCGTTATAATACGGACCAAAATATTCAGCCATATCATCGAGTGGATTGCGCGTAAAACTTACCGTCGGCCATTCACTTTTCATATCAATCCGAATAAAGGTCTGCGACTTGTCGTCACGAAGTAGAATGTTAAACCGTGGCATATAACGTTTCACCATTTCAGATTCTAGAAAGAGTGCGTCAATTTCACTTTCCGTTTCAACCCAATCTGTATCGTGAATCTCTTCGACTAACGCCCGGGTTTTAACGTCCATGTCGCGCGTACTTTGGAAATACTGACGAACACGATTTTTAAGGACCGCCGCTTTACCGACATAAATAATTTCACCCGATTTCGACTTATGAAAATAGACACCGGCTGATCGCGGGAGGGTTTTTAATTTTTCTTGAAGTTTTGACTCCATATATTTATTGTACCGCCGAATGAAAGCCGGGGGTATAGTTAGACGACAAGCGTAGCGCGCTCACGACAAACCTCAGTATGAAAGAGAAGATCTGGATTTTGTTTGCAGGTTTCACAAATCAGTACTAAATCATTACAGTTTGCGAAGGCACAATTTTCATAATTGTTCGTTGCTTCGTGGCAGTGACTACAGACACCGATAACTTTTGCATGATCTGAAAAATCAATTGTCATACGATCGTCAAACACCCGAAGACTTCCCTCCCATAGACCATCGTCACCAAACTCTTCGCCATATTTCACAATACCGCCATCAATTTGATAAACTTCTTTGAATCCGCGATTCACCATCAGTGAACTGAGGATTTCACAACGAATACCACCGGTACAATACGTCACGATAGGTTTGTCTTTCATGTCGTCATATTTGCCACTTTCAAGTTCCGCAATAAAATCTCGGCTTGTGTGAGTGTTGGGAACGATGGCATTTTTGAACTTACCAATCGCTGCTTCGTGCGCATTACGGCCGTCAAAGAAAACGACGTCGTCACGCTCCGACACGAGCTTGTTTACGTCTTTTGGCTTGAGGTGTTTCCCGCCACCAACAACGCCGGATTCATCAACCCGAAGCTCATCACCTGCATCAAAAGCGACGATTTCAGAACGAACCTTCACGCTCATACGAGGGAAATCTTCGCGTCCACCATCACTCCATTTGAAAACAATATCCTTAAAACCTGGTAACTCTTTTGTGGTTTTGATGTAGGCTTTTAGGTCATCGAGCTCGCCACCGACAGTGCCATTTAAGCCATGAGGAGAAATAAGAATACGTCCACGTAAATTGAGGCTTTCCGTCAAAGTTTTTTGCCATAATCGAATAGCAACCGGGTCTTTAATCGGTGTAAATTTGTAGTAGAGTAATATTCTTTGCACAAATAGTATTATACCATGCTCACTAGTGTTATAGTAGACGCATGAACGTCGGTACGTTTTATGGCAACCCAGTGTCACACCGACCAATCTATATACAACAAACGCTCACAACTCTGACAGGAGAACCCTATGTCTGAAAAACATTCTTCAAAACGTGTCGTACAATTCATGCTCAAGCTGTGGCACATCGCACCCGTGCTCACGATTTTCATGATGGTGTCGCAAGTAATATTTGCGATTCTGACGACAACAATCGCACCAATCTTCGTGTCGCAGTTACTTACCCATATCGCAAACGGGACTGCCACGCTCGAAACAAGTATCGGCTTGTTAATTGGCTACGGCACCATTCTGATCATTGGTGATGTCATTGCTATTCGTATTACGATCGCACTTTCATTTATTTCAGTTAGTCGCATGCAAGCGCATGTATCAACGCAAATTCTTGAAAATCTCACCAAAAAAAGCATGACCTACCACTCGAACAAAATGAGTGGCAGCATGGTTTCAGACAACAATAAATTGATCGGTTCAATTGAACGATTCTGGGACACAATTACCTTTACGGCGCTTCCGATTCTGACGACACTTCTTTCAGTCTGTATCGCCCTCAGCTTTATTTTTTGGCAATACGCCGCAGCCCTTGCTGTACTATCGGTCATCATTATTACTGTTATTATCAAAGCCCAGAATGCAATCGCACCTATTAGTCGGATCGTTTCCGAAAAGTCGAGCGCAAACACAGGTTTCTTTGCAGACGTTATTTCGAATATTTCGGCGGTGAAAGCATTCGCTAACGAAAAGATCGAACTTGAAAAATACGCCGTAAAGATTGATGACTGGCGTCAGGCGAATCTACGTGAAATGCGCAGTGTCTTATTAATGACAGGCTCGTTTGGCATTCTCATGGTCATTCTTAATATTGGCGCATTTATCGCAGCTATATTTGCGACGGAATACAAGATCGCAAGCATCGGCGCCGTCTATCTTGTCATTAGCTACACGATTACAGTCGTTGGACAACTCTGGGCTGTTGGAAACACGACCCGTTCATACATCCGTATTATTGGCGACGCAAGCCCAATGATCGATTCACTTGCCGAACCAATAGCTTTAACCGATCCTGAAACCCCAAACCCGTTCAATGCAAAGAACGGTACGATCATCTTTGATGATGTCACCTTTACGCATGACGAAAAGGACACGGCGCTATTTAATAATTTCAACCTTACCATAAAGGCGGGTGAAAAAGTTGGACTCGTCGGATCATCTGGTTCCGGAAAAACCAGTCTGACAAAACTGCTGCTACGCTTCAATGATGTTGAAACTGGGTCAATCACTATCGATGGACAGCGTATCGACGAGGTAACACAGTCTGATCTTCGACGCGCTATCGCCTACGTGCCACAAGAACCTGTACTCTTCCACCGAACACTCCGCGAAAATATCGCTTACGGAAAAGAAGGTGCATCAAAGAAAGAAGTTGAAAAAGCAGCAAAGCTGTCACACGCACTGACATTCATTAACGAACTTCCACTCGGCTTTGAGACACTCGTTGGTGAACGCGGCGTGAAACTATCCGGCGGACAACGACAACGCATCGCGATTGCACGTGCGCTCATAAAAGACGCACCAATCATACTCCTGGATGAAGCGACGTCCGCGCTGGATAGTGAGAGTGAAAAACTCATCCAAGATTCATTAGTCACTTTGATGAAAGGGCGAACAAGCATCGTCATCGCCCACCGATTGTCGACGATCTCAAAACTTGACCGTATCATCGTACTCGATAACGGCAAGATCGTTGAAGATGGGTCGCACGAAACGCTCTTAAAACAGGGCGGCGCATACTCCCGTCTTTGGGCGCATCAATCCGGCGGATTCATAGAGGAATAAAAAACTCCGCTCATAATGAGCGGAGTTTTTCTTTTGTTTACACGCACTCGGTACAAGCCTCGTGAGTGTACTGATTCGACACGGAGCCTAGGCTTTTGTCTCTTCAGCAGGTGCAGCCTGATCGGTGTTATCACCATTATCAGAGGCCACTTCGCTATCAATTTCTCCGGCACCAGCAGCTGCTTCGTTGGCTGCTTCAAGCGCTGCAGGTTCGTAGACGTTAGCGATTACAAGATCAAGGTCTTGGTCAGCATCTGCGAATACGACACCTTCAGGGAGCTTCAGGTCGGCAACAGTAAGTCGATCTTCGGCTGCCTTAAGGTCGATAATTGAAAGCTCAAGAGATTCAGGAAGAGCTGCAGGTTTTGCTTTCACTTCGATACGCTCAATTGCTTGAAGCACAATCAGTCCAGCTTTTTCAGCAATACTTTCACCTTCACCAACAAGAACGATTGGCACTTCTGTTGTAATGACGTCGTTTTGGCTGATAGTGTGGAAAGCAATGTGACGGACACTGTGCCTTACAGGATCAAGATCAATTGTCTTGATGATGGCTAGTTTCTTTTTGCCATCAATAATAAGGTTTACAGGTGAGTGCTTACCCGCTGCTTGAACAACTTTTGTTGTCTCAACAATAGCTGACTGTGTTGAAAGAGGCACGTCTTGTCCTCCATATACAACACTCGGTACTTGTCCTTCACGCCGAAGTCCAGCGACTTTTTTGCCACTTGCTGTCCGTGTATCTAGTTTCAATGAGAATTCATTCATAATTATTTAACCTCCGTCGGTTGCTGTCTTTTCTCTCTATGCATTATAGTCTTTTATCTATCTATTATAGCATTTAAAGTGCTAAAATGGGGGAGATGATACCCGGAGTAGATCTTATTACCTTTATTCAAGCTGTCAGCATCCTTGGAGTTGCTTTCGTTATTTTTGCTGAATCAGGCCTTTTGATTGGCTTTTTCCTCCCCGGTGACAGCCTTCTCTTCACCGCCGGATTCTTGATGTTTACAGGGGTGCTGAACTTTAATATCCACCTTGCTATCCTCATTATTTTTTTCGCTGCTGTCCTCGGAGATAGCGTCGGCTACACCTTTGGGCGACGAGTTGGAGCCCGCATATTCAGTCGACCTGATGCGCGACTATTTAAACAAGAATATATCGTTCGGGCACACGAATTTTATGAAAAACACGGCGCAAAGACGATCGTACTTGCACGCTTTATTCCTATCATTCGTACATTTGCTCCAATCGTTGCTGGTGCAAGCAAGATGTCATATCGCCGATTTATCTCGTTTAACGTTATCGGTGCCTTCTTCTGGACAGCCGGTATCACCTACGCTGGCTATTTCCTTGGCAAATGGTTCCACTCAATGGGCTGGGAGATCGACCAGATTCTTCTTCCTGTCGTTGCTGTTATTATCGTCGTTTCCGTCCTCCCACCAGCGATTCATATCCTAAAAGATAAAAAGACCCGTGACGCTTTGTGGACAGGCACAAAACAACAATTCTCCCTCCTCTTTCGAAAACGAAAGTAGTGTCTTTACTAGGGTTGTCAAAAAACGCTTATGCCTCCATACTAAAGGCTAACTATGAGGCATCAAGCATCACACTTTCTTGGATCACGATTGGTCGGTAGCGGAGTTGCTTTTCGTGTCTGGGCACCGTTTGCGACGGCCGTCACCGCACTCATCAGCGAAGACTTTAACTGGAATGAGACGCTGTTAAAAAGCGAAGGTAATGGCTATTGGTCAGGAGAAACCACAGAAGCCAGTCCTGGCCAGTCATACAAATATCGTATTACAGCCGCCGACGGCACTCAGCGAGAGAAAAACGACCCCTACGCGAGACAATTAACTGTCTCAGATAATGGTGCATCAGTTATCGTCGACCCTACCTATGATTGGGAAGATGCCGTTCAACCCAACATCCCAAAAGAAAAGCAGATTATCTATGAGCTCCACGTTGGGACATTTAATCGCCCCGACGCAGCAACACCTGGGACGTTTTACACTGCAATAGAAAAGCTTGGCTACCTCAAAGACCTTGGCATCAACATGATTGAACTTATGCCAGTCGCAAGCATGGCTAGTAGTAATGGCTGGGGTTACGCTCCGAACTACCTGTACTCGGTTGAAAACTCATACGGTGGACGACGTGGACTACTTGATTTCGTAAAAGCCTGCCACTCGATTGGGCTTGGCGTCATCCTTGACGTTGTATATAACCATTTCTCAACCGAAACGGGACTCTGGCAGTTTGATGGCTGGAGTGAGCATAACCGTGGCGGGATCTATTTTTATAACGACGAGCGTGGCGACACCCCATGGGGCGGGCGCCCAGACTATGGCCGGACAGAAGTTCGACAATTCATTCTCGACAATGTCACGATGTGGCTCACCGAATACCACATCGATGGACTACGGATCGATTCAACTATCTACATGCGCAATACCCAAGGATCGGAAGGCGGACCCGAGCATGACATCCCTGATGCGTGGTCACTGCTGCAGGAGATGACAAAACTTGCCCACAGTATCAATCCTCACGCGATAATGATCGCCGAAGACAATTCAGGTAACGACACTATCACTCAGCCCATCTCGGCAGGCGGCGCAGGCTTTGACGCACAATGGGGGCTTTCATTTCCTTATGCAATCCGTGCAACGCTCCACCTAGCAAAAGACCGCTACGACGATAGTCTCGTAAATGAATTGCAGCATGAATATAACGGACAAGGATTCCAGAAAGTTATCTTTAGCGACTCCCACGACACTGCCGCAAACGGCTCTGTCCGCCTCAACGAGTCGGCGTCACCAGGTAACGCCGGGAGTATCTTTGCGCGACAGTTTGGTCTGCTCGCAAACGCCGTCATGCTCACCGCACCAGGTATTCCGATGCTCCTTCAGGGTGAAGAATTCCTCCAAAAAGGTAACTTCAATGACTGGCAAATGCTCGACTGGGATAAGACGCAGCAATTTGCGGGATTCGTCCTCGCCCATCAGCACCTCACAAAACTCCGGCTGAACACCTATCAAAATACCGCTGGTCTTTTAGGTCCATCAATCAACGTATTCCATCGCGATACAACGAACAAAGTCATCGCATACCATCGATGGCTTAATGGCGGCACGCACGATGACGTTATCGTCATAGCTAACTTTAATGATCAAAGATTTAAAAAATATGAACTTATATTGCCTTTGCCTGGTACGTGGCGAGTTCGCTTTAATAGCAGCTGGAAAGGCTATAGTTCTGACTTTAATGAGACCAAAGTTTCTACCGTCACGACTGATTCGAGTCATCGAATTAGCCTTGCGCTAGCAGACTACAACATACTGATCTTGTCGCAAGACTAAAGAAGTGGCTTTAAGTAGAAGCCAGTAAATGATCCGGCAACCTTCGAGATATCCTCTGGTGTTCCCGCAGCAACAACCATGCCGCCACCGACACCACCCTCAGGGCCCATGTCGATCACGTGATCGGCGGTTTTAATCACATCAAGATTATGTTCAATTACCACCATGCTATTCCCGCCCTGGACTAATTTTTGCAAGATAACGAGGAGTCGTTTCACGTCGGCGCTATGCAGTCCGGTCGTTGGTTCGTCGAGAATATATAACGTCTTACCTGTCGAGCGACGAGATAGTTCCGAGGCAAGCTTGATGCGTTGCGCTTCACCACCACTAAATGTCGTGGCTGGCTGACCGAGCTTGATATAGCCGAGCCCGACTTCAACTAAAGTATTAAGTTTCCGTGCAATTGTCGGGATATTTTCAAAGAAAGTCGCGCCCTGTTCGACGGTCATATCAAGAATGTCGCTGATCGTTGAGCCTTTGTACTTAATCTCGAGTGCCTCGCGGTTGTAGCGCTTTCCCTTACAAACATCACACGTCACGTAGACATCAGGCAGGAAGTGCATCTCGATCTTGATCACGCCGTCGCCTTGACAGTTTTCACAGCGTCCACCTTTAACGTTAAAACTAAAGCGTCCTGCCTTGTACCCACGAATATTCGCTTCAGGAGTGCTGGCAAATAGTTCACGGATTGGAGTAAATACGCCCGTATAGGTCGCTGGGTTCGAACGTGGTGTTCGACCAATAGCCGACTGGTCAATCACGATAACCTTATCGAGTTGGTCAATGCCTTCGACTTGATCATGCGCACCAGGAACAACGTGAGCACGGTGGAGTCGAGCTGATAGCTCCTTCGCAAGAATGTCATTCACGAGTGTTGATTTACCCGAGCCACTCACACCACTCACAACGGTCATAACACCGAGTGGGAATGTGACATCAATATTTTTAAGATTATTTTCACGCGCACCCCTAATAATAAGACTGCGGTCCTTTTTGATTGGGCGTCGTTTTTTCGGTACTTCGATCTTCTCTGTCCCAATCAGGAATCGCCCCGTGATACTATCTTTGTTCTGAGCAACTTCATCAGGTGTCCCAGACGCAACGACGTGACCACCGGCTACACCTGCGCCAGGACCAATATCGAGTAGGTAATCTGCCTGACGGATAGTATCTTCATCATGCTCAACAACGAGTACCGTGTTACCAAGGTCTCGGAGGTGTTTTAATGTGGCAATCAAGCGATCATTATCACGCTGGTGAAGTCCGATAGAAGGCTCGTCAAGGACATATAGGACACCTTGAAGCCCTGAACCGATTTGTGTTGCCAGACGAATTCGCTGCGCCTCACCACCCGATAGCGTATTGGCGGCACGTGACAGTTCAAGGTAATTAAGTCCGACGTTATTCATAAACCCAAGTCGAGATTTAATCTCTTTCAAAATCTGTTCAGCAATAAAGGCCTCTTGGTCATTGAGCTTGAGGATATTCTCGAACATATCCAAGGCAGCATCAACGTCGAGTCCAGCGAAATCCATAATATTGAGATCGTGAATCGTAACCGCCAAAACAACCGGCTTGAGTCGAGCGCCATGACACGCCGTACATTGACGTTCACGCATAAATCGCTCGATGTCCTTGCGCATAAAGTCACTATCGGTTTCTTTGTATCGTCGCTCAAGATTAGGAATCACCCCTTCGTAGGCGGCATCGTAAGCACGGCCGTCACCAAGTGAAACGTGATAGGTTTCGTCACCAGTACCATACAGAATCTTTTGAATTGCGTCGTCAGGTAGTTCACGAACAGGCACTCGAAGGCTAAACCGATGTCGATCAGCCACTGCTTGTAAGCGCTTCATATACCATGCATCGCTGTTGACACGGTTATAAGGACGGATCGCACCTTCCAGTAAGGTCAGGCTTGAGTTGAAAACGAGTTCTGGGTCGACTTCAGGCCGGCTCCCAAGACCAGTACATACCGGACAGGCTCCTTGCGGCGAGTTAAAACTAAAGAGCCGAGGTTCGAGTTCCGGGATCTCCTCGTTTGGATGATCGATACAGGCATAGCGCTGACTATAGATATAGTTTGTGTCGGAATCGACATCATGCACCTGTACGACGCCATCGGCAATTTCAAGTGATTGTTCGATTGACTGCGCAACACGTGGACGCGCATCGTCGGACAGCGCAATACGGTCAACGACAATTTCTATATCGTGTTTAAATTTCTTGTCTAGGTCAGGGAATTCGTCGAGTGAATATACGACGCCGTCAACGCGGGCACGAGCAAAGCCGAGACGACGATACTGTTCTGGAACGTGCGCAAACTCACCTTTTTTACTCTTTACAATTGGCGCGAGAATCATCAAGCGGGTTCCAGCCGTTAACTTCATGATTTCGTTGATAATATCTTCGGGAGTTCGACGACTTACCGGCTTTCCACAAACAGGACAGTGCGGTACACCGATACGTGCAAACAATAAACGCAAATAGTCGTAAATTTCCGTGACCGTTGCGACGGTACTACGAGGGTTTCGACTGGTTGATTTCTGATCGATACTGATCGCAGGACTGAGCCCGTCAATTTGGTCAACATCTGGCTTTTCCATCAAACCAAGGAACTGTCGAGCGTAGCTTGAAAGACTTTCAACGTAGCGACGTTGGCCTTCAGCGTAAATGGTATCAAAAGCAAGGCTCGATTTACCAGAACCACTTAATCCCGTAATCACGACTAATTTATCGCGTGGGATTTCAACACTAATATTTTTCAGGTTGTGCTCGCGAGCACCAATTACCCGTATAACCTCTGACATAACCGTCTAATTATACGCTTTTTATAACACTTTTTCTACCCTATACATTGTAAAGGGAAAGGGATCAGTCACCCTTATGCTTGCATATTGCCACCCCCGTTGTTATAGTCCTAACAATTCATAAGGACATTATCATGCGAAAAACCATCATTATCATCTGCCTCATCCTATCTGCCGCGCTTATTCTCGACAGTATGAATGCGTGGCAAGTTATCGCTATGTTCTATATTGCAGGTGAAATTCCTGGTACCCACAGTTCAATAAGCGCAGGAACAATGCTAGAGCTGTTTGCACTCCTCATCGGTTTTGTGATCGCCCGTATTAGCAACCGAGCAGTCTTATCATTTTTTGACCGACGAACATCAAGCTTTACGCAAGCCTAATCGTTCTCAGTTGGAACAATACTTTCAGCCCACAACTGTAACTCTTCGAGAACAAATCTCTTCTTCTCATCACTCATTGTGGCACTTAATTCTTGTACTCTTTTTACAAAACTAGGTAATTGCTGCATAATGCGAGCTGCTCGCCATGTTTCCCATAAAATCGCTTCTTCTTCAGCGAGGCTTTTTGGGAAATTACGTGCTTTATAGTGAAGAAGTAATGGCGACAAACGCTCGTCAGTAAAATCTGGGTGAAGGTCTGCAAGTTGTTGCTCATTTGCCTGACGAACTTTCGCAACTCGAAGCGTATCAACGTCGGAAACAAAGCCGTCGTATAGTTGAGCCTCAACATCGAGAGATTTTTTAAATTCTGGTCGCTTTTCTAGAACGCTTCGTATATTTTCAGCAAAGCTCGGAACAGATAATAATGCATTCCGGTGCTTGGTAATAATCGCTTCATCAAGTCCGACACGCGCCCATCCATCAGATTGTGCCAAGACACCAAGTGGAGCCACCGCGGGTGCCCGGTTGTACTGCATCTCTTTTATAGGTACCGCAACGAAACCTTCTTTTTGACGGTCTTCCCAGCTCGCTAGGAGGCGCTTCTCTAGTTCATTAGGCGTTAGTTCAAGAAATGGCGTTGGATCGTACCGAAGGTCGTAGACAACCACGTTGCTATTTCGTCCGCTCGTTAATGGAAAGGCTACCGTCGCTTTGTGGAAGTCGGCACTAAATCGTCCACTCACATATATAAAAGGTTGTTTGTCATCTAGATTTACTAGCTTCTTGACTTCTTTTTTGTCACGAATCTTTAACAAGTAACTATAAAGTTGCGGTTGGTTATCTTTTACAAGCTTGGTGACGGCTATTAGGGCCTCGACATCACTCAGTGCGTCATGGGCCTTCAAGTGATCGATACCATTTAATTTCGTGATCAATTCGAGCCTGTTCACTTCTTTGCCATCGACAAACGGCCATTCAATGCCGTCGGGTCGCAAGGCTCGGGTCATACGAACGACGTCGAGCATATCCCATCGAGATCGTCCGTCTTTCCAAGTCCACTCATACGGGTCATAAAAATTGCGCCAAAAAAGGTGACGGATAAATTCATCGTCAAAACGGATGCTATTAAATCCGACAGTGATTGTATCAGGAGTAAAGATCTCGTTAATCAGTAGTTCTGAAAATTCGGCTTCGGTGTATCCGTCTGCCTGCGTATCTTGCGGTGTGATACCTGTCACCATCAGGGCGTCAGGGCTTGGGAGCGTATCGTCATTTAATTTTACGAGGATGTTGTACGGCTCACCAATCGGTTCAAGATCCATGGTTGTGCGGATACCGGCGAACTGCATAATACGGTCATCGCGAGGACTGAGTCCGGTCGTTTCGAGGTCATAAAAGAAAAAAGTTTGAGCCATACCTCTAGCATAACAAAAAAACACGCCATCTGGCGTGCTTGATTGGCGTAACTTTCAGAAAAGTTAAAAAACAACCTGCGATTATTTGTCGTCGTGCTGCTCAAGAAGCGTAAAGGTATCATTACCGACACGGATCACACTATTACCTTCGGCACCGGCACGGGTCAA
>Ga0123338_10001428_pt1 | contig 23130 bp, 20 predicted proteins | sample grotaG_FD_89793 | JGI IMG/M metagenome (GOLD analysis project Ga0123338, IMG submission 89793) | Glacier valley bacterial and archeal communities from Borup Fiord, Nunavut, Canada, to study Microbial Dark Matter (Phase II) -... | ecosystem: Environmental > Aquatic > Freshwater > Ice > Glacier ...
CGTCGCCCGGTTCGCCGAACACGGTGTTCCAGCGGCGAATTTCGGTCCTGGCGATGCGACGATCGCCCACACCAAAGACGAAAAGGTGCATCGCGCCCCGCTCGAGGCGACGTTCGCCGCACTGCTCGATCTGTTGCAGCACGGCACTGATCCGACCGATTCGGCAAACCACCACTAGAAATCTGCCGCAACGAGCAGCGAAGAGCGGCTAGTAGCGACGCAGGACCGTGACGACTTTTCCGAAGACCTGTACCTCGTTCGCCGCGAATACCATCGGGGCCAGCCGCGTGTTGTGCGGCATGAGCGTGATCTTGTTGCCGTTGCGCTGATATGTCTTGACGGTCGCTTCTTCGCCGGGGATTCCGGCGACGACGATGTCGCCGTTTGTGACCTGGGGCTGGGTGTTACAGACGACGTAGTCGCCATCGAGGATGCCGGCATCGACCATCGAGTCGCCACGGACCCTCAACATGAATAACTCGCCCTCACCGGTGAAGTCGGCGGGAACCGGCAACAGTTCTTCGACATTCTGCTGCGCGAGGACATCTGTTCCTGCTGCGACGTCTCCGACGAGTGGCACGTTGCGAACCGGTCGCCGTTCGAGTTGGGCACCACTGCTCGGGTCGTACCGCATGGCGATGGCGCGGGGCTTGGTCGGGTCCCGATGGAGGTAGCCGAGGCGTTGCAGCGTCAACAGGTGATTGTGGACGGTGGATGGTGACGTCAGACCGACGGCCTCTCCGATCTCACGTACCGAAGGCGGATAGCCGCGCTCGCGCATCTGCACTTCGATGAAATCGAGGATTTCCCGTTGACGATACGTGAGCGTGTGTTCCGACATGTTTGCGATCGTACTCTTGTTCGTTCGGGAAGGCAAACACCCGTTCGAGAAACCCGGCTCCACAGGTTGACTTCGAACAGTCGTTCGGGCAGACTGCAGACATTCGTTCGGGAACGTCCGTTCGACCGCTGATTCTGAGGAGCGCCCGATGGCTGTCACGATGATTCCCCTGCAGCCACGGCACCGTGGCCACACACAGGCTGATCTCTTCGCCAGACGGCGCCTCACCGCCGGTGTGCTCGTCGGGCTGCTGCTCGTGATCGCAGGCCTTGCGGCCCGCCCCCATCTGGTTGCGCCTGACGTGCGCCCTGCCTCGTCCGTCGGGAGCAACCAGATCAACGTCGACACCGGGAGCGCTGGCGACGCGCAGCTGCAACGTGTCAACGACGTCACCGGTTCGGCCGGCATTCCGGCGCACAGCTCGATCGATCACAGCTTGATCGATCACAGCTCGATCGATCACCGTGCGGTCGCCTCCGGACGAGGCATGTCAGCCATCTATACCGTTCAGCCCGGTGATTCGCTGTGGTCGATCGCTGCGTCACGAGTGGCGTCGTCCCACGTCGATGCCTACCTGTCGAGTCTGATCGCCCTCAACGGAGCTGCGTCGTTGACGCCCGGGCAGCAGCTGACGCTGCCGAGCTGATCGTGCGGAGATGATCTGGCGGACTGCGATTGCCTGAGTCCACAATTCCGTTATTGTGCACCCGTGCGTTGCCCTTCCTGTCACGAAGAAGACACCAAAGTCGTCGACTCTCGTGTCGCCGAGGAGGGCTCGGCAATTCGCCGACGCCGGCAGTGCCTGAGCTGCTCTTACCGTTTCACGACGTACGAGCGCCTCGAAGAAGTTCGCCTGATCGTCACCAAGAGTCACGGCGGCCGTGAGCCGTTCGAAGCCGCCAAGCTGGCCGGTGGGATCCGCGCCGCATCCAAGGGCAGGCCGGTTACGCAAGAGGACATCGTCAGGCTTGTCGATGCGATCGAGGACGAGATGCGTGCAGAGGGTCCCGATGTCACCAGCGCTCGGATCGGGGTCGCTGTGCTCGATCGACTGCGGCGTCTCGACGAGGTTGCCTACCTGCGATTTGCCAGCGTCTACAAGGGTTTCGACGGCGCCTCTGACTTTCGACGTGAGCTTTCGCTCTTGCAGAAACTCAGCGCCGAACATAGCGGGTGAACAAGAACCCCTCGTCCTCGAGCACGTGTCGCAGCTCGAAGCGCCGGAGTTGTTCGCTCGCACCTGTGACGACGCGGGCTGAGTCGCCCCCGATGACGTGTGGCGACACGGTCAGGTTGAACTCGTCGACCAGGTCGGCCTCGAACAGCGAACCGTTGAGTGCTGCGCCCCCCTCGCCCTGCAGGAAATCGACGTTCAATTGTGCCAGCGCTGCACGCAGGTCGACATGTGCATCGCCTGCGCGGACCGTGTCGATCGTGACGGCCGGCGCCGACGTCGTCGTGATCAGGAATCCACTGCCGCTGGTGAACAACTCGCTCTCGAAATCGAGTCCTGTTGCTGACGAAGTGACGACGCCGATACGCAGTCCCGGCTTCTTCGGCGGTCCGTATCGCTCGGAGCGGATCGTCCCGGCACCGACGACTACCATCTCAGCGATCTGGCGCAAACCGAGCAGGATCGCACTGTCGGTTGCATTGCCGAGCGCTCGCGAGGTCCCATCGACGACCGTGCCGCCATCCATGCTTGCCACCATGCACAGGCCGAGCCACGGGGTGCCGTCGCCGTGCCGTCGACGGCCCGGATCCGAATATGCCTTCTCGATGGTGATGTCATCGACTGGGTGGGGGAACAATTGACGCATCGTGCGATGATCGCACGTACGACTCGACAGACAGGACTCGAATGGATGCGTGGACCGATGAGCCTTCCACCAGCATCGACGTGAAGCTGGAAGCGACCGCCGCACAGCCGAGCGATCGGCCAGGCGAGGGCACAGTGTTTCGTACGTGTCCGTTGTGCGAAGCCGGCTGCGGTCTCGAGATCACGGTACGGGACGCACCCTCGAAGCCGAGCGCGGTCGTGCGCATCGGCGGGGACCGTGCCGATGTCTTCAGCCACGGCTACATCTGCCCGAAGGGCAGCACGCTGAAGCAGTTGCACGAAGATCCGGATCGCCTCCGGTCACCGATGCTCAAGCGCGACGGCGTCCACGTGGCAGTGAGCTGGGACGAGTCGCGGGAAGCGGTGCACGCCGGACTCAATGGCGTCATCGACCGCCATGGCCGCAGTTCGTTGGCCAGTTATCTGGGCAATCCAGGTGCCCACAGCATGTCGGCGTTGCTCTACAACCGCCCGCTGCTCCAAGCGCTCGGCAGTCACAACCGATTCAGTGCCTCGACTGTCGACCAGATGCCGAAGCAGATCGCCTCCGGGTATCTCTTCGGTACAGGCGTTTCGGTGGCGGTTCCCGACCTCGACCGCACCGACTACCTGCTGATGCTCGGTGCCAATCCGTATGCCTCCAACGGCAGTATGTGCACGGCCCCCGGTTTCCCCGGCAGGCTCGAAGCAATCCGCGAACGTGGCGGAAAGCTCGTCGTCGTCGATCCTCGGCGTTCGCGAACCGCAGAGTCTGGCGACGAATGGCTCGCCATCCGCCTGGCGCCGACGCCGTACTTTTGCTCGGCATCACCAACACGCTGTTCATCGAAGGTCTCGTCGATCCCGGCGAGCACGTCGCGGCGTTTCTCAACGGTCTCGATGACATCAGATCGGCGATGCAGCCATTCACACCCGAGTTCGTCGATCGATGGTGCGGGATCGACGCCGCAACAATCCGTCGGATCAGCCGGGAGCTTGCGGCCGCGCCAACGGCAGCGGTGTACGGACGAATCGGCACGACGACGACGATGTTCGCCACGACGACGTCGTGGCTGATCGATGTCGTCAACGTGCTCACCGGCAACCTCGATCGTGCCGGAGGGGTGATGTTCTGCCGTCCGGTGACAGGCGGTCCGACGACACGTGGCGCTGGCCGCACCGGTCCAGCATTCAGCGTCGGCAGGGGTCACCGCCGGGTCAGCGGTTTGCCGGAGGTCATGGGCGAATATCTCGTCGCCGTGCTCGCCGAGGAGATCACCACGCCAGGCGACGGACACATCAGAGGTCTGGTTACCGTTGCGGGAAATCCGGTGCTGTCGACGCCGAACGGAAATGCCGACGGTGTCGCCCGGCTCGACGACGCCTTGAGGCAGTTGAAATTCATGGTGTCCGTCGACATCTACCTCAACGAGACAACGAGACATGCCGATGTGATCCTGCCGCCGCCGTCGCAACTCGAACGCGGTCACTACGACGTCGCATTGCTGCAGTTCGCCATTCGCAACGTCGCCAACTACAGCCCGCCGGTTTTCGAGCGGCCGGCCGGGCAGCCGGACGAGTGGGAGATCCTCATCAAATTGGGGGCGATTGCTCAGGGGCAGACTGGCGTCCGCCTATGCCGGGTTCGTGGACGAGGGCATGATCGGCTCGATGGTTGCGTCAGCCGTGCGCGACCCCCATTCCATTGTCCACAACCGTGATCCACAGGAACTGCTGGCTGCTGTCGGCGCCGGAGCAAGGACGGGTCCGGAACGCCTGCTCGACTTCATGATCCGCACCGGTCCGTACGGGGACGGCTTCGGTGCCAACCCCGGCAGGGGACACTCGACGAACTGCTGGCTCACCAGCACGGGATCGATTTCGGAGCACTCGAACCTCGACTGCCCGATGTGCTCCGCACGCCATCCGGGATGGTAGAGCTGGCTCTCCGGGTGCTGATCGATGATCTCGAACGCGTGCAGCGGGCCATCGAAGACTCTCGAGCAGCCGTTGAGGCTTCACCCGCAGTCTCTGCGACCGAGATGGTGCTGGTCGGACGACGTGACCTGCGATCGAACAATTCGTGGATGCACAACATCGGCGTGCTGGTGAAGGGAAAGTCTCGATGCACACTGCAGGTTCACCCTGAAGACGCGGACAGCATCGGCCTCGCCGACGGAATGCTCGCCTCGGTGTCGTCGTCTGCCGGTTCCTTGACCGTCGCCTGGAGCTCACCGATGGGATTCGACGTGGGGTCGTCAGCTTGCCGCACGGCTGGGGGCACGGCGTCACCGGCACGCAGTTGCGAGTCACCGCCGGCGTCAGCGGAGTCAATTCCAACGTCCTCAGCGACCACAGGTCGTTCGATCCGCAGTCAGGTACGTCGGTCCTGACGGCGATCCCGGTGATCATCAGCGTGGATGCAGGGGTCGCGGGGAAGACCGTGTGACGGCATCCCTGACGGCGTCCGCCACGGAATCTGCTGTCTCCGGACCCACCACGTGCCAGCCTGTGGATGAAGATGGCGGAATCCACAACCAATTCACACCCTTGTACCCCTTCCTCCACACAGGCGACGTTGCCTAGGGTGTCCTCCCGTAGTCGGTCACGGTACGAAAGCGCGGATGTCCAGGTTGTACGAGTCATGGTTCTCGAATTGAGAGTGCGACCCGAGTGCCGGATGGGGTGGGGAACCCCGAACCTTCGTTTCTCGTACCGTGACCGCAGAACGTGCTCGACGCCGAGCAGGGTCCCAGGCCAGCCAGGCGGCGGGTGAGGGTGCCCAGAAAAGTATCTCCGGCAAACCATTGACACGGTTGTAATTTCAATGCTGTAATATCTACCCGTAGTGCAGAAGGGGGCCGGGAAGAACCTTCGTTCACTAGATGTTGTGTTTGTTAGCGGTTTGCAGTGCCATCATCCCGGCTCCACCGAAACGCTTCGATCGATCACAGCACACGAATGACGTACAGCACCAATGACGCACACACGGATCTCGGCACTCAGCCGACACAAGGAGTAACCATGTCAATTGCACCGGATCGTCTCGCCATCGGAATCGGTCGTCGGTTCACCGAGGCGGGCGTGCATCCCTATGACCAGGTTCTCTGGGAGCTCCGCGACGCCAGGATCAGCAACTGGAAAGACGGCACGGTCGCATTCGAGCAGCTCGGTGTCGAGTTCCCGGTCGGTTGGTCGTTGAACGCCACCAATATCGTCTCGCAGAAGTACTTTCGTGGCACGCTCGGAACACCAGAGCGGGAGTCCTCCCTGAAGGAAGTCGTCGACCGGGTTGCCGACACCATCACGCTGTGGGGTACCGAGGGCGGCTACTTCGACGGTGCTGAGGAAGCGGCAGCATTCTGCGACGAACTGAAGTACATCCTCGTCACCCAGCGTGCAGCGTTCAACAGCCCGGTGTGGTTCAACATCGGCGTCGCCGGTGTACCCCAGCAGGCCAGCGCCTGCTTCATCCTCTCCGTCGACGACACGATGTCATCGATCCTCAACTGGTACCGGGAGGAGGGCGTGATCTTCAAGGGCGGCTCGGGTGCCGGTGTCAACCTGTCGAAGATCCGTTCGTCGAAGGAGCTGCTGCAGGGCGGCGGCACCGCCTCGGGCCCCGTCAGTTTCATGCGTGGCGCAGACGCCTCGGCCGGCACGATCAAGTCGGGTGGCAAGACGCGTCGGGCGGCAAAGATGGTCATCCTCAACGTCGACCATCCCGATCTCGAAGAGTTCATCTGGTGCAAATCCAAGGAGGAGAAGAAGGCCCGCGTGTTGCGTGACGCCGGCTTCGACATGGACCTCGACGGCGGCGATAGCTTCAGCATCCAGTACCAGAACGCCAACAACTCCGTTCGCATCACCGACGCCTTCATGGATGCGGTCATCGCCGACAGCGACTGGGATTACAAGTCGGTGACAGACGGGGCCGTCGTCGGGACGGTGCGCGCCCGTGACCTGTGGCGTCAGATCGCCACCGCCTCGTGGGAATGTGCAGACCCCGGCCTGCAGTTCGACACGACGATCAACGAGTGGCACACCGCTCATTCGACGGGTCGGATCAACGGCTCGAACCCGTGCAGTGAGTACATGCACCTCGACAACTCGGCATGCAACCTGGCATCGATCAACCTGCTGAAGTACCTCGGCAACGACGACGTCTTCGACATCGATGCGTTCCGCCACACCATCGAGGTCATGTTCACCGCCCAGGAGATCCTCGTCGGCCGTGCCGACTATCCGACCAAGGAGATCGGCGAGACGAGCCATCGGTTCCGCCAGCTCGGTATCGGCTACGCCAACCTCGGGGCGATGCTGATGGCCCTCGGGATGCCGTACGACTCTGTCGCCGGGCGCACCTGGGCCGCAGCGATCACCGCGCTGATGACCGGGCACGCCTACGCCACGTCCGCCCGCACCGCCAGCCGTATGGGCCCGTTCGCCGGCTACTCGGAGAATGCAGAGCACATGCTGAGGGTGCTGCGCAAGCACGAGGATGCGTCACATCAGATCGACCCGGCCTTCGTGCCCGCCGATCTGCTCGAAGCCGCGCAGTTGGCGTGGGAGAACGCCGTTCGTGACGGCGAGGAGTTCGGCGTGCGCAACAGCCAGGCCTCGGTCCTCGCCCCCACAGGCACGATCGGGCTGATGATGGACTGCGACACGACAGGAATAGAACCGGACCTCGGCCTCGTCAAGCTGAAGAAGCTGGTCGGCGGCGGCACGATGCAGATCGTCAACCAGACGATCCCTCGGGCGCTGCGCAACCTCGGATACACCTCTGCGCAGATCGACGACATCATCGCCTATATCGACACCGACAAATCGGTCCTCGGTGCACCGCATCTCAAGGTCGAGCACCTGCCGGTCTTCGCCTGCTCGATGGGTGACAACACCATCCATTACGAAGGCCACGTGCGGATGATGGGTGCGGTGCAGCCGTTCATCTCCGGTGCGATCTCCAAGACCGTGAACATGCCGCAGGAAGCGACGATCGAGGACATCGAGGCGTTGCACATGCTGTCGTGGGAACTCGGCCTCAAGGCTGTCGCCATCTACCGCGACAACTGCAAAGTCGCCCAGCCGCTGTCGACCGCCAAAAAAGACCCAACGCTCGGTGCCGCAGCGGTCGAGCCGGTCACCAGGGTGGTCGAGAAAGTGGTCGAGACGGTCGTCGAAAGAGTGATCGAGAAGGTCGTGCATCGCCCGGTCCGCGAGAAGCTGCCGCGGTCGCGCAACGCCAAGACGTTCGAGTTCCGCGTCGCCGATTGCAAGGGTTTCGCCAATGTCGGCCAGTACGCCGACGGCCGTCCGGGGGAGATCTTCCTCACCGTCTCGAAGCAGGGTTCGACACTGTCGGGCATCATGGATGCCTTCGCCAAGTCGATCAGCTACGGCCTGCAGTACGGCGTGCCGATGCGTGCGTTCGTCGAAGCCTTCGTCAACATGCGCTTCGAGCCTGCCGGTATGACTGACGATCCGGATATCCGTTTCGCCGCCTCGATCATGGACTACCTATTCCGCCGCTTGGCGCTGGAATATCTCACCTATGACGAGCGTGCGGAGATGGGCATCTTCTCGATCGACGAGCGCCTGCAGCCGACGCTTCCCGGTGTCGAGGAAAGCATGATCGTCAATGCCAACGGGCACGACATCATCCCTGACCCGAAGAGCGTGCCGTCGGTCTCGGAGTTGCAGACGTCGATGGAACTCGGCACGGCTCCACCGGCAGCGGTGTCCGACCTCACCGGACCGAACGGGACGGCCCGCCCGTTCTACAAGTCGGATTCGCCGATGTGTATGCAGTGCGGCGTCTCGATGATCCGTGCCGGTGCCTGCCACGCCTGCCCGAGCTGCGGCAGCACGAGCGGTTGTTCGTAGTCGACCTCACTCGTTCGCAACGGTCGCTGCGCTTCGACCTCACTCGTTCGGTCGAGTTCTTTCGACGGTCATTCGCTTCCTTGCTCGTTCCTCGCTCGGGTCGCTCCGTTCGGTCGAGTTCTTCGCTCGCTGCGCTCGCTTGTCGAAGGGCGGCTCCGCAGCGCTGTTCTGTTTCCGGCGGCCGGCCAGCCGACCTGCCGCCGGACGAAGGGGCTACCGCCCCCTCGAACTCTTCCAAACGGGGCGCTCGACCACTACGACTCGCGACCGGTACACCTCGTCCTGATTTGTAGTTGAAACGATGAAGCGCACCATCCCTTTCGGGTGGTGCGCTTCAGGTGAACTCGATTGAACAGAGCGAACGACGCGAGGAACGAGTGAGTGAACGACCGAGGGTCGATTACGCAGCGACGGCTTTGTCGAGTTTTCCGAAGGTGTCGGGGACGGGATATTCGCCGAGGACGAACAGCAGGATTGCTGCATGCTGGGCGTCGATGATCTGGATCGATCCGGCGAGCTGGATGGCGGCCGGTTTTTCGAGCAATGGAATCGCACTCTGATACGTGGCCGCAGCCGTCTGTTCGAGCAACAGCGCGAGTTGTGCTGCGCCGGTCACGTCGGTCACCTTGGCGAAGGCGGCGTCGACCATCGGCTTGAGGGTCGCGTTCGGCTGCGTCACGGCCGCTCCACCGGCGCCGGTGAGGAACTTGTTGAGCGCATCGAGCTGCGTCTGATGCTGCGCCATCGCCGTCTGCACGAAGTTGGCGACAGCCGGTGGAACGGCGCCGAGTTTGCCGGCCGTTGCTGCGTCGAGCGCAGCCTTGTAGGTGCCAACGGCGAGGACTTCGAGTCCAGCAGCAAGCGTGGCGATCTTGGCGTCGGTGCCGCTGGGCGCAGTGCCGCCCATCGCAGTGCCGCCCATCGCAGTGCCGCCGGCGGTTGTGGCCGCAACGCCAGTGGTGCGAGCAGAAGTGTTCGTCGACGTCGCTGCGTCGTTCCTGTCGGAACCGCACGCCGCAGCTACGAGCGTTGCGCCGAGGATGCCGGCACCGGCGAGCAGCCTGCGGCGGCTGAACACGTTGCTGGCGATCTCCGTGACGTGATCGTTGACATTGACGTTGTCGCTGGAATGACTGTCGATGGCTGTGTTGTATGTACTCACTTGACGGCTCCTTCTGCGGGCGGGCTGGCCATCGTGACGGGTTCGAAGGCTGCGGGGAATGCGACGCTTCCGGCGGCTGCCGGCAACTTGGCGGCGTCTGCGCCGATCGGGATCTTGATCAGATCAGGGGCACCGGCGAGCAATGCGCCGACGGCCCGCAGTATGGCGAGGTGCTGGCATTCGACGCCCATGACACTGGCCATCAATGCCTTCGAGGTCTTGTCCTTGAACAGCGTGAGGTCCATCAGATAGGTCTCCGTCGCCACTGTTTCCAGCGTGGCAGCGAGCATCACGACGTCGGCCGGCGTCTTGAGTTTCGGCTTGGCGGCCTCGACGACCGGACCGTACTTCGGGCTCGGATTCATCTGGATTGCTCCACCGAGTGCCTTGCATTGCGCCTGGAAGGCGGCGTTGTGTTCGGAGTGCTGTTGCATCGTCGTCTGGGCGAACTTGACGATCACCGGGTTGCCGCCGGAGATGAACGGCAGCGTCAGCGCCGCCGAATAGGTGGCAACGGCGAGGATCTCCAGCGAGGATGCGGTCTGCAGCATCTGGATGTCGATGGACGAATCGGCGGCAGCGGCCTTGCCGACAAGTGCAGTCATCGCCATGCCGAGCGCGCCGGCGCTGGCGATTCCTCCGGTCAGCCCGAGGCGCTTCAGAACCTGCGCCCGTGAACGCTCCAGCAGATCGATCTCGTCGGTGTTGACGGTCGTGCCGGCATGCCGGTGGTCGGATGCGATGTCCCGGAGATCGGGGAGCGAGGCTTTGCTGTCGCGCATCGCGTCGACCTGCTGGTCCTGTGATTCGTCGATCAGTTCGGTCAATCGCTTGACGTCGATACGCATGGGAACTCCTCTGTCGTTGTCGCCCGTTTGTTGCTGAGTATCCGCTGCGCTGCGTGCTCGTGGACGATGTTTATTCGTCGCCGGGGTTGGGTACTCGGCGGCGAATGACAGTGGTGCATCCCGGCAGCGGGCAGAATCACGTCATGGATGAGTCATCGGGAAACGGACTCGTCGCCGATCTGGTATCGGTTTCGGAGGCTGTCGGTGCGACATCGAAGCGGACGGAAAAGGTCCGGCTGCTGGCGGCACTGCTCACCCGCCTTGCAGGTGACGAGATCCCGATTGCTGTCGGGGCGCTGATCGGTGAAGCCCGTCAGGGACGCATCGGTGTCGGCGAGGCGTCGCTGACGAATGTTCGTGCCGGTGCCGATCATGCCGGCGGAGTCTCCACGCTGGTCGAACTCGATCGTGTGCTCACCGAGCTCAGCACCACGACGGGATCGGGGTCTCTCGGGCGCCGAGGTTCGCTGCTCGACGATTTCGCAGCGACGCTCTCCACTGCCGAACTGGACTTCGTCAGGCGATTGGTGATCGGCGAGATCCGCCACGGCGCACTGGCAGGGGTGATGACGGATGCCGTTGCCAAGGCCGCCGGCGTACCGCTGGCAGACGTTCGCCGCGCGGCGATGTTGCTCGGCGACCTCGGTGTGACGGCGCGCATCGCTCTGAACGGCGGCTCTGAAGCGCTATCGCGGATCGGCCTGATCGTCGGGCGGGCGATCGAGCCGATGCTTGCGTCGTCAGCACCGACCGTTGCCGAAGCGTTGGTCGTCACGGGGCGCGCATCCGTCGAATGGAAGCTCGACGGGGCACGGATCCAGGTGCACAGGGCCGGGCGCGACGTGCGAATCTTCACCCGCAACCTCAACGAGATCTCCACTCGGCTCCCACGCGTCGTCGACGCCGTGAGCCGTTTCGAGGCGAGCAGCTTCGTCCTCGACGGTGAGGCAATCGGCTTGGCCGACGATGGCCGGCCGCGGGCGTTCCAGGACACGATGCGCGACTTCGGGGCTGACCTGCAGCCGGCAGTGGAGTTGCAGGCATTCTTCTTCGACATCATCCATCTCGACGGTCGCGACCTGCTCGATGCGCCGTTGAGTGAGCGGCGCAGGCTGTTGGGCGACCTCGTCGGGGGAAGCGTCGTTCCAGCGGTCGAGACCGACGATCCGATTGTGGCGGACCGATTCGCCGCCACCTCCCTCGCCACTGGCCACGAGGGCGTCGTCGTCAAGGCGATCGATTCGACCTACGAGGCCGGCCGTCGCGGCAGCAGTTGGGTCAAGGTCAAGCCGGTCCATACCCTCGACCTCGTCGTGCTGGCCGCGGAATGGGGCCACGGACGACGTCGCGGCTTTCTTTCGAACCTCCACCTCGGCGCCCGCGACGCTGACGACCCGACCCGATTCGTGATGGTCGGTAAGACGTTCAAGGGCTTGACCGACGCCCTCCTCGCGTGGCAGACGGCGCAATTACAGGCGCTTGCGGTGCGGTCCGACAGCTACACGGTGTACGTCGAGCCGACGATGGTGGTCGAGATCGCCATCGACGGCGTGCAGCGCTCGACGAGGTACCCGGGGGGCGTTGCCCTGCGCTTCGCCAGGGTGCGCGGCTACCGCAGCGACAAGTCAGCAGCAGATGCCGACACGATCACCCACCTGCAGTCACTTCGGCCCGGAAACTGAGTCCACTGATGCACCGCCGGCGGTGCAAATCGGTCCACAGAAACCTGGTCGCCGCCGGGCCACCGTCAGCGAACGACGAGCAGGGCGACGGCGGCGAAGTGGCAGCCGCCAGCAATTACCGTCAGCGTGTGCCAGATCTCGTGGAACCCGAACTTGCGTGGCCAGGGATCCGGGCGTTCGAATATCAGGATCGGAAAGCCGACCGAGTAGGCAACCCCGCCGGCGACGACGAGGCCGAATGTCCAGCCGCTGACGTGCTGGAACAAGGTCGGCATGGCGATGACTAGGCCCCATCCCATCACGAGGTAGAGCGCTCCGGCTGTCTTCGGGAGACGACCATAGAACACGAGCGTCAGCACGAGGCCGACCACTGCCTCGCACGATGCGAGTACGAGCAGCGGGACGCCCCAGGCCCGTGGCAGTCCGAGGACACAGATCGGCGTGTACGAACCGGCGATCAACAGGTAGATCATGCCGTGATCGAGTCGTTGGAACAGGCGTTGCGCCTGCTCCGTCTTCGTCAGGCGGTGATACGTGCCAGATACGCCGAAGACGGCGAGCACGGTTGCTACGAAGATGGCGACAGCGACCCGAGCCGATGTGGTGCGAGCGTCGAGCAGCAATACGATCCCGGCGGGGATGGCGACGAAGAAGGCGACGAGATGGATCCAGCCACGCCACGTCGGGCGCAGGTGGATCGGCGTAGGGTTTGGATCCGGCATCAGGCGACCTGCCGGGTACGGGTGCTCACGTACGTCACGATCTCGAACACGCAGCCGAAATACGCGCGACCGTGGACCGTCGATTCGCCGTCGGTGTGCGTGCTGCCCGTCAAGCCCATCACCTTTTCAGGATAGACGCCGGGTCGTCGCAGCCGATGTCAGTTCCCTCATTGTTCGCCGATTGGCAATCTGATCGCAACGCGGGCAAGTCGTGCGGTTTGCATGGGCGGCGGCATGGGCGGCGGCGCGGGCGCGGCGTGGGCGGCACCATGGGCGCTACGTGGTTCGCCGTTGGCGGGTGCTCGGCGGGGTAACGTCGTCGGCCATGGCAATTCTCAGGTTCTCGTTCGGAACGATGGGTTCCGGCAAGAGCACGGTTGCGCTGCAGATCCACCACAACCTGGCCACCCGTGGCCTCGTCGGTAAGTTGCTGACGAAGTTGGACCGGGACGGTGCGCAGGTGACGAGCCGGCTGGGCGTCTACTCCCCAGCGATCGAGGTCACTCCGGACCTCGACATCTACAAGCTGGCGGTCGACAACTGGCCGCTGCACTATCTCGTCTGCGACGAGGCGCAGTTCTATACGGTCGCCCAGTGTGAGCAATTGGCGTTGGCCGTTGACGACCTGGCGATCGATGTCTTCGCCTTCGGGCTGCTGACAGACTTCCGCAGCGAACTCTTCGAAGGCACAAGGCGTCTGCTCGAAATCGCCGACGAGCGGGTGCCGATGCAGGTCGAAGCGCGTTGCTGGTGCGGGTCCCGGGCGACGCACAATGCCCGCGTTGTCGACGGCCACGTCGTCTTCGAGGGTGAGACCGTCGTCGTCGGTGACACCGATGAGGGTCAGGAGAAGCTGTTCGGCGAGAACGTGCGCTACGAACTGATGTGCCGCCGCCACTTCCGTGCCGGGGCGTTGGAACCGCCCGAGTAGGAGCAGCGCTGACACGGCGACGCCTCCTATCGCCGGGTCGACAGCATGCTCGTCAGCGGCCTCCGCTGGTCGGCCCGTAGGCTGTTGGGATGCTCGAGGAGACAGCAGCAGAACGTGTTCTGGTGATCACCGCTCATCCTGACGACGTCGATTTCGGTGCCGCCGGATCCGTCGCCGTCTGGACCGATGCCGGGATCGAGGTGTCCTACTGCATCGTGACCGATGGCGACGCCGGTGGGTTCGATCCGGCAGTTGCACGTTCGGCGATTGCCGGAATCCGGCAGGCCGAACAAATCGCGGCGGCAAAAGAGGTCGGTGTGCATTCGCTGACGTTCCTCGGCTATCCGGATGGTGCGCTCGAGGTCTCGCTCGCACTCCGCAAGGACATCAGCAGGGTGATCAGGCAGGTGCGCCCGCAACGTGTCGTCACGCAATCGCCGGAACGGACCTACGACCGCATCTACGGCAGCCATCCCGATCACCTCGCTTCCGGCGAGGCAGCGTTCTGTGCCGTCTATCCCGATTCGCGAAATCCGTTCACGTTCGCCGATCTCGTCGAGGTCGAGGGTCTTGCGGCGTGGACGGTCGACGAGGTGTGGACGATGAACGGGCCCGGCGAGGTGCACTTCGTCGATATCACTGCGCAGATCGACCGTAAGATTCGTGCGCTGCTGCGCCACGAGAGCCAGCACACCGATACAGCGGCGACGCAGCAGGTCGTGCGCGGATGGAACGGCGAGAACGCCAGACGAGCCGGTCTGAGTGCCGGGAGCTACGCCGAGGTGTTCGGCGTCGTCAACACACGCTGACACAACTCGCAGACCATGCGGAACGCAGGCACCGATTGTTGCAGGATCTGCGATAATCGGTGCCTGCGTCGGACGGCAGCCGAGTCGGTCAGGCGGTGACCCAGATCAGCAGTTCTGCGCCGTCGACACCGGCTGTGATCTTCAGCTCGCTGGTGGTCGCCTCGATGCCGCTGAGGCGAACGGCATCGCCGGTTTCGATCACTCCGCTGCCTTCCAAATCCGCTGAGCCGACGGCGACGAACACGTGGACATGGCCACCGCTCGGCACGGTGATGCGCTCGCCGGCCTGCAGCCTGGCACCCCACAGCACGGCGTCGCGCTGGTGGATGGCGACCGCTCCGGGATGGCCTTGGCCGGAGGCGATCGGGACGAGGCCGCCACTGTCGAGCGCTTCATTGACGTCGAGTTGCTCGTAGCCGGGTTCGATGCCGGCAGTGTCTGGCAGCACCCACATCTGGATGAAGTGCACGGGCTCGTCAAGATCGGGGTTCATCTCACTGTGGCGGATGCCGCTGCCGGCGCTCATGCGTTGGGCGAGGCCGCGGTACAGCGTGCCGGTGTTGCCTTCGCTGTCCTGATGGGCGAGGGTGCCCGACAGCACCCAGGTGACGATCTCCATGTCGCGGTGACCATGGGTGCCGAACCCCTTGCCGGGGGCGACGGTGTCGTCGTTGTGCACCAGCAGTTGGCCGTGGCGGGTGTGCTCGGGGGAGTAGTGGTGATCGAAGTTGAAGGAGTGCTTGGAGTCGAGCCAGCCGAGGTCGGTCGAGAAGCGGTTGTTTGCTCGTTGAACGGTGACGGTCATGATCACTCGAACATACTTGCGCGCGCAACTATTCCACGGCGTCGAGCATCTCGTGCCCCACTGGCTCGTGGCGGCAAGAGAGGGGAGCGGCACAACTAGCGCCGGTTACCCGTCGGTAGATATGGTTCGCTGTCGCTCAATCGCCTTCTCAGGAGAATCCCATGCCCGAAGCCGTCATCGTCGCCACTGCCCGCAGCCCGATCGGGCGCGCCAACAAGGGTTCGCTCGTCACCTTGCGTCCAGACGACATGGCAGCTCAGATCGTCACTGCCCTGCTTGCCAAGGTTCCGCAGGTCGACGCCAATTCGATCGACGACCTGATGCTCGGTATCGGGCAGCCGGCAGGCGAGGGTGGCTTCAACGCTGCCCGCATGGTGGCAATCCTCGCCGGCATCGAGGTGCCAGGTGTGACGGTCAACCGTTACTGCTCCTCGAGCCTGCAGACGATTCGCATGGCCTTCCATGCGATCAAGGCCGGAGAAGGCGACGCCTTCATCGCCGCTGGCGTCGAGGCGGTCAGTCGCTATCAGTTCGGTGCCTCCGACACTGCTCCGAACGCGATCTTCAAGGGTCCTGGTGCCCGTACCAAAGAGCGTTCCGCTGGTGAGTCGAGCACGTGGACACCGGCCGAGGGGCTGCCGGATGCCTATATCGCCATGGGCCAGACCGCCGAGAACGTCGTCGAGATCGAGGGCGTGAGTCGTGAGGAGATGGACCGTTTCGGTGTTCGTTCTCAGAACCTCGCCTGCGAGTTCGTCGAGAACGGTTTCTTCGAGCGCGAGATCACTCCGTTGACGTTGCCGGACGGCACGGTCGTGTCGAAGGACGATGGTCCGCGGCCAGGCACGACCTACGAAGCCGTCAGCCAGTTGAAGCCGGTGTTCCGCCCGAACGGTTCGATCACTGCCGGCAACGCCTGCCCGCTGAACGACGGTGCCGCCGCCGTGCTGGTGATGAGCGATACGAAGGCCAAGGAACTCGGCCTGACGCCGCTCGCCCGCATCATCTCGTCAGGTGTGTCGGCATTGAACCCGGAGATCATGGGCCTCGGCCCGATCGAAGCATGCCGTCAGGCGTTGGCCCGAGCGGCCAAGACGATCGACGACATCGACCTCGTCGAGATCAACGAAGCGTTCGCCGCTCAGGTGATTCCGTCTGCGAAGCACCTCGGAATCTCGATGGACAAGCTGAACATCCACGGTGGGGCGATCGCCCTCGGCCACCCGTTCGGGATGACCGGCGCGCGCATCATGACGACGCTGATCAATGGTCTGCAGTTCGAGGACAAGACATTCGGCATGGAATCGATGTGCGTCGGCGGTGGCCAAGGCATGGCGATGATCATCGAGCGCCTTTCCTGACCTCGACCGTGGCGCCAGCTTCGAGTATTTCCGTTTCAAAGGAGTAGGAAGCCGCCCCACGTCGCCACCGAAATACTCGATTGCAGATCGTCAGCGCTTCGGAACGACGTTCAGCGGTGTTCGGCGAGGACGGCTTCGCTGAGGGCTGGCCAGACGTCGAGCGCCCACGGGCCGAAGTCGCGGTTGGTCAGGCAGACGAGGCCGAGTTCGGCGACGGGATCCAGCCACAGGAAGGTGCCGGACCCACCGAAATGGCCGTACGTCGATGGCGAGTTGCTCAGCGCGGTCCAGTGCGGGTGCTTGTGGCCACGTATCTCGAAGCCGAGGCCCCAGTCGCACGGGTCCTGGCGGCCGATGCCCGGCAGCATGCCGGCGAGCGTCGGGAACTGCGAACTGGTCGCCATCCGCAACGTCGCCTCGTCGATCAACGTCGGCCGGAACAACTCGCGGATGAATCGGGCGAGGTCAGCCGTACAGCTCCAGATTCCAAACGCGGGCGAGCCCCGAAGTTCGGTCGACGCCATGCCGAGCGGTTCGAGGACAGCTTCTCTGAGATAATCGGCGAATCCGATACCCGTCCTCGCCGCCAGATGATCGGCGAACAGTTCGATCCCGGTGTTCGAATAGATGCGGCTGACGCCGACCTTGGCGATCGGCTCCGGCTGGTCGAAGCCGTATCCAGCGGCATGGGCGAGGAGATGGCGGACCGTCGCGCCGGGGCGTGCGGCCGGCTCGTCGAGTTCGATCGATCCCTCCTCGACAGCGATCAGCCCGGCGTAGGTGGTGAGCAGCTTCGAGACCGAGGCGATGCGGAACTGCCCGGCCTGATCGCCATACGTGTCGAAGAACCCTGCGGGCCCGAGGAGCACTGCGGCGGCACGTTCGACCGGCCATGCGGCGATCTGTTCGAACGCACTCATCGGGTCGCGCCTTTCGCCGCGCTCGAGGGGTGATGTACCGACGTCACCGAGTCTCGCCACCACGACGAGATGCGGTGACATCGACGCAACCAAATGACCTCAACAGCTTCAGGCGACGCCGCTGGTGCGCATCAGTTCGGCGACGCGGAACGCCAGGTCAAGGCTCTGGCGGGCATTGAGCCGGGGGTCGCAGATCGTTTCGTACCGGCCGTCGAGGTCGGTGTCGAGCAGATTCTCGGCACCGCCGAGGCACTCGGTGACGTTTTCGCCGGTCAGTTCGATGTGGATACCGCCTGGCCACGTGCCCTCAGCGGCGTGGGCTCTCATAAAGCCGGCGATCTCGCCGCAGATGGCGTCGAAGTGCCGGGTCTTCAGGCCGTTCGGGGCACTGAAAGTGTTGCCGTGCATTGGGTCGCATTGCCAGACGACGGGATGGCCGGATTCACGGACGGCCTGTAGCAGCGGCCGGAGGGAGGACTCGACGCGTTCGGCGCCCATGCGCGAGATCAGCGTCAAGCGGCCGGGAATTCGCGCCGGGTTGAGCGACTCGCACAGTTGCAGGACATCGTCGGCAGTGGCGTGTGGGCCGATCTTGCAGCCGATCGGGTTGCCGACGCCACGGAGGAACTCGACGTGGGCACCGTCGAGTTGACGGGTGCGCTCGCCGATCCACAGCATGTGCGCCGAACAGTCGTACCAGCCACCGCCCACCGAGTCTTGACGGGTCAGTGCTTCCTCATATCCGAGGAGCAATGCCTCGTGACTCGTGAAGACGTCGACGGATCGGAGTGAATCGGATGTCTCCGTCTCGATGCCGCAGGCGCGCATGAACTTGAGTGCACGGTCGATTTCGCTCGCCAGTTGCTCGTAGCGCTGGCCCTCCGCGCTGGAGGCGACGAACTCCTGTGTCCATGCATGCACCCGGTTGAGATCGGCGAAACCGCCCTTGGTGAATGCCCGTACGAGGTTCAGCGTCGATGCCGACTGGTGGTACGCCTGCACGAGGCGGTCAGGATCAGGTGTTCGTGCCGCAGACGTGGCCGCAGCGGCATTGACGATGTGGCCGCGGAAACTCGGCAGGTCCTCGCCGCCGATCTTCTCGAAAGGAGACGACCTCGGCTTGGCGAACTGGCCGGCGATCCGACCGACTTTGACGACCGGGACGCCGAGTGAGTAGGTCAGGACGACCGCCATCTGCAGGATGACGCGCAGTTTTTCCCTGATGTTGACGGCTGAGAATTCGTCGAAGCTCTCGGCGCAGTCGCCGGCCTGGAGGACGAAGGCGTTGCCGGCAGCGACCTGGCCGAGCTGCGCCTGGAGGCTGCGAGCCTCACCGGCGAAGACGAGTGGCGGAAATCCGTGGATCTGCTTGAGTGCGCTGTCGACGGCACCCGGATCCGGATACGTCGGTTGCTGCGCGGCCTCGAACGATTGCCAACTGCTGGGAGTCCAGGTACGAGCCACCTCACTAGGTTGGCCCATCGGACACCGCTTTCACAACGTATTTGCCGTATCCGTCGCTGCGCGGGAGGCAACATCACGACGCCGGACGCAGAACCGCCCCAGCCGGGAGGTGGCTGGGGCGGTTCGTGATTCGAGATGACAGCCGACGTTGGCGACGGTTGACGCTGCAGCCGCAGCGACTCAGCTAGGCGGCGAGAATGCGGACAGCGTCTTCACGCAGCCCGGCAACCGCACGGCTGACGAGGCGACGGGCTGCTTCAGCGGTGACGCCCAGGTGCTCTCCGACTTCACGGAAGCTCTTCCGCTCACCGTCGATCAGGCCGAAACGAGCCTCGATCGCATAGCGGGCACGCTTGTCGAGGGTGTCGAGCAGCTCGTCGAGCAGCTCGTTGTCGACCATTGCCATGACGGCGTCTTCCGGCGTGCCTTCGCCATTGTCCATCAGGTCGCCGAGGGTTGCGTCGCCGTCATCACCGATCGTCTTGTCGAGCGAGATCGGGGTGGTCAGGCGATGCAGTTCGGCGTTGCCGAGGTCGAGGGTCTCGCCATCGCCAGATGCCTGACGAAGGGCGGCGCGAAGGCTGGCGGAGCGATCGCCCGGGATACGGATGAGACTGGCCTTCTGGTCGAGGGCACGGCCGATTGCCTGGCGGATCCAGAACGTTGCGTAGGTCGAGAATTTGAAGCCACGGCGCCAGTCGAACTTGTCGACAGCATGCTCGAGGCCGAGGTTGCCTTCCTGGATGAGATCGCCGAGATCCATGCCCTGGGGCAGCGGGTAGCGGCGGGCGATGCTGACGACGAGGCGCAGGTTGGCGCGGATGAAACGATCCTTCGCCTTGGCGGCGTCCTTGACGGCATTGGCCAAGTCGCGACCCTTCGAGCCGGCGCCGAGCTTGACCGCTGCCTCGCGCCCGAGTTCGATGGTGCGGGACAGTTGACGCTCCTCCTCGGCGTTGAGAAGCGGGACTTTTCCGATGTCATTGAGATAAAGACCGATTGAATCATTCATGGCAGTTCCGTCAACAGTTCGTTTGTGGGTGGCATTCCGGATGGGTATCTGTACCCTGCGTGTCATAGTTCACACATCCCCGTCGTGGTGTGTGAAGAAGGCGCATCGCAGATGCGGCGATCGATGTCGAAACTCGTGACGCCGAACGGTGACTAGGGTGAGCTTCCGACGCGGTTGCATTTGGGGACGCCGGGGGGACGTAGAACAGTAACACATCCGTCGCCCCCGAGTCACGTCCATTCGGCCTGTTCCATCGGCTACTCAGGATGTTCGTCCCGCACGCACAGCCGAGCGCGGCATATCATGGCGGCCGATGTCGACTTCTGCGTTGCCACTGGCTCAGCGCAGCGGGTCAACGGACGCGATCAGCGCCTCGACCAGCGGCGCTGCCGCTGGCACCGGTGTCGTCTCGACCAGCGGTGTCGTCTCGACCAGCGGTGTCGCCTCGACTGCCGCGCCATCCGCTGCCGCCACCAGGACGATGCGCATCGGACTCTTCGGCGGCACCTTCGACCCACCCCATGTCGGTCACCTGGTGACGGCCGTCAATGTCCGTCACGCCCTCGGCCTCGACATCGTCATCTTGATGGTGGCGCATGTGCCGTGGCAGAAGGAGGGGACTCGGGCGATCACCAGTTCGGAGGACCGCTTTGCGCTCGTAGAAGCTGCGGTCGCCAACGTCGAGGGATTGGAGGCTGGACGGTTGGAAATCGACCACGGCGGTCCGAGTTTCACCGCCGATACGTTGTCGTCGTTGGCGCAGCGCTATCCGGGTTCCGAGCTCTTCACGATCGTCGGCGACGATGCCGCTGCAGGACTCGGAACGTGGGCTCGATACGAACAGGTGATCGAACAGTCTCGCATGGTGGTCGTCGACCGGCCAGGTGTTCCGGTCGAACTGCCACCGTTGACAGCGTGGGTGCGCGTCGAGGTGCCGCGCCTGGAGGTGTCGAGCACCGATCTGCGAGCCCGTTTCCACGACGGCCGCCCGCTCGATTACCTGCTCACACAGCCGGTGCTGAGAGCGATAGCGTCCCGTTCCTTGTATACGGGCGACGATCAGTGACGGCATCGGTCCGCAAACGGCGACGCCGAACGATGCTCGCCAGCGTTGTCGTCGCCGGTTCACTCGTCACCATTCCCGTCCTCGGTACGCATGCCTGGCGGCTGTTGAAGACGAGCACCGAGGGCCGCTGTGCGGTCAGTAACGTCGCCCTCACCTATATCCAGGCAACCCCGTCGGCAGTGTTGGCGCTCACCGACCCCAACCACAAGGTTACGTCGATCGAACTGCTGGCGCTGAAGCCGGCAGTCAAGGGCGTCTACTCAGGCGGAACCGTCGTGATCGTGCCGGCGACGACCACGGTCGTGCTGCCGGACGGAACGTCGGGGCCGGTGAACAGCCTTTTCACGTCTGGCGGCGCTGATGCATTGAAGAACGGCGTCGATGGTGTGCTGGGCATCACCTCGAGCATGATCGTGGTCGAGGACGCTGTTGCCCTCGACACCCAGCTGACGCCGGTCGGTCAGATCTCGGTGTCGTTGACGGCACCCGTGACGCAGCAGGGTGCAAATGGTGCCGACACACAGCTGTTCCCTGCCGGCGCAGCGACGATTGCACCGGCGCAGGTCGGCACATTGTTGGCTGCGCAGGGATCGACCGACACCGAAGGCGTCCGACTCGAACGTGAACGCGCCGTGTGGCTGGCAGTGGCGGCACGTATCGGCGCAGGTGTGTCGGGGTCTGCGGCGTCCGGGCCCACTGCCGTTGCGTCGGTTCAGTCGGGGACCAGCACTGCCACGACTGTGGCTGCGACTACGCCGACCACCGGGACGCCGACGTGCGGGGTCACGCAGAACGTCGTGATTCCTGCCCCGAAGGACTTCCCGACCCTCTTTTCGAGCTTGCTCGCGGCGTCGGTGAACGTCTACCAACTTGCCGGTCTGCAACGCAATGTGACCCCGACGACCCCGGCAGGAACCGTCAGCGTCGATGTCACCGAGGTCGCCTGGCTGATGGCCAGACTGGTACCGGCGTCGGTATCACCTGCCAATGACGGACCGACCGTCTACGTCAAGAGCGCCTTCAGCGACCTCGTCACGCAGACCGCAATTGCTCGCTTCCTGTTCTCCGGAGCGAACGTCGTACTGGTGACCGTTCCGACCGGCACGCCTCCGGCGACTTCTACGGTGTCGGTCAGTGACCAGAGCTATCTGGCCGCTGCCAAGATGCTCGGCGCTACCCTCGGGCAGGCCCCAACCGTCGCACCGACGTCGCTGGCGATCGATGGCGTCAACGTGATCATCGCCCTCGGCGAGGATTTCAATGCTTCGGTGACGGCAAACGCCACGGCCAACACAGCGGCGACGACCACGACGACCACGATGACGCCGACGACACCGACCGCCGCTGCGACGACGGTCGAGGTGACGACGACCGCTGCGCCGGCAACCACGAAAGCAAAGAAGAAACCATGAGCTCCTCACCCGCAGCAATCGCCATCGCCCGGACGGCGGCCACTGCATCCGATGACAAGAAGGGCACGGAGATCGTCATCTTCGATGTCAGCGAAGTCATTGTCATCGCCGAGGCGTTCGTCGTCACGAGCGCCAACAACCGCCGCCTCGTGCGCACGATCGCCGACGCCGTCGAGGACGCCGTCCGTGCCGAACATGACCGCTCGCCGCTGCGGATCGAAGGTCTCTCGGATCAACAATGGGTGCTGATCGACTACGGCGACGTCGTGATCCACGTCTTTTCAGAAGAGCAGCGCCGGTTCTACGAGATCGAGCGCCTCTATCGAGACGCCCCGAAAATCGATTGGGAGCCGAGGCTAGCCCCTGCCGTGGTCTCCGGCACCAGCTCAG
>Ga0123338_10001429_pt1 | contig 23116 bp, 22 predicted proteins | sample grotaG_FD_89793 | JGI IMG/M metagenome (GOLD analysis project Ga0123338, IMG submission 89793) | Glacier valley bacterial and archeal communities from Borup Fiord, Nunavut, Canada, to study Microbial Dark Matter (Phase II) -... | ecosystem: Environmental > Aquatic > Freshwater > Ice > Glacier ...
CCCGGCGACAGCCGCGACGCGGCCGCCCGAAATGCCCGGCCCGAGCGACCGGTACCGCAGTCGCGTATAGTCATCGGCGCTGGCCGCCGCGACCGGCGCGGCAGGTTTGGCGGCGGGTTTGTCCTCGGTCGACTGGGCCAGAGCCGGGGACGCAGTAAGTAGCAGGGCGGCAAGAACGCTCAAAAGATGCATTACGGAGAGAATGTCACCCACCGCGCTGCGCCTTCCTGTTATCTTGCCTTAATGAAGATGCTCGCGACCGTGGGGAGCCATCAGGTTTTGGTCGGGACCGATCGGCACGATGCGCGTCGGGTTGATGTCGTCGTGCGTGTAGTAGTAATGGCGTTTGATCTGATCCAGGTTGACCGTTCCGGCAACCATCCGAAATTGATAGAGATCGCGCAGATAGCCGAACAGGTGCGGATAGTCCGCGATGCGCCGCACGTTGCATTTGAAATGCCCGTGGTAGACCGCATCGAAGCGCACGAGCGTCACGAAGAGTCGCCAATCCGTTTCGAGCGGCGTCGCGCCGAAGAGATACCGCGACGTCGACAACCGATGTTCGAGCACGTCGAGCGTCTCGAAAACGCCGTATGCCGCGCGCTCGTACGCGTGTTGCTGCGTTGCAAAGCCTGCTTTGTACACGCCGTTGTTGAGGGTGTCGTCGATGACTTCGTTCAGCGTTTCCATCTCGCGCGCGTGCGCGCTCGGGTAGAAATCGATATCGCGCTTGCCGACGGCATCGAATTCCGTTTCGAACATGCGCATGATGTCATCATCGGAGTTGCTCACGATGCGTTTGGTTTCTTTATCCCACAGCACGGGAACCGTTACGCGCCCCTGGTACTGCGGATCGCTGGCAAGATAGGCTTCGCTCAGATAGCCGAAGCCGTTGATCGGATCGGTCGTGAAGCCCGGACCGTCGGCAAAGCGCCAGCCCGCCTCGTCGCGCACGGGATCGACCACCGTCATGCCGATGGCCTCCTCGAGTCCGGCGAGCGCGCGCACGATGATCGTGCGGTGCGCCCACGGGCACGCGAGCGACACGTAGAGATGGTAGCGCCCGGCGACGGCCGGATACGGCGTGCTGCCGTCGGCGCGAACCCAGTCGCGGAATGCATCGCCTTGGCGAACGAAGTGTCCGTCGGGTGACTGTTCGTCGGGGAATTGTGCTTTTGCCGTTGCCACGAACGCTACCACCGGGGACACCATGTCAAGGTTGCGCCCGGCGTCGTTCTCCGCGCGCTCATTTGGCGTAAGCGGGCTCACCGACGCATCGGTCGTGCCTCGTGTACCGTTATGTGGATGATGAACACGCGAATCCGCGGCTGGGCCCTCGCCGTCTTGACGGGCCTCCTTCTCACGAGCACGCTCCCCGCGAGCGCGCAAACCAAGCCGCAATCGGCCACGGTCGTGCTTGCCGGCGGCTGCTTCTGGGGCATGGAAGAAGTGTTCGAATCGCTCAAAGGCGTCTCGTCAGCGACGGCCGGCTATTCGGGCGGCAAAAAAGCGACCGCGCAGTATGAGATCGTGAGCATGGGCACGAGCGGGCATGCCGAGTCCGTACAAGTCACCTACGATCCGGCCCAAGTCTCGCTCGAGACGATCTTGCGCGTCTACTTCCTGGCGGCGCACAATCCGACCGAACTCAACCGTCAAGGACCGGATTCCGGCCCCCAGTATCGCTCGGCGATCTTCTATGCAAACGACGCGCAGCGCACGGCCGCGCAAGCGATGATCAAATCGCTCACCGACAAGCACCAATTCAGCGAACCGATCGTCACGCAGCTCGAGCCGCTCAAGGCGTTTTATCCGGCCGAAGCCTACCACCAGCGGTTTGCCGCGCGCAACCCGAACTATCCGTACATCGCCTACGTCGATAAACCGATCATCGACGGACTCTACGCAAAGTTCCCCGACCTGCTCAAGAAGCGTACGTAAGGGTCAGAGAAAGCGCGACTCGGTGCCGGGGGCCGGCAACGGGCACGTAGCGCTCGTTCCGAACCAGCGATAGCGATTATTCGCGATGACCGTGTAGAGGGCATCGCGAATCTTTTTCGGGATCAAAATTGCAGCGAAAAGCAGCGGCAACGGTGAGCGCATGCCGAGTGCGATTCGGAGAGCCGCATCGCTGCGGTCGTGCAGGCCATCGGCATCGACCAGGACGATGCTGTTCGTCGTCTCGGGCGTCCGGCCGAAGTCGGCGAGGAGATCGCGCGCGACGTCGCTCTGCAGCGAGGCGAACGCAAAACGTCCGGTTGGATCGTTTGCGATCGCGAACCGGACGCTCGAATTGCACAGGTTACAGATCCCATCGAAGAGGATCGTTGGGCGATTAGCCGGCGACGCGGCGGGCCATCCACGCACTCGTCATCGAGCGCAGATTCTCGATGAAGCGACCGGGCGTTGCACCGCTAGATTTCGAGGCGGCGGGCGGAGCGAAACGCAGCGGCGGGAGCACCGTGATTTCGGCCGGATCGATGAAGGCGCTCGTGTGCGAACGACGGCGGAACAACCGGTCGCGCTCGTCGAGCGCTTTGTAGCGCGGGTGTTGTGCGAGCTTGTCGATCCACGCTGCCTTCGGACGCGCATAGGTCATCGGGACGTCGGTGACATCGATATGATCGGGGGTCCAGTATTTCGATACCATCACGGCTTCTCCGAGGCGCATTGATTCCATGAGTCTTCTCCAGCGGCGATTTGCGATGTATTCCCACCGCGTATACAACCAAACGAGCCTACGGCGTGAGAAGTTCCGTCCGCCGGGCCGCACGCACGACGGCCGCATCGCTGAAGGGCAGCGGCGTGAGGATGTGATGCACGTACCGGTCGCTCAACTCCGTGTAGTGTGGCGAACCCGGCTCGCCGGACTCGCCGAGCGGAATATCGATTCCGCCTCCATCCCAGTTGCCGACATCCCACACCGCGCGAAAACTCTGTCCGTTGATCGAGGCCTGAACGGCCGGTGCGAAACTGCCGCCGCGTCCCGGTACGCGCGGACCGTTCCAAAACGTAAACCCGAACGCGGAGAGCGGGTGTTTGGGAACGACGGCGTACGCATCGCCAAACGGCGTTGCCGTTTCCGCAACACCGAATTGCTTGATCGTTTGGCGAACTTCGGCGGTCAGAAATGCATCCGGATCGTCGTGCGGAAACCAACCGCGCGGACGCTCGCGCAGCGCCCGCAAGAGATTGGTGAACGCGGGTGCGGTTGCGAAGTACGCGCGTGCAATCTCGGTTGTAAAATGCATCGCGCCAAAATCGCGTGCCGCGGCGAAGCGCACCCGTTGAACGACGGTCGCGCCGCGCGAGTCGGGTTCCATGTGCCCATCGAAAGCGACGAGCGCATCGTAGGACGGTTTCACGTCGACGTCGCGACTGGCACCGGTTTTCTCGAGCGCGGCAACGATGAAGCGCGCGAATTCGCGTTCGGCAACCGAGAGCGTCTCGGATTGGATCGCCACGAAATCCGCCGGCGAATACTTCGCAATCGCCGCAAGTCGCGCCGTAATCTCGGCACCGCGGTACGGCGGTGCGTACGACGGACTCAAGCGTAACGGATAACCGGCGCCGTACTGCAAGTTGTTCGAGTTGGCGGCGACGACGTCGCGTCCAGGTGCGCGATGCGGCAGCCGATCGAAGGGAATCTCGTGCAGCGCAGTCGCCGGAGTCGTCTCGCCGCGGTACACGTGTAAACCCCACGCCGGATCGTCGGGAATCGCACCCGCGAGTGTGTAGGCCGCGCGGCCCGTCGTGTCGGCCAGGACGAAATTCTGCGTTGGTCCCGGATACGTTGCAAGCGCGCGTTCCGCGCTCTCGATCGAGACGGCGCGATCGAGACCGAGGAACGCTTGCACCGGCGAATCGGGCTGCTCGGCGGCGCTCCATTGAACGGCACGTCGAACCGGACCGCTGCGATCGATCACGAAACCGTGCCGCGTCTGCAGATAGCTCCGCGTGACGTCGGCACCGAATCGCACGTGAAACGTCTCGACGCGTTCGGTTGCCGTCTGGGTGCCGTGCTCGGTTTTGTAAGTGCGTTCGCCCGTGAAGGTTTCGTTGTACACGCGCGGCGCAGCGACGGTTCCGTTGGTCGAACCCCACGCGAGATGCTCGTTGTGACCGAGGATGACGCCGGGCGTTCCGGCAAGCGTGGCGCCCGCGGCATGAAATCCCGGCGCTTGCAAATCGATCAGATGCCAGATTCCGGGAATCGCGCGATCGAGGTGCGGATCGTTGGCGAGCAGCGCGCGACCGGTCGTCGTACGCGCGGCGCCCGCAACCCATTCGTTGCTGCCGATCGTCTCGCGCCGCGTTTCGCCGTTCCACTGAACCGCAACCGGTGCATGCGTGCCGGCAAGCGCGGGCAGCGGGGCGACCGCGATATGCGTGCCGCCGAGGGTCGGTGCGTCCCACTTCGGATCGGTCAGCGGGTAGAACGCTTCGAGCGCGTGCGGACCGCCGGCGCGCAGCACCGCATCGCGATTGATGACATCGTTCCAGCCGTCGGCAAGATCGAGCACCGTCGCAAAGCCGACCACGAGCGCATCCTGCGCTCGCCACGGAGCGAAGCTCGCAAAGAGTGCGTGATACTCCGGCGGAAGCGGCTCGCGCGTTGCGGCTGCGTTGACGCCGTCGGCATAGGCTTGCAGAAGCGTTTTCTCATCGGCACCGAGGCGCGCGAACTGCGCGTCGACGACGCCGCGCGCATCGAAGGTCCGCTTGGACTGATCGACCGCGATCGTCGCACCGCCGAGCAATTCGGAGAGTTCGCCGAGCACGAAGCGCCGCGTCAGGTCGATTTGAAAGAGACGGTCGGATGCGGTGACGTAGCCCTGGGCGAAAAACAGATCGTGGACGTTCTGCGCCTTGATGTGCGGCACGTCGCGGTCGTCGCGCAGTATCCGCACGGATGCCTGAAGTGCCAGGCCCGAACGCGTCCCCTCGACCTCCGCGACCCCGGTATGAACGCTCGCAGCAATCCAGCCCGCGTACGCCGCGATGGCAAGCGCGACCACCGCGACCGCCCCGAGCAGCGTAAAGACAAGACGGCGCACGACGATCATGCTCTCCGCCGTTCGCCCGCTCCCGAGCAGCATCCCCGCGCTGACTCTCCGAGTTGAACCAGCCGTGAGCGTTCAACACGATATCGCCCTGACGTCCGACCTGGGGGCGGGGATCACGCAAATCCGATTGCCCATGGCGGGCAATCCCCTGCGCTACATCAACGGCTATCTGCTCGAAGACGACGGTGGCTTCACGCTGGTCGACTGCGGCTGGAAGGCGGATGACGTGCTCGCCGCGCTGCATGCCGCGCTGGCTGAAATGGGCTTACGCCTCACCGAGGTGCGGCGCTTGCTGATCACCCACGTTCACTTCGATCACTATGGCCTCGCCGGAACGCTCCGTCGCGCGGGCGTCGCCGAACTGATCATGCACGAAAACGATTGGGCGTTCGCGCGCGATTATCTCGGCAATCCGACCGCCCTCGATGCAGTCGCGGATGCCTGGATCGCGCGTAACGGCCTCCACTTCGATGCCGTGCTCGATGATGAAATCCAACACAACCGCACCGAAGTGGCCGAACCGACGAGCCTCGCCTCCGACGATCAACGCATCGGACGATTGCACGCGATCTGGACGCCGGGTCACACCGACGGACATCTCTGCTTTCTCGATACGCAATCGGGCAAGATGCTCACCGGCGATCACGTCCTCGATCCGATCACGCCGCATGTCGGTATCTGGCACGAACATCGCGGCAATCCGCTCGGCGATTACATCGCATCGCTCAAGAAAGTCAAAGCGATCGGCGCAAGCGGCGTGCTGCCCGCGCACGGCGAGCCGTTCGAAGATTTGGAAAGCCGCGTCGATCAACTGCTCGCGCACGAAGAAACCCGCGAATGGCAAATCCTCGATCGCCTGACCGCGGCGGGTAAGGCGAGCGCTGCCGATCTCGCTCGTGCGCTCCCCTGGACGCGCAAGAATCGCGCGTTCGCCGATCTCTCCGATGCGCACCAGCAATTCGCCGTCGCTGAGACCATCGCGCATTTAGAACATTTGCGTCTGCACCGTCGCATCACGCGCGACACGGCACCCGCTACGATCGTTTATTCGACGGTTTGAACGAGTCGCCGTCGTTATCGCCGATAGCCCTGTAAATACGCGAGCGTTTGGCGATCGATCGCGCCGTCGGTCCGTACGCGGTTTTCCAAATTTTCGACGTGCATGAACGCGACGAGCGCCGCATGTGCGCGCTCATCGTAGAGCTCCTCGGTGCCCACGTACGCACCGATGCGCACGAGCTCGCGCACGATCTCCCGACCGCGAGTCGCGTCGATTTGCAAGACATCGTGCGGTTCCGCCGGGAAAAAATAGAGCTTATGCATCTCGAGTAAGCGCGCGAGTTCTTCGATCGGTGCCGGATGGTCATCGACGCGGAGATCGACGTAGCGATCGTTGAAGCCCGCGTAGCCGCCGCCCGGTTTTTCGACGATCAGCGCGGCACTCTGCTGGCCGCGTTTGTCGCCGCCTTGGGCCTGCGCGGCGCGCAAGGCCGCGACGATGCGATCGGCGAGCGACCCGCTCGTCGAGAGAAACGTCCGGGCGAGCGCCTCGACGACGGCCGGTTGCGCAAGACAGTTGCCTTGCGCGGCAAATCCGTCGCCCGTGATGCCGCCCGCGTACGCGATGCAGCGCGAGCCGGTAAACGAGGCGGATTTTCCGTCGAGTGCGACGATCCCGACTTGCCGGTCTTCGCGGCCTTCATCGGCATCGACGAGCGAGCGAAGCGCATCTGCGGGCGCTGTTCCCGCTGCGAGCAGCGCGAGACCGCGCGGCCCGAAGGTCGTGTTGCAAAACGCTTGCGTCGCGATCGCACCGACGCCCGCGCGCACCCACGGTACCGCCGCACCGACGCTGAGGAATTTCGACTGCACCCCGCAGCCGACTTCGCCTGTTTCGCGGTCGACGGCAACGATGGAAAAGGTCGACGGTCGCGGCAACGGCATGGCGAGCCTTGTGCACGCTGCTGCGCGCGGGCTCCTGCCCTCACGGGACCACCTTGCTCGGCAGTTGAACGCCGCCGCATGGATACGCTGATCATCACGGGCGGGAGCGCCGGTATCGGCGCGGCGGTCGCGCGTCTTGCGGCCGTGCGCGGCTATGCCATCGCGATCAACTATTCGCGCGACGATGCGGCGGCATACGCAGTCGTAGCGGAAGTCGGGTCGCTGGGTGGTAACGCGATCGCCGTCTGCGGTGATGTGTCCGACGAGAATGACGTTGCCGAGCTATTCGCAACGACCGCACGGGAACTCGGCCCCGTAACGGCACTCGTGAACAACGCCGGGATCACGGGACCCCTGGCGCGACTCGATGAGATCGATGCCGCCACGATCGAACGCGTTCTTGCGGTAAATGTAACCGGTTCGATGCTCTGCGCGCGCGCAGCCGTGCGCGCCATGTCGACGCGCCACGGTGGTGCGGGCGGCGCCATCGTCAACGTTTCATCAGCCGCCTCGCGCCTGGGCAGCGGTGGCGAATTCATTCATTACGCCGTCTCGAAAGGCGCGATCGACACGCTCACGATCGGGCTCGCGCGCGAGGTTGCAACCGAAGGCATCCGCGTAAACGCCGTTTCCCCCGGACTCATCGATACGGGCATCCACGCAAAATCCGGCGCGCCGGATCGCGCGATGCGACTCGCGCCGAACATCCCGATGCAGCGACCGGGCCGCGCCGATGAAGTTGCGGAGTCCATCCTGTGGCTGCTTTCGCCCGCCGCGTCGTACGTCACGGGCGCCGTGCTCTCGGTCAGCGGCGGCCGCTAAATCGAATATTCCCAGGTGTTCCAGAACGCCGTCACCGCGTGCGCGGGACGGAAGTTCTTCACATCGTCACTCGTGACGTCCACTTGCCGGTTGAACCAGAGCGTGATGAACGGCGCATCAGCAGCGATCAGTGCTTGGATTCTATCGTAGGCGCGTTTGCGCGTGGCTCGGTCGTACGTCGTAAGGGCGATACGCTCCTGACGATCGACCTCGTGATTGCAATAGCGGAAATTGTTTTGTCCCCCGGGCGGAAATTGGTCGCACATCACGAGCGGTGAATCGTCGGGATCGACGCCCGAGGCCCAACTGAAATAAGCGACATCGAATTTACTGGTCTGCAGGATACCGCCCGCGCCAAAGGACGCGTAGAGCTGCGCGGTCGCATAGGGCTTCACGTTCAGATCGACGCCGATCGCGTGCCACTGGCTCTGTACGAGCACACCGAGTCGATTGGCGACCGTATCGCCCGCCGTTACGACCATCGTGAGTTCCAGCGGCACACCCTCGCGCATGCGGATACCGTTTGCGCCGACGCGCCAACCAGCCGCATCGAGCAGTGCGCGCGCCCGCACCGGGTCGAAGTTGACGAATCGCAACCGCTTGTTGTGCGCCCAAATGGCGAGCGGCTGATCGCCTTCGCCGAGTTGATTGACGCCGTAGGTGATCGCATCCACGATCCGCTTGCGATCGAGACCCAGCGTCAACGCTTGCCGCACGCGCAGATCACCGGTTATCGGCCGACCACTATTGAGCGCGAGCATGCCGAACTGCACGAAGGGAACGAGCCCGACGTTGATGTGCTCGATCCCCTTCAGCGCGGGTGTGTTCGCCGCGCTCGCGTTGTACCAAAGATCGATGTCGTGCGTGCGTAGCGCCGTGACGATCGTGTTCTCCGAGGGAATCGCTTGGTAATCGACTTCATCGAGTTTGGGTCTGCCGCGCCAGTAGCTCGGGTTTGCGACCATGCGGATGACGCTTCCGCGATGCCATTCCTTTACTTTGAACGGGCCGGTTCCGATCGGTTGGCTGTTGTACGCAATGCGATTGAGGTCCGGATATTTCTCGAGTAGGTGACGGGGGTAGACGGGGATCGGTATCGCCGACTGGGTGAGAAACGTGCCGACGAACGGCGCGAACGGACGATCGAGGTGAATCGCGATCGTGTGCGCGTCACGCCGCTCGATGCGCGTGATGCGATCGTAGCCGACCCGAATGCCGACGTTGTTTTTCGGATTCATGATCGCGTGCCAGGTGAAGATCACATCATCGGCATCGAAGGCGACGCCGTCGTGCCACGTCACGCCTTCGCGCAAGTGATAGACGATCGTCTTGCCGTCGCGTGAAATGCCGCCATTGGACGTCGAGGGTTCGACGGTTGCGAGTTCCGGCACGAGCCGATCGTGGTCGTCGTAGTTGAAGAGAAATCCGCCCCAAAACATCGCAAGATCGAAGTCGATCTGAAAATTCCCGATCAGCGGACTGAGCGTATCGGGATCCGAGACACCCGAAATCCGCAACACACCGGGTTTCGTCCAGGCGTGACGCTGGCTACCGGATTCGCCACCGCCGATCGCCGAGCACGACGCGAACAGGATGCCCGCCGCCAACACTGCCACCAGCCGACCAATTACACGAAGCATCGCCGCCCGTTCGTGCTGCGCGACAACTCCGCCTGGACGCTCGTTCTGCCGAACCGCCCGAGAGAGTGCATCCCGAAACTTCCGCGCTAGTTGGAAATACAGACCGGCATGAACCTTCTAAAACTCGCCTTCACCCTGCGCAACACGGCCATGCGAGCAGTCGAACTGGCGCGCGACGCGCGGGTTCCGATGCGCCTCAAGCTCTTGGCGCTTGCGGCCGCCATCTTCATTCTCTCGCCGCTCAACATTTTGGGTGACATCCCGCTGCTGGGAATCGTCGACGATGTCACGCTGCTGGCGCTGCTCCTGAACTGGTTCGTCCGCGCCAGCGAACGGCACGCCACGATCGTGCACCCACCCGTAACGATGACCTAATTCCGAGCGGGAGGCCCCGTGGTGCCTCAGCAATCCCGGTGGTTCGGGCCGTGCGTTTTGGCTACGCGCGCCTGCTGCATACGAGCATCGTTTCTTCGACGTTGCGCCGCAGCCGGACGCGAACGCGGGTTGCGGATTCTCGGATTCAGCGCTGTTCTCGGCATGCTCGCCTGCGGTCCGACCGTGGCGCGTTGCAACGCGAGGGAAAGCGTCTCATCGATCGCATTCGCGACGAAGACGAACGGATCTCGCGCCGTCGTCAAGACGATGCGATGCATCATCGGTTAGGCAACGCTCATCGCGATGAATCGGCCGCTGATGGTGATCGACCGGCGGCCGCTCGGCTCGGTTCCCGCGACGGGCGAAGAGGTTTCTACCTCGCCCCGCGGGGTACGTCCTCGAGCATGCAAGCAACCGTCGTCCTCAATCTCCACTCGAATACGACACGTCGCTATGTTGCGGAGATCCCGCGGATGCTTGCGGAGCGCGGGATCGAGACCGTTGCCATGCACCTTCTCGAAGGTAGCGACGGGGTGACGAAGACGGTGAAGCGTGCGATCAAGGGCGGTGCCACGCACGTGATCGTCGGCGGTGGCGACGGCACGATGGCGCAAGCGGTGAACGCCCTCGCCCACAAAGAAACGATCCTCGGCGTCTTGCCGCTTGGGACCGGCAACAGCTTCGCGCTCACCCTCGGGATCGGCGAGAACATCGAGGCGGCACTGGACATCATTGCGGCCGGACGGATCGTCAACGTCGATCTCGGCGTGGTCAACAAACACTACTTTGCGAGTTTCGCGACGATCGGATTACCGTCGGAGATCGCCGCATCGACCGATCGCACCTTGAAGAACATCGTCGGGCCGCTCGCGTATGCGCTCGGTGGAATCAAACCGTTTCTCCAGCATCGCGCGTTTCGCGCCAAAATCAAAGCCGACGATAACGACCTCAAACTCACAACGCAACAAATGGTCGTCGCAAGCGGACGTTTCTTCGGCAAGCAGCCGCTGACACCCGATGCGACCATTACCGACGGACGACTCGCATTCTTTACGACCAGCGGCGTGAGCCATCTCGAAATTGCGCGCACGTACGTCGCGATGGCCATGGGTCTTTCCGGCATGCTGCCGGACGCACACCGTTTTTCCGCCGAAAAAATAACGATCAAAACGAAACCAAAACAACCGCTCAGTCTCGACGGCAATGCGCTCGGCACGACGCCCGCACGTTTTTCCATCGCTCCCCGCGCCTTGCGCGTGATCGTGGCCGCATCGTTCCACGATGAAGGTTAGTTCTTTCGAACTCGGGCTCTGGGTCGCAGCAGGCGTCCTCTTCACGGCCGTCGTCCTCTTGGGTCGCGCCGTCGCACAACGCACGCCGACGCGCATCGATGTCGAAGCGATCGCGCTCCGCGGTCAGTCACCCGCGCTCGCGCGCGTCTTTACGTATCTCGGTCGTTGGCCGGCTCTGGTCGGTATCGCAGCGCTTGCCGCGCTCGGTGCGTTCGTTTTGCGATCGAATGTTGCAGCGATCGGAATTCTGCTCCTCGTTCAAGGATTCACGCAGGCCGTCACGTACGGCGCGAAGATACTCTTCCGCCGCACGCGACCCGAATATTGGATCGCGATTCAGGAAAAGGATCTGTCGTTTCCAAGCGGTCACGGCGTTAGTTCGATCGTGTTCTTCGTCGGACTGGCGCTGATGGTTGGAGCGACGACGACCATACCCCGTCCTCTCGCCGCGCCGATCGTTGCGGTTCTGAGCGTTTGTGCGATCGGTATCCCGTGGTCGCGCCTCGCACTCGGTGCGCATTATCTCACCGACGTCGTCGGCGGACTGCTCTTCGGCTCCGCGTGGTTGTGCGTTGCCGCCGCCCTGGTTCAGCGATTCGGATTGTTCAACGCGGCGAGAATCCACGGATAGCTGATTGCGATCGGCGCGTTCGGAAGCGTCGGCTCGATGACGTCGTGCTGCGCGGGGAGATCCGAACGCACGTCGATCTGCACCTCGAGCCCGCGCGCGCGAAGCGCATCGAGACGACGCCGCGCCAGTGCGTTGTTCACGATCGGGTCGCGCGCGTTGAGCAGCCCGACGATGCGTCCACCGGTCGGCCGCCGGAGTGCCGCGCGGTCGGCTTGCGCTGCGAGTTGGATCGTGTGTCCGAGCGCGCGCGTCGAAAAGCGCGGATACCCGTGCGCGGGGAGCTGCTGCGCCTTATGCATCGGATCCCACCAAAGGAACGCGTTCGGTAAAGCGGCGAGTGCCGAGCCGAGCGTATCGTTCGCATCGCCGGGTACGGGTCTGATCCCGAAAAACGGTGCAACGGCGACGGCCGTATCGATCGCGACGCGCGGTGCGAGCCACGCGGCAATCGCACCACCAAGTGAAATGCCCGCCACATCGACGCGACGACCCGCTTGCGCCGCAAGCGCGATTGCCTGTAGCGTCGTTTCGAGCAGATCGTCGATCGTGAGTCGGGCGATCGCCGTGCTGAGACGATCGCGAAATCCGTGAAACGGAAAGCGCGGAGCGATGACGTTGAAGCCGGCGGCGTGGAGATACGGACCGAGCATCGCGTATTGCCGCGGGTTGTTGGTAAATCCGTGCAAGAGCACGATGGCCCGATCCGTCCGCTCCGGGTGCAACCACCAGCGCGTGCCGTTGTCGGGATCGATCAGCGGCTCGCGACGCTCGGCGGCAACGATTCCCGCAAGTGAGGCACGAAGGTCATCGAGTGACATTCGCGCGTCGTTCGCGGGAACTCGCTAGGTTCCGGGCTTACGCGTCGGTTCGGCCTTGCGGTCGACGTGGCGCACGACCGGCGTGCTCTCGCGCGCCGGCGGGCGGCTTTCGGGGGGACGTTCGCGCGGCACGTTCTCGTGGGTGGTCGCGGCCTCGTGCGAGGCGCGCGGCGCGCTCTCGTATGACGGGGCGCTCGAAGCCGGAGAGCGCGTCGCACGTGCGTCGTGCGACGACGTGTCGACCGACGGCGCACGACGCGGTGCCGCGTCGCCGCTTCCCGATTGGGCGGATGATGGTGCGGTGTTTGCGCTCGTCCCGCGATGCGTCGGGGACGTCGGCGTTCCGCGCGAGGTATTGAAGCGCGTCCAGGGATCGGTTGCCGCAGCCGAGGTGGGCGAGACGGCCGGAGCGAGCGCCGCCCCACGCACCGCGGACGGTTGCGTCACGGAGGCGCGAGCGGTCGGCGCAATTCCCGCGACGATCGTTGCGATGTGGCGTCGTTGCTGTTCGAAGGGGACGCGTACGACCGGAACGGCACTACCGGCAAATGCTCCGCTGAACGCCGGACGCGCGCTCACGTGCGGGGAAACCGCACGCGCCGAGTAGCGCAGATTGTCGCTTGTCGGCACGATCGGCATCGTTCCGCGCACGACCATCGCGCGGCGCAGTTGGTCGCCGGCGATGGCGACGGGATGTTCGAAATGGCCCTGCTGGAACTGCTTCACGCTCACGCCGACGACGGCGTTGTGCACGAGTGCGTTGCGATAATTTCCGGTGGTCGGCGTCATCGTTGCCGGTGTCGTCGGCGTACCGTTCATCACGTTGGTTACGTTGGTCACGTTGGTGACGTTGTTGACGATCGTCGTCTGACCCCAACCGTAGCCGAAGGGAAAGTACGGCTCGTACGGCGCGAGCGGCACCCAACCGATATCGCCAAAGCCGACGCTCACGTTACCGAACGAGAGAAAAGCGACCAGTGCGGGACTGTACACCGGTGCGTACGAGCGCGCCGGCGGATACCACGCCCAGCCATAGGCGGGCGAGTGATACCAGCGGCCGTAGTGATACGGCGCCCAACCCCACGGTTCGGACGCGATCCACGTCCAGCCGAAACCGTCTTCCCACACCCAGCGTCCATCGCGATACGGGGACCAATTCGGCGCGGTGTTCGCGGGAATCCACACGTGACCGTAGGACGAATCATCGACCCAGCGACCGTAGCGATCGAGATCGTCGACACCGTCGATATCGCGATTCACGTACGATGCGGACGCGAGCGCACGACTTTGCACGCGATCGCGCTCGCTGTTGAAACGATCGAAGTCATCGCGCGCGATCGCTTCGCGAACGGACGTCGTCGGTGCATCGGCGGAGCCGCTTGCAACGAGCGTCGTGTCGGCACCGATCGTCTGCGCGCCCTGCGGCGTTTCGACGGCGACGCTGCCGTCGCGAACGGTAAGATCGGTTTCGCCGTCGGGCGTCACCGTTACCCGATACCGGCCGCTTTGTTTTGGACGAATCGAAATCGAGGGGGTGTCGATCGTCGAGTTGCCGTCGGTGCCGCGCAAGAGGCGCAATTCGATCGTCCCGACGGCGAGTTGCATTTCGCGGCTTTTGGCATCGACGTGGGTGAGGCGAAGTTGCACGCCTGAATTCATGCGTACCATCGTCGTGCCGTCGAACTGTAACTCCGCGTGCGCGTTATCGCCGGTCGTCACGTAGTCGGCGCCGAGCACCGGCGTGTTGATGACGGCGGCGGTCGTAAATCCGTTGGAATCGCCGCGCTGAACGTTGACTTCACCATCGACGAGGCTCAGGCGCGCGACGCCGATGCCGGACGAGGGTGCTGCAGCCGCGCGCGCGCCCGGCGGCGCGACCAACGTCGCGGCGAGGACAGCCGCGAGTGCGGCAACGGAGAGGCGGCGGGCAGATACGTTCATGAAATCCCTCAAAGCCGGTGTGCCATCAAACGCAAGGTCGCTTACCAAAGTTCCGGCTATCTCTCTGTATCCGCGAACGGCAGCCGAATTCATCGTCTTTCGACCGTCGCTCGGTTGCGTTTTAGAACGAGTCGGGCGGTGCTTCGAAGGCGACGATCTCGTCTGCGGCACGATGGTTCGTCCAAAAGAGCGTTCCGTCGTAGGCGAGGGACCGAGCCGGAAACGGAATCTGCGCCAAATCCGTCGCCACGGGTTCGGTGCCCCGCGCGTCGATGCGCGTAAGGTAGTACGCGTTGGTGTCTTCGGAATCGGTCGTCACGCAATAGAAGCGACCTGCGGTGATGACCAGCCCGCAAATACCGCGCGGCCCGTTCACGATCGTGCCGACCGTGCCGCTTTCGTCGATTGCGAGAATACGTTTGCGATACCACTGCACGAGATAGAGCGTATCGCCGTCGTAGCCGAGGTAGGAGCCGGTATTCTCGGGCGCCGGAATCCGTTCTTTACGGTGAAAGCCGCGTCCGGGCGTGAAGTGATGGATGAACCGATCGTCATCCGGCGGTTCGCCGCAGCAGACGAAGAGCTGATCGCCCGCGCACGTGAGTCCCCAGGGGATGCCCGGCGCTTGACCCTCATCGCGCGCGCTGCCGGTATGCGGATCGATCGCATAGATCCGACTCGTGTCGCGCGAGCCCATCCACAGCTGCGTTCCGTCGTGGCCGAGCGCTTGCGGCGCGGGCGCCGGTGAGGGCAGGCGGCGCGCTTCAACGATTTTGTTCACGTCGCTTGGGCCTCGTGCGCGAGCAGATCGACGATCGCGGCATCGATGAACGCCGAGGCTTCGGGATTGACGCCACCGCCTGCCGCATGTCCGTAGACACTCGGAATCACACGCAGTTCGGCGTTCGGCAGATGGCGGACTTCGATTTCGCTGTCTTCGGGCGGGAAATACAAATCCGTTTTGGACGGCAGCACGATCGCGCGTGCACGAATCGCGCGCAGCGCGGCAAACGTATCGCCGTCGTAGCGCGGATGCGCGCCGACGTCAGCGTGACGCCACGTCCACATCATCGCAAGTAAATTATCGGGATTACCCTCGGCAAACGATTCGATATAAAATTCATTGACGAACGCATCGCGCGAAGCGGCACCCATCTCCCGCCACCGCTCTTCCCGATAGAACGTTTGCGAGAGACCCCAGCCCGCCCAATACGCCCCGAGCACGCGCGTCCCGCCGCCTTCGAGCGCGGCTTTGGCGCCATCGAGAAAGACGATGTTGTGTTCGGAGGTGCGAGCGGAGCCGCAGAACGGAGCGATTCGCGCGACCATCTCCGGATACGCCGCGCCCCAGTGAAACGTTTGTTGCGCGCCCATCGAAAAACCGACCGCGAGCGCAAGCTTCGTGACGCCAAGTTTTTCGGTGAGGAGTCGATGTTGCGCGGCGATGTTGTCGTACACCGTGACGTGCGGAAACCGCGGGCCGTCTTGCGGCACGGCGGCGTTGCTCGGCGAGCTGGAGAGTCCCGCCCCGAAGAGGTTCGGACAAACGACGAACCAACGCGCGGGATCGAGCGCTTTGCCGGGCGCGATCAGCCATTCGTTGTCGGCGTGCGTGCCGCCGTAGGCGGTCGGAAATACCACCGCATTGCCGCCGTCGGAAGCAAGGGTTCCGTGCGTCTTGTACGCGAGCTTCGCATCGCGCAAGAGTTCGCCGCTCGCAAGCGGGAAATCGCCGAGTTCGAACAGGTCGTAATCGATCGTCGTATGGGCGCGGCCTCGGGCCACCGGTAACTCCTAGCGCATGAGCAGGCGAAAGAGCGCGTCGAAACGCGACCCATACGGCGGTTCGAAGAGACCGAGCAAATTCCGCCGCGCTTGCGCGAAGATCGGTTTCTTATGGGAGAAACGCTCGAACCCGTCGCGCCCATGGTACGCACCCATGCCGCTCGGGCCGACGCCGCCGAAGGGCAGATCGTCTTGCGCGACGTGCAACATCGTATCGTTGAGCGTCACGCCGCCGCTGATCGTTTGGGCGATCACGCGCTCGCTCTCCGGCTTGCTATCGCCAAAATAGTACAGTGCCAGCGGCCGCGGCCGCGCGTTGACGTACGCGATCGCATCGTCAAGCGTCCGGTACGTGCGAATCGGCAGCAGCGGCCCGAAGATTTCATCCTGCATGATCTGCATGCTATCGGACACCGCGAGCACGGCCAGCGGCGGAATCATGCGCGTGGCCGGATCGATTTCCGTTTCGCGCGGATGGAGCGGAACGATACGCGCGCCGCGCGCACGCGCGTCCGCAAGATATCCGGCGAGGCGCCTCACGTGGCGATCGCTCACGATCGTCGTGTAATCGGGATTGCCCGCTAAACGCGGATAGCGGCGCGCGACCGCGGCTCGCGCTGCGGTGAGAAACGCTTCTTCGCTGCCTTCCGGAACGAGCACGTAGTCGGGTGCGACGCAGGTCTGTCCGGCATTCGAACACTTGCCCGTCATGATGCGTGCGGCAGACACATCGAGATCCGCATCGGGGCCGACGATCGCGGGAGATTTGCCGCCGAGCTCCAGCGTCACCGGCGTGAGGTTGTCGGCGGCGGCGCGCATAACGGATTTTCCGTTGGTCGTCGATCCGGTGAAGAGCAGATGATCGAGCGGCAGTGCGGCAAAGGCCTGTGCGACCTCCGCCTCACCGCCGATAACGCTCACGTGATCGCTCGCAAAAATAGTTGCGATCAATGCAGCAAACGCTTCGCCCGTTTGCGGTGCGTGTTCCGATGTTTTGATCAACACGCGATTGCCCGCGCTGAGCGCACCGACCAGGGGACCCGCGGCGAGCAGGATCGGATAGTTCCACGGCGCGATGATGCCGACGACGCCGAGCGGCTGCCAGACGATGCGCGCATGTGCGGGTGCATACCATTTGGCAACCGCGCGTTTCTGCGGCGCCATCCAGTCGGCGACGTTGCGCGCGGCGACGCTCGCCGCTTCGTGCGCGAGAAAGAGTTCGAGCAAGCGCGTTTCGTGCACGGACCGATTGCCGAAGTCTGCGCGCACCGCCCGTTCGAGCGGACGGCGATGTTTGCGGAGCGCGCGCGCGAGCAGACGCAGGTGACGCTTGCGTTCCGCCGCATCCGGCGCGGCCTGAGTCGTGGCGGCCGAACGCAGCGCCGCGTACCGCCCCGCAAGGTCGGTATTAATTGCGATAGCTCGGATCGGTTCTGTCCAACATCCGCACGAGCGGCGCCCACGCAAGTTGATCGACCATCCCGCGCGTCGCGCGTGCTTGTCGCCGCACGGTTTCTTGAGCGGCCTCCGATGGCCAGTTCAGTTCCGCGCCACCGGCGAGCGTCGCGACTTGCATCGCACAGGCGCGTTCGAGAAAGTACATCGTGAGAAACGTGCCGGCGACGGACGAGCCGAGCGCAAGCGTGCCGTGATTGCGTAAGATCATCACGGATTTCTCACCAAGATCGGCGACCAGACGCGGACGCTCGTCGAGATCGAAGGCGATGCCTTCGTAATCGTGATACGCGATTTCGCCGTTGAGGATCATCGCCGTCTGATTGATCGGCAGCAGACCCGCCTTGTGCGCGGAGACCGCGACGCCGGGAACCGTATGCAAGTGCATCACACAATGCGCGTCGTGACGGGCGGCGTGGATAGCGCTATGAATCGTGAATCCGGCTGCGTTGGCAAGATACGGCGAGGGCTCGAGGAGCGCGCCAGTGCGATCGATCTTGAGCAGACTCGATGCGGTAATCTCGCTGAAGAGCATGCCGTACGGGTTGATCAGAAAGTGATCGTCGGAATCCGGCACGCGCGCCGAGAGGTGCGTGAAGATCAGATCGTCCCAGCCGAAGTGCGCGACCAAACGGTAGGCCGCCGCAAGATCGGTTCGCACGGCCCACTCGTCGGTGGAGACGCGCGGGCGGGTGTCGGAAAGTGTCGTCATGGCAGTCCTCCAAGGACCAGCCTTTGACATGGGACGGGCGTTTCATGCGCCGAGGGAGTCGGCAACAAAAACAGGAAGCCGCCAAGCGTGAATGCTCGTATAGCCGGCCTTGCGTCGTACGTCCCCGAAGAAAAGATCACCAACGCCGACCTTGCCAAGATCGTCGATACGAACGACGAGTGGATCGTCACCCGCAGCGGCATCCACGAGCGGCGCAAGACGGCGCCGGACGAATTCGTCAGCCATCTCGCGATCAAAGCCGCCGAGCGTCTCTTCGCCGATCTCAAGTACGATCCGACAGACGTGCAGTATTGCATCGCTTGTACGATTACCGGTGACTACGGATTTCCGAGCGTCGCAACGCTGGTCCAGAATCGCTTTAAATTCGTCGGCGCGGGCGCGATCGATCTTGGCGCCGGATGCGCGGGCTTCGTCTACGGACTCGATATCGCCGATGCGCTGATCGCTTCGGGGCGCGCGAAGCGCGTGCTGCTCGTCGCCGGCGAAACGCTTACGAAGATCGCCGACTACAGCGATCGCACGACCTGCGTCCTCTTCGGTGATGGTGCGGGGGCGGTGTTGGTCGAAGCGGTGGATGCACCCTCGATGATTCGCGCGCGGCGCGTCGGAAGCGATGGTTCGGGCGGGCATTTTTTGTTTCAAACCGGACTGCGCAAAGACATCAACGGCAAAACGGTCGAGGATGCGTTTCTCCATCAAGACGGCCGCGATGTCTATCGCTGGGCGGTGGAACGCGTCTCGAGCGGCGTGATGGAATTGCTCGAACAAGCCCATTTGAGCCCAGATGACATCGATTGGTTCGTGCCGCACAGCGCGAACTTGCGCATCATCGAATCGGTCTGCAAACGCACGGGCATCCCGCTCGAACGCACGCTCACGAGCCTCGAATACTACGGCAACACCTCATCGGCGACGATTCCGCTTGCGCTCGATCCGGCGATCGCTGACGGCCGGGTCAAGCGCGGCCAGAACGTGCTCGTGTACGGCTTCGGCGCCGGCCTCGTCGATGCGGCAATGATTCTTCGCTTTTAATCCACCGCACGGGGAACCGAGCCGCTCGTGCGTGCGTTCCCCGTGCATGAAGAGAACGCTCGCGCTCCTGGCCGTACTGACGATCGCCACCCCAGCACCGGCAGCGGCCGCAGGCTCACGTGCGAGTGCGTGCGTCTCACAGCAAGTGAGCGGAACGATCGCCGCGGAAAATGCCGCCGCGCATACCGCAACTATTGTCGTGACGAATACATCTCCGGTAACGTGCGTTCTCGAAGGATTTGCCGTCGTCGCATCGGGAGGCAGCGTTTTACCAACCGCGCACAGCTCGCTTCGGCATGACGTCATGCTCGCACCAAATGCACGCGCAGCATTCGGAGTGAGCTATCATCCGACGCATGATCCCGCGCCCGAAGGCCAAGCATGCGCGATCGACGTCCAACTCCCCGGCGCCCTCGACCCACTCGCACCCGCGATCCGTCTCGCGCCGTGCACCAGCGTCGACCGGGTCGCCGTTACGTCGTATCGCCTCGGCAGCCGCGCACCGGACGAGGCGCACGCTGCATTTGCAAAACGCGTATGTGGGGCCGGAGACTTCGCCTTCCGCGAGCTCCCCGTCGTGCGAGGCGCCGGAAACGAGTTACATACCATCGCACTCATGAATCGCCGCGCGAGCGCCTGTCGCATCGGCGGCAACGTCGGCCTCACCCTGTACGATGCAAACGATCATCGCATGACGATTCCGTTCGCGCCGCGCCCGATGGCGATGGCGACGATGCACAGCATCCCCTCCGGTCACGAGGTCTCGTTTACGGTACGGTTCGCGCACCCCGACGACAGTCCGGATGCGTGCCCCGCAAGCGCGCGCGTTCGGCTCCGTCTTTCGGACATGGTCCAAGAGATCGTTGCTCCGCTGGCCCTCGCGCCGTGCCCAGGCCCGGAGTCCGGCATGCGTGTTTCTTTGTTGAGCGACGGAATTCCGACGGTTCTCTAAGCGTTTCGAGCGCGCGTTTGCAGCCGAGCCTAGAGCGCCCCGCCGCGATAGATGTGGCCGTTCTTCATGACGAATCGCACGTTGCGAAGGGCGTGGATGTCGCTTGTCGGATCGCCGTCGACGGCGATGAGATCGGCGAATAACCCGGGCCGAACCGAGCCGATTTTGTCTTGCATTTTGAGCACGCGCGCGTCGACCGAGGTCGCCGCTTTGAGTGCCGCAAGCGGCGTCATGCCGTAATTTACGAGCAGTTCGATCTCGCGTGCGTTCTCACCGTGGGCGAACACACCAACGTCGCTTCCACTTGCAATGGTAACTCCCGCGGCTAGCGCCGCTTTGAAGCTGGCGCGTTTCTTCTGAATTGCCGGCGGATCGGGATCGCCCGCCTTCCAGCCGCGGTAATGCGTGATCGCATCGCTTGCCGCGAGCGTCGGGCAAAGCGCGGTGTGATGTTGCACCATCAGCGCAAAGATTTCCGGCGTGCCGTCGTTGCCGTGTTCGATCGTATCGAAGCCCGCAAGGATCGCCCGCTTCATCCCTTCGGGCGTGGACGCGTGCGCTGCGGCCGGGCGTCCGCTGGAATGCGCGAGTTCCGCGATCAGATTCATCTCGGCTTGCGTGAAGGTCGGTTGATTCTCGCCGTGCGGACCGTAACCGTAGTCGGCGTAGACTTTGATCCAATCGGCACCGCGCCGCATTTGATCGCGCACGACGCGGGTGAGCGCATCGATTCCGTCGGCTTCTTCAGCGCCTTGCGGCACGTCGATTTCGGGACCGAAGCCTTTGGGGCCATACGTTCCCGTTGCGACGATCGCGCGCGTGACGACGATCATGCGCGGCCCATCGATGATCCCTCGCTCGACCGCCGCTTTCAACCCGACGTCGGCATAGCCGGCGCCCTCGGTACCGAGATCGCGGAGCGTCGTGAAGCCGGCGAGCAACGTGGCTTTGAGCGCGACCGTCGCTCGCGCAACGCGCAGCGACTCCGCTTCGCGTAAGACTTGATCGTTCCACGGTGTTTGATCGTACGGGTAGAGCAGAACGTGCGAATGCGCGTCGATCAGCCCCGGCAGCAACGTCGACTGCGGCAGCGCGATTGCGGTCGCTCCCGTTGGCACCGACACGCTCGCACGCGGTCCGGCCGCCTCGATCGTGGTGCCGCGAACGACGACTACCCAGTCGCGATGCAGCGTCTCGCCGTCGAAGACGGCGGCGGGTTGAAGGACGTACGTTGTCTCCACGATCGCTTTCGCTTGGAACGGGACGGCAGCAAGGACGATCGCCGCGAGCACGCCGAGCGCGCGCGTCGCGAGTGACAGCAAAGCTATACGGCGACCTCGCTCAGTCCCATGAGGTTGCGGATTTTCTTTGCATCCGTCGCAAGCTCCGCCGCGGGTCCGGAATACACGATGCGACCTTCATCGAGTACGTAGGCGCGATCCGCGACCTTGAGCGCCAGCAGCGCGTTCTGCTCGACGAGCAGCACGGACACGCCGCTCGACTTGAGTCCATCGATGATGTGGTAGACTTCCTCGACGATCAGCGGTGCGAGCCCCTGCGAGGGCTCGTCCACGAGCATCAGCGTCGGATTCGACACCAGCGCCCGACCGATTGCGAGCATCTCTTGTTCGCCGCCGGAGAGTCGACCGGATTTTCGCGCACGCAGTTCGCCCAGCTTCGGCAGATGCTCGAACACTTTTGCAATCGACCACGCACCGACGCGACCATTTTCGGCGAGTTGCAGATTTTCGAGCACGGTGCAATCTTTGAACATGCGCCGACCTTCGGGCACGTAGCCGATGCCGAGCCGCGCGATTTGATAGGGTGCCATCCCGATCAGTTCGCGGCCGTCGAAGCGAATCGAACCGGCGCGCGGCTTCGTCATGCCAAGAATACTGCGCATCGTCGTCGTTTTTCCGGCGCCGTTGAGTCCGAGCAAGGCAACGACCTCGCCGCGTTCGACCGTAAGCGAGATCTCGTGCAAGATTTCGCTCTTGCCATAGTTCGTGCAGACCGCATCGATCGCGAGCAGCGGCTCAGACATGATCGATGACCTCTTTGCCGAGATACGCTTCGCGTACGACGCTGTTCGAAGCGATTTCTGCCGGCGTTCCCTCAGCGAGCATCGCGCCGCGGTCGAGCACGGTGATGCGATGCGCGAGTCCGAGCACGACGCGCATGTTGTGCTCGACGAACACCACCGTCAAGCCGAGCCGATCGTGCAGATCCCGAATCACACCGACGATGCGCTCGGTCTCCGCCTCGGCCAGACCCGCCATCGGTTCATCGAGTAAGACGAGCTTCGGCTGCACGGCAAGACTCATCGCAATCTCGCAGAGCCGCTGACTGCCGTGCGACAGCTCCGAGACCGGCCGGTCTTTGAGCGCCGTCAAGTTGACGAAATTCAGCAACTCGTCGATGCGAGCGTTCATCGCATTGCGCGCGCTCGCGTTCGGCGGCGTGAGGCGAAAGGCCATCTTTGCTTGGCTCTGCGCGCCGATCAAGAGATTGTCGTAGACGGAGAGTTCGGGAAAGATGCTCGGCGTTTGAAACGTGCGGCTCATGCCAAGCTCGATCCGTTTCCAGTTGATCATCTTTGTGACGTCGTGACCGTCGAACGTGACGGTCCC
>Ga0123338_10001430_pt1 | contig 23113 bp, 14 predicted proteins | sample grotaG_FD_89793 | JGI IMG/M metagenome (GOLD analysis project Ga0123338, IMG submission 89793) | Glacier valley bacterial and archeal communities from Borup Fiord, Nunavut, Canada, to study Microbial Dark Matter (Phase II) -... | ecosystem: Environmental > Aquatic > Freshwater > Ice > Glacier ...
CTGACAGCAAAACGCTTAATTAACATGACACTAACCTTCCTTTTTATTAATGCTGGTTATAAAACGAAACGCACTTTCGGGATTGTCTTCATAATCTATCAATTGCTGTTTTGCTGAATACAGGAACATAGCGGGATATTTTTTAGGTTTGAATTTTGAGATGAACTGGTAGAGATTATCCTGCAACACTAACACGTTACTTTGCGTTTTAAGTTGCTGACCATAGGTACTCATAAACAGGTTGATCTTCTCGGTCTTGTCCATAGAAACAAGATACAGGTTTGCATTTTTAAAAGACCGGTAGTTTTTATTGAGGTAGGTCATGGTTCGCTGACAGTGTTCACAACCCGGATCAAAGAAAACAAACAATATCTTTTTTCCCTGAGGCAGATCTTTATTGGTAAAAGAACTTTTATCTAGCCGGAAGAAACTAAATACAGGGATCGTCTGAGCAGGAATCTGCCCGAATGTTGTGGCAACAGTTATCGTAAGTAAAAACAGTATGGTATAAAGACGTGCCATAATTATCAATTATTGAAATCGGGTATAACCGGATGTGCAAATATTGTAATTTGATTTCAATAATAAATATATTTTGATTTATTAAGAAATTATAAAGTGCACAAAAAAGTAGGATGACACCGATAGCGCCATTAGCTTTTCAAAACCACTTAACTTTATTTGCCTGCCAGTTGTGAAAATTTCCAAAGTTTAAAAGAAGTCAAAGTTACCGTTCCGCCGGAAGAAAATACTGATAACCCGGTAGAGTGCTCTCCCGGAAAAATGTGCGTTGTTATAACTTTCTCCCCATTATTAAAAAACACTTCCAGTGATGATTTGTCTAAAAGAATTTGCATTCTTACTGTGCTGTCTTTTCCGGCACTAGCCATTGCCTGGTTTATTTTTTGTTTATTTGCCGATGTATTTCCAGAAGCGCTTTTATCCACATACAACATTCCGGTGGAAGAATTATATCCGGCAATGGTTTCAAATACTTTCTTTGTCTGAGCGTCTGTCTCCTGTGCGATGTTAAATCCCACGGTTGTACCTGCTTTGATGATGAAGACAGCATCCAGCCACCAGGAGTTTCCTGTAGCCGACTGGTTGTCTTTCAGCACGGTTGTTACACCGTTAATATTTTTTCCTGACAGATTTATTGTCTCTTTGTAAGCGAGACTATTGAGACTATTTTCAATGAGGGATGCAGGTAGCTGTGTCAGTCTTAATCCTTTGGTAGTTCTAACAAGGCCCAGGTCTCTTGGTATACTCATTTGACCACGCCATGGAAAGGTGTACTGCCGATCGGGCACCATCCAGCCTATCAATGTTTTTTTATTGCCTGGTGCATCATTCCAGGGAATAGCCGCATATAAACAATCACCGTCATCTACAGTAAGAACTGTTTCAGGCTTGTTGTCGTTGGTAAATGTTTTCCCATCAAAATCACCTGTGAAATATTGCATAAAAGTTCCCCGGTTACCCCCGGCAGCCGACACAAATAGTACCCATTTTGTTTTAGTATCGTCGTTCACAGGCAGTTGAATAAAAGAAGGGCATTCCCAGGCGGCACCGGTAAATCCCTGCGAGCCGAATTCACTTAGCAAGTCCCAGTTTTTTAAGTTAGCGGAAACATAGAAGTTTACTTTATGCTGTGTTGGCAAGGCTACCACCATCAGCCATTTCTGCAGCTGTTCATTCCAGGCGACATTCGGATCACGAAAATCTTTCTTGCCTAAATCAATAACAGGATTGTTTACATAGTTGGTAAACGTAATGCCTCCATCATTGCTATAAGCGATGAACTGTGACTCCTTTTTTAAGTTAGGCTGATCAGCAGTATATATTGCAACCATGGTATGACCATCCTTTCCAAAGCCGCCGGTGTTATTTTTATCAAGCACCGCACACCCTGAAAAGCGCCAGGTAGTATCCTTATCGATGGTTTCCGGGATCGCAACGGGTAGGTGTGTCCAGTGTATAAGATCTTTACTGGTAGCATGCCCCCAGCTCATGTGGCCCCATTTATTTTCAAAAGGATTTTGCTGATTGTACAGGTGATACACCCCATTCACATACAGGAGACCGTTAGGATCATTGGTCCAATTCTTTAAAGGAGTAAAATGATAAACAGGTCTCCACTGCGGAGTGGGCGTTGGTGTATCCTGCGCATTAAGCGGGGCGCAATAAACTAGTACGAAAAGATAAGCAAGCAGGTAGATTTTCATATTTGTATGTGTTTACAATAATCATTTATCAACCATAAAAATTAACATAGCAGGTTGGAACACTTCCGCTGACAGCTGATTACTGACAGCTGATTACTCATAGCTGAAAGCCTGATACCTTTATCAATATCCCTTGTTTTGTTTATATATCCCATTGGTGAATACAATCTGGGTTTGAGGAATGGGAAAATATTCATGCTGGTTCTTTGTAAACTTTGCGTTAAGCAGGAAAGGGTGCCTTATTTTTTCGGTGGCGAAATAACTGTTCATCGTTTCTGCGGCTATGCCCCACCGTACGAGGTCAAAAAAGCGCGGGCTTTCCATGGCGAACTCAAGCTTCCGTTCCCATTGTAACGCTTTTAGTGCCGTCGCCTGATCCCATGCCGGTACGTTTACTCCTGGTGTGTAAGTGCTGATTCTGTAATTGGACGGATAAGTACCGTCAAGCTTTTTCAAAAGGGAAGTGCTGTTGGCAGCACGGGTTCTTATCTGATTGATGATAGGTAATGCGGCGGCGGGATTGCCTGATTGAATCTGTGCTTCCGCGTTCATCAAAAGAACGTCGGCGTAACGGATAATATCCAGGTTAACGGAGGTGCCGTAAAAAGGTCCCAGCTTTTTAAAGCAGGCGCAGGATGCCAGTTGCAATTCTTTCATGGTGCCAAAACCACCATAGACACCTGCAAGCCTTTCCCAGCTATGGTCGTAAGGGATAGCGGGATTGTATTTATAAGGATGACCCTGGATGCCTATCGTATGATCGATCCTGGGATCTACTCCGTTGGTAAGAAAATCAGGCGTGTTAACCATCTCGGTACCCAGGTCGTTGTAATGATCATAGTTAGGGACACCGTTGGCATCTGTTTTAAACGAATTGACCAGCTGCTGGGAAGGCACATGAAACGCACAGCAGCCATACTGAGTAGCACCCGCGAAATAATTGAGACTGGTAGACATGTTCAACCTTCCGCCGATCACGGTGCCGTCATTGATAGAATACTGGATAGCAAAAACCGACTCGGGCCCGTTATCATGCCCGTCGAGGAAATTAAAAGCAAAGTCGCTGTTGAGGCTGTACTTACCTGAAGTGATGAGTTCATTAGTAAGACTAATCACCTGCTGAAGTTTGGTTGCGTCCACGCCTGTTACATTGTAATTGTCATCCTGCTTGTAAGCCTGGTAAAGCCTTGTTTTAGCAAGATAAGCTTTAGCTGAAAACTGGTTAGCCCGTCCGGGTTCACCTGCCTGCACCTGTGGGAGACCGTTAGCCGCCGCCTGGAAGTCGGAAGCAATTTTTTCCCATAAAGAATCGTTGGCCATCGTGTTGGGCACTTTTAGGATCTGGTCGTTGGTAAGTGTCTCATCGAACCATGGGATATTGCGAAACATTACTTTCAGTAAAAAATACATGTGGCCCCGCAGGAAACGCATCTCGGCGATACGGGTGGTTCTTTTAGGAAACTGGGCATCGGTTAATACGGTCAGTGATCTTAAAGCAACGTTGATTCTTGAGATGGCTCCATATGCTCTTATCCATGTGCCCGGAAAACCAAAATCTCCTGCTCCGTTATTGGAAGCGTTGAGCAGATAAAACTGTTCATATTTATCCATCTGTTGCTGATCACCAATGTCACCGCCTCCCTTGTAGGCATCATCAGATCGAACGCTTCCATATTCCCACATGCTCGTAATGGGCGCATCCCACCAGTCATTGGCTATGCCAGCATAAGCGGCTGTTGCTAAACCGTCGACAGCTTCCGGAGAAGTTAAGTTGCTGGCAGACAAAGCACCCTGGGGCTGATAATCCAAATATTTTTTGCAACCCATCGAGAGAAGGATGAACGCAACGACGAGAAATTTTATACTGATATATTTCATAAACTTTTTTTTAATCATTAAAAATTAACGTTTAAGCCGACTGTCAATGAAGTAGGCACCGGCCATAGATCGAATGTAGCGGCGCGTTCCGGATCTTTACTGGTATAATCTTTTGATTTTACTGCAAAGAGATTTTGTCCGGAGACATAAATTCTTAGTCCTTCCATTTTTACTTTTGAGGCTATCTCTTTAGGAAGGTTATAGCCCACCATAAGATTACGCAGTTTGAAATAAGAGGAATTAACGTAATAGAAATTGGAGATTTTGTCTTCACCGTTAGCATTCAAAACAGTAAGCGCCGGTGTTTTCGAGCCGGTGTTCTGCGGTGTCCACGCCTGCAAAGTACCAGGACCGAAATTGCTTCTTGCGTTGACGAATGAATTAAAGAATTTATTAGGATCGAAACTTGTCTTGCCCGCGACGCCTGAACCGAAAATAGAGAAGTCAAAATTCTTATAGTTAAGTTCCAGCCTTAAACCGAACTCTACTTTAGGAAGTGTAGTCCCCAGCCAGGTCTGGTCGTTGGCATCAATCTTACCATCACCATTTAAATCAACATACCGCAGTCTGCCTATGCCGGCGCCGGGCTGTGTAGCGTGTTTGTCCACTTCGGCCTGTGTCTGGTAGATACCATCTGTTTCATAACCGAATATGGAGAATTGCGTATGACCGATAATCGAATGGTTAATATCGCCTGCATAAGCAGCTCGAACATTGGCGGGCAGTTGTGTGATAACATCTTTCCAATGGCTTGCATTGGCAGTGATGCTGTAATTCAATCCGGCTGAAGTATTGTGACGATAACTCAATATAAATTCCCATCCTTTGTTTGTTTTGCTGGCGCCGTTAAGAAACTGTTGCTGGCCTTCGCCAAGCGCGGCGGCAACAGGCGGTTGAATTAATATATTGCTGGTGTTGCGGGAAAAGTAATCGAAAGACCCGGTGAGTTTTTCATTCATGAAACCAAAATCAAGTCCCAGGTTCGTTTCAGTGGTTGACTCCCATTTAAGGTTGGCGTTACCTCTCTGCACCTGTACGAAGCCTGATGGCAGCGTGCCTGTATTTACACCGTTGATATCGTACGCGGTACCCGTATTGAGCCATAGCGGAAAAGCGGCGCTGCTGGTGCCATAATTAGCCTGCAGCAAAGTAAAGCCCGACAGGTTGCCTATTTGCTGGTTACCCACAGTGCCGATGCCTGCCCGTAATTTTAAGTTAGAAACATTGCTTACACCTTTAAAAAAACTTTCGTTGTTGATTCTCCATCCTAATGTAAAGGCGGGAAAGATACCATAAGGATTATTGGTACCAAAACGGGAAGAGCCATCACGCCGAAGGGTAAACGAAGCGAGGTACCTGTCGGCATATCCATAAAAAGCTTTTCCAAACTGCGATAGTAACCTGTAACCCGTTGCCGAGCCATTGTTGGTTTGAGCGCCTGTACCTGAACCGAGTTGCAGATAGTTTATATCCTGCAACGCGAAGTTGGTGGTTGCAGCACCGAATGTACTGAAATCGTTGCGCACCGCTTCTGTGCCTGCTAATAAGTTAAGCCTGCTTTCCCCGGATGATAAATTGTAATTCAGGGTGTTTGTCCACGTTAGCGTGAACTCTTTGGAGTTCTGGAGTGAAAGGCTGTTGAATGATCTAACAGGTCCTTCATTACCAATAAGGGCGGCTCTTTTAGCCAAAGCATCTGAATAGCCAAAACCGATGCTTGTGCGGACAGAAAGGTGTTTTATAATTTCCAGTTCGGCAAATATGTTTCCTGCAACCAGCAACTGGTTAGTAGTGTTGAACCTGTTGAGGTATTGCATATCCACAGGGTTGTTCCGGTCAGTATAACCGGCTCCTATAGGCCCGCCATAAGAACCGTCTGTCTTGTAAAGAGGGATAGTGGGAGACAGGCTCAGCGCCAGTCCCGGGGTAGGGGCTCCGCCAACATCCGAAGTAGAATTTACCTGTGAGCTTCTGCTTAACTGCAGGTTTTCACCAAACTTCAGCTTGTCGTTAAATGCAGTAGTGTGTGTGTTGATACGTGCGTTGTATCTCCTGTAATTGGTAAACACTATCAACCCGTTGGTATTGTAATAGCCCAGGTCGATAAGCATACCGCTTTTAGCGGTGCCTGCTGAAATTAAAAGGTCGTTAGAAGTTACGAGGGCTTTCTTGAATAATGCATCCTGCCAGTTGGTATTGCCAACAGGCTCTTTAGGGTCTCCACCAACAAATGGCGCTATGATTACTTTATTTAAAACAGGATTGGCAAAGTCCTTATTCCAGTCATAAGTATAAATTTTATTTACAAGGTTGTTAGGATCCGTTTTATCGTTCACGGCAGCACGCCACAAAGCAGCTCCCCTGTCGTAGGAATTTAAAACATTCTCCTGCCATGGTTTCTCTGACTGTGAAGTGAGGCTGGTATTAAATTGTACGCGTACCCTTTCTTTTCCACTGGGATCACTGCCATCTTTTGTGGTTACGATGATAACGCCGTTAGAAGCCCTTGAACCATAGATAGACGCCGCGGATGCATCTTTCAACACCTGGATGGAAGCAATAGCACTGACGTTCAGATTGGCAAAGTCTTCATAACGTGTCGTCGGCACCCCGTCGATTATATAAAGAGGATTGGTGTTACCGAGGGTATTAACACCTCTTATTAAAATAGTAGGCGGCCCGCCGTTTCCGCCAGTCGGAGAACCATCGGTCTGGATATATAAACCAGGCACCTGGCCCTGCAACGCCAGCATCGGACTTGCTGAGGAAACATTTTTAATAGCCGCCAGGTTGACTACTGAAACAGAACCGGTAAGATCTACTTTCTTCTCAGATTTATACCCGGTAACTACCAGCTGGTTCAGGTCGTTAACGCCCTCTTCCATAATGATTGCCAGGTTCTGTGCCGCATTGCTTACCCTGACGGCCTGCGCGTTCATGCCCACAAATGAAAAATTAATTGTTTCGCCTTCGGCGGCACTGATTGTGAATTTGCCATTGACATCTGTAAGCGCCGATTTATTTTTTGTTTGAACAGTTACTCCCTGCAAAGGCTCTTTGGATATTTTACTGGTAACAAAACCAGTGACTGTTTTTTGCTGGGCATGCACAATTAATGCCAGTAGAAGCATTGGCAGCAGCGTTAGTAATTTTCGCATAGCAGATTTTTTAATTTTGAAGTGTATGTTTGATTTTGTCATTGAATTATACATCTCTTTCAACCCTTATACCCCATTCCTCATACCTCATACCTTCCCATCGTATGTTCCAACGATGTCCCTTTCGTTTCCGGCATTATCTTCCACACAAAAAGCAATTGAAGACACATCATCACTGAGAAGAACATAAATGTATTTCCACCACCTGCTTTTTCCGCCAGGTAAGGAAATGAAAAAGCGATGAATACCGCCATGATCCAGTGAGTAGTGCTGCCGAGTGTTTGACCCTTTGCCCTCACCTGGTTTGGAAATATCTCCGCGATAAAAACCCAGATAACAGTACCCTGGGAAAATGCAAAGAAGGCGATATAAACCAACAGGTAAACAGTAACTCCCCAGCCGTTAAAACTCTTCAGATAAAAAGTGCCTGACACTAGCGCAAGCGTTACTATCAATCCGAATGAACCGATAAGCATTAGGGTTCTTCTTCCTATCTTATCAATAAAATTCATGGCCAGCAAAGTGAAACTAAAATTAACGATGCCTATGCCCACTGTTGAAAGCAATGACGAGGTGGCTCCCAAACCGGTCATCTCAAAAATGCGTGGTGCATAATAAATTATGGCGTTGATGCCTGACACCTGGTTGAAGATGGCAAATAGTATTGCCAGCATAACCGGTGTTTTATACCTTATTGAAAATAGAGGATCTTTGCGTGACGAATTTTGTCCCGCCTCTGCAGACAGAAGAATATCCGCCTGAATTTTACCGGCAGTAGTGGGATTGATGATATCCAGTATTGCTCTTGCCTCCTTAATGCTTCCTTTTTTTAATATCAGCCAGCGCGGACTTTCCGGTATAAATTTTAGTAACAGGAAAAATGCAGCCGAAGGCAAGGCCTGTATGCCAAGCATCAACCGCCACGAATGTTCACCGGTTAGTCCGATGAGATAGTTAGATAAATAAGACACAACAATCCCAAATACTACGTTGAACTGAAAAAGTCCCACGAGTTTGCCACGCCTTTCGGGGGGTGATATTTCGGAGATGTAAATTGGTGCTGTCACTGATGAAGCACCAACCCCCAGTCCACCCATAAATCTGAAAAAAAGGAACAGATACCAATTGTAAGACAGGGAGGTTCCGAGGGAAGAAATAAGGTATAAAACCGCTATGATATACAAAGTCTTTTTGCGACCGAGCTTATCGCAGGGTATCGCTCCCAGTAAGGAACCTATGACGGTACCGATCAACGCGATCGATACGGTAAGTCCGTGCTGGAAGGCATTTAAATTCCAGTATCTCTGAATAGACTGTTCCGCGCCGGAGATTACCGCAGTATCAAACCCAAATAAAAAGCCACCTAAAGCAATCACCAGCGACCAGACGAAAACATTCTTAGTGGTCATACAAGCCTGCAATTATAAGGGGAATCTAACTTTAACTACCGCAATCTGATATTGATATCTTGACAAAATCTTTCAAAATTGTATTAATTTACAAAAACATATAGTTGTTTAATAATCATTAATTTGAGAACATAAACTCCACGAGATGATAAACTTATTTCTAAAATTGTAGCAATAACTTTCAATTGTGGTTCAAGAGAAATATTAGTGAAGAAGTTATTTGTAGTGAACTGGTCTGCCGATAGCTGACAGCTGGTCGCCAATTCATTTGTGATTTGATACTTAACCCTGACAAAATATTGCTGCCACTATTCGCCGCCTGGTTATGAAAAAATTTATTTTTTGCCGCTGGCTTAATGCTATCAGTTACCTGATATATATTCTAGGCTTCCTTATATCCATTTTTTCCTGCGATTCAAAAAAAAAGGATAAGGTTTTTCTAATAGGATTTTCTCAATGCACTTTTAATGATAGCTGGAGAAAAAATATGCAAAAGGAAATGGAAAGAGAATTGTCTTTTCATCCTGAAATAAATTTCATTGTAAAAGACGCTAACCTAAGCGCCACTAAACAGGTTGAACAGATACAGGGACTTATAGATCAAAAAGTTGATTTGCTGATTGTTACTCCAACTGAAGCCGAACCGGTTACCCCTATTGTTGACAAGGCTTATTCACAAGGCATCCCTGTTATTTTAGTAGACAGGAGCACCTTGTCAAAAAACTATACCGCTTTTATTGGTGCTGACAATTATAAAGTAGGATCAGAAGCCGGGGCTTATGCAAACGCCCTTTTAAAAGGAAACGGAAACGTAATGGAGATTGAAGGTCCGGATGTAGGCTCCTCCGCTGATATAGGCCGCCACAAAGGCTTTACTGATGGTATTAAAAAGTACCCCGGGATACGGTATGTTTCCAGGTTCTCCGCCGACTGGGATAAGGATCATATAGACGCGCAAAAAAAACTTACCACTTTCCTGATGACCCTCACTGACATACAACTGATTTTTGCACAGAATGACAGGATTGCTTTATGGGCTTCGGAGGTCTGCAGAAGGATGGGTATTGATAAGAAAATTAAAATTATTGGTGTTGACGGACTCCCGGGTGAAAACGGTGGCATCGACCTTGTAGAGAAAGGAATTTTAAAAGCCACCATATTGTATCCTTCCGGTGGCAAAGAAGCAATACAGGCAGCTTTAAATATTCTTCAAAAGAAAGCACAGAACAAAGAAATTGCGCTTACCACAACAATTGTTGATAGTACCAATGTAAGGATCATGAGGTTGCAGAATGAAAAACTGATCGCCCAGCAGGATGATATCGACAAGAGACAAAAAAGAATAGACGAACAGATTATCATTACAAAAAATCAAACGAACATCATCGTCGCCATCTCCATAACACTGGCACTGGCGCTGATCTTCGGCGGGATACTCTTTTATTACCTGACGGAAAACAGGAAGATCAATGCAAGACTAGCCTTACAAAATGACGAGATCTCCAGCCAGCGTAACCAGTTAATTGAATTAGGAAAGAAAGCTAAGGAAGCAACGGACGCCAAAATGAATTTTTTTACAAACATCTCTCATGAATTCAGGACACCGCTCACCCTTATTATTGCACCGTTAGAAGAATTGATTGCTAATCCCAAACTTCACTTTACAGCAGTACAAAATCTTACGCTAATACGAAAAAATGTTATCAGGCTGCTTCGGCTCATCAATGAACTGATCGACTTCAGGAAAATAGAAACCGATAAAATGAAATTACAGGCTTCTGAAAACGACCTTGTTGCTTTTACCGGAGAAATAGCGGAGACCTTTAAACCACTGGCTAAAAAAAAACATATCGACCTGAATTTAATCATTAAAGAACGCAGTCTGTTAGTATGGTTCGATACCTCCATGCTTGACAAAGTTTTTTTTAACCTGCTTTCCAATGCACTTAAATTTACAAAAGACAACGGCCACATCTTTATTATCATCCAGAAAAATACGGCTGAGAATTATGCCGTTATTAAAATAGAAGATGACGGTATCGGAATGTCGGAGGAGGTGGCTAAACATTCCTTCGAGCTCTTTTACCAGGGTAACATCACTAACAAACAGGGTAGTGGCCTTGGACTATCGCTATCAAAAGAACTTATTAACCTTCACCACGGTATTATAACGGTTACCAGTAGCCCGGGTAAAGGAACCTGCTTCGAAATACGGTTACCTCTTGGCACAGAACACCTGGAAAAAGATGAAATGGTAATTGAAAAAGATTCAAGAGAACCTATGTACCATGATGAAAGGTTGTACACAACCGAGTTACAGGAAGATCGCCGGGAAAGCGTCTCAGACAACGGCACAAAGGAACATTCGATTTTAATTATTGAAGACAATTATGACTTACGGAATTACCTGGCCGAGAAGCTGGGCAGAGACTATGAAATCTTACTGGCCGATAACGGAAGTACAGCTCTTAAGCAGGCATTCGATAACATTCCGGATCTTATAATTTCCGATGTGGTACTGCCGGGAAAAGATGGAATTGCTATTACCAATATATTAAAAAATGATTTTAGGACATCGCATATACCCATCATATTGTTGACCGCAAAAAATGCGATAGAAGAAAAAATTGAAGGGCTGAAAAATATGGCTGATGCCTATATAGTAAAACCTTTTAACCTGCAGTTTCTTGAAGAGACGATAAAAAGTCTTAAGAAGAACCGCGAGATATTAAGAGGGCACTATACCAGTGAACTGCCGATCGAAGCCAAATCGCATAACCCTAATAAACTCGACAGGAAATTTGTAAACGAATTTACTACTATCATCGAGTCTAATGTTAGCAACGAAAATTTTGCGATAGATGATATATGCACGGCAATGGGAATATCCAGGATTCAACTGTATAGAAAAGTGAAGGTATTGCTGGGTTATAACGTTAATGACTACATCCTTTTCACAAGGTTACAAAAAGCGAAACACTATTTAAACGAAAGGGAACTTCCCATTTCAGAGATTGCTTTTAAAGTTGGCTTTGCTTCGGCTGCCTATTTTTCAACCGTGTTCAAATCCAAGTTTTCTTTCACCCCATCCGAGTACCGGGAGAAAGCGAAGTAATAATTTTTGTAAGAAACTGCTATCAGTCTTCAGCTAACAGCTTTCAGCCATAGAATAAGATTGCTCTTTTGCTATCTGTTGTAGTATAGCCCGGAAGTTCTGTTTATTGAAGATCAATTAGTAATCCAATGTGTCCAATACTTCCTCCTGGAAGTTCTTATATAACTGGAAATTTGACAATTGATTATGAATGTTTTTAATTGATAAATTATTTTAGTTGATAAATAAATTTTAGGGAGTTCCCTCTTCTTGAAAAAAGGAGGGGAACCTACCTGACATTTAAAATCTTAACCAGCAGAACAACCGCTGTTTAAATATGATTAATTACTTTATTATCCTGAAGACTTTTGTACTAGTAATTTTTAAACAACTAATTATGATTTCTAAAGTTATTTTATCCGAAACATAACCCCCGCGTTCTTCTATGGCTGACGGCTGACAGCAGAAAAAGCAATTCTCTTATCCTGCTAACTCTTCAAATTCTTCATCGGATAATTCAATTTCTTTCGCTAATAAATTTTCTTTCAGGTGTTCCAATGAACTAGTGCCTGGTATCAGCAGTATATTGGATGAACGCTTCATTAACCACGCCAGTGCAATCTGGGCAGTAGTAGCTTTATGAGTAGTAGCTATACCTTCTATTTTAGCAGCCAGGGTAGCAGGATTGGAAGCCAGCGGAAACCAGGGTATAAACGCTATCCCGTTTTGTGCGGTGTAATCAACCATAGCTTCCCATTGCCTGTTGCTTACATTGTATTGATTTTGCACTGACACAATCGGCAACACTTTTTGCACCCGCTTTAACTGTTCAACAGTAACTTCGGACAGACCAACATGTTTTATTTTTCCTGCCTTCACCGCCTCAACAACCGGTGCAAGCGTTTCTTCTACCGGAATCTTAGGATCTATCCTGTGAAGCTGCCATAAATCAATGCGTTCCAGCTTCAGTCTTTTAAGACTGCCGTTAATATTATCACGGATGAAATCTGGTTTACCATTGGGTATCCACCTGTTAGGACCCGGACGATTGAATCCGCCCTTGGTAGCTATCACCAAATCTTCAGGGTATGGATACAAAGCTTCCGCTATCAATTCTTCATTGGTTTGCGGACCGTAGGCCTCGGCAGTATCTAAAAAATTTACCCCGGTGGCAATAGCCGACTGTAAAACTTTTTTTGCATTCTCCCTGTCTTTAACCTCACCAAATACGCCTGAACCATTAAGTTGCATGGTTCCATATCCTAACCGATTGATAATTGTTTCTCCACCCAGCTGGAAGGTCAACACTATTTTTTCAATTGAATTTGCCATTGTGCAGTTGATTTTTATTTTTTGAATTTGTACAATAAAGCAACAACCTGTTTTATAAAATAGTTCAGGCTTTACGCTATCTGACTGCGATAATTTTTTTCGAACAATTCATTTATATCACTGACATTGGAAGACGCCTGTCTTTCAAAAAAAATAATTATAGTTAAGTTGCTGGCCTGGAAATTTTTTTTTCGAAGCAGAGGCTGTTTTCTATACCGGCGTACTGACCGTAATTTTCAATGGTATTATAACCGTAATTTTTATAGAGCGCTATTGCTTCCGGTTGCCTTTTACCCGTTTCAAGTATGCACTTATCATATAATAATTCACCTGCCCAAATTTCTAATTCATGAAGTACTTTGGTGGCGATTCCTTTTCCCCTGTTCTCGTCAGTGGTGTACATCCGTTTAACTTCCATGACGCGCGGCATAAATTCTTTCATTGCGCCGCAGCCTGCTGGTTTGTCATCAGCGTACACCAGAACAACATGTTTAAGTTTATCAATTTTATTATATTGCGCATAGAAGGAATTTTCTGTACCATCGCGTTTTGCAAGGTCAGCGTCGAGGAGCTTTACCAGTTCTATAAAATCGGGATTGCCGGAGTCTGTTCTGATTGCTTTAAGTTCCATGGTGATTAAATTTTTAGGTTCTTAAACAGGTATATGTGCATGAAAAGAAATTGTTTAATATATTTCATTTGTTAGCGCTGGATAGCCTCTTACACAATTTTTTGGGATGAGTCCGGTATTATTAATGATTCATTCAGCAATAAAAAATTATCTTTTTATATTACTATGTTTTCAATTTATGATTATTTCCTTTAACAATAAAGTTGGCAGTCCATAAATAGATAAACAACATTAAATTGAGTTCCTGACTTGCATAATAACAGGATGATCTATATTACCATTACATTGCAATAAACCAGCTTAAATGCTTAGAAGAAAATCCAGCGATTACCTGAACCTGTTTAGAAGTGAAGCGCAAAACCATTCGCGCACACAGCAAAGTATTCTTAAAACGGAGATTGCAGAAGGGATAAAGCAAAATAATATCAAAACATTCCTTACTACGAACGTGATTGGCTGGTTGTATCATTATATCAAAAGTCGTTTTGGCGGGAAACATCCTTTCTTAGATTATTCAACGGCTGTTACCAATGGTGTCTTCGATATGTATTCAACAACTGCAGGTGATAACGATAAAATAAAAATGGTCATCGCTTCAGACTGGGCTACAGACACAGCCGAATCAACCATTATTGGGGGTTTAATGAAAAACGAAAACGGCGATTACTCCATCCACCTCGGTGATATATATTTCGTTGGCGCACCCCCTGAGATACAAGACAATTTTACGGCACAAGGTGCTTCCTGGCCCAGGGGTAATTCGGGTACACTGGCATTGCCGGGCAACCATGAATTTTATAGCAACGGTAATCCATACTTTGAAAAATTGTTACCGGAGATGTTTGTTAAAACGAAGAATGGGACAGCCGGACAGGAAGCAAGTTTTTTTTGTCTGCAGAATGATTACTGGATGGTACTAGGTTTAGATACAGGCTATCACTCGGTCGGGAAAATTATCATAGAATTTATCTTTAAGCCCGATGCACACCTCGATGATAAATTAATCGACTGGCTCAAAAAAGAAGTCCGGTTAGCTGATAATAAAAAGGGACTAGTCATTCTTACTCACCACCAGTATTGTTCCGCTTTTGAAGCACAGTTTGTCAAGGCAGCGGAGACATTGCAAAGTATAATAGGCAGCGAACGCGAAGTGATATGGCTATGGGGTCATGAGCACAGGTTCGCCGTATATGGAAAATACCAAAGCGAAAAAGGTGTCAAAGCTTTTGGTCGCTGCATCGGCCATGGTGGTATGCCATCGGAAGTGGGTAAGATAAAAGGTGGCAACGAATGTTACAAAGATCCTGACCTGGGTAAAGCAAAAAATTATCACCTTGTTTTTTTTGACAGAAGGAAGAAAACGGTGATTGCCAACACAATCGTTGGACACAATGGTTTCGCCGTTTTAAATTTTGATGCAAACAAATTGTCTATAGAATACAAAGATGAATCCACCTGGCTTTTTAAAGAAGACTGGGAAATAGATTTGCCAACAGGGAAGCTTTTTGGACAAGCCCTGAACAATCCTGCGGTATCCCTTCAACTTATCCCGGGCTCTTATGACGATGCTGTAAAGTAAGGTAGGCTGATGTATGGATTTTATTATTTGTGGCTTCATCAATAAGAAACATATTTGTTGAAGAGTGTCTGAAGATAAGCCTTCGCCTTTTCCTGTTGCCCGGCAGCATGGTCACCACTATAAATCTTTGTAGTCCCGGAGGAGAGGTCCATCTTCATATTCACCTCTTTATCTATCCATCCCATGCCGGAATCAAAACAATAATAAACAAAATCATTGCGGGGTGTTTTCATCAGGTCATTGCTCCAGCTAAACTCATCATGCGGTATTTTTAATTGGGAGAGAATCGTCGAACTAAAATCATTTTGCATTCCCAACTGCTCCATAGTTGCGCCACGGTACGCCTGCTTCAATGGCTTGCCATAAATGATCATAGGGATATGAAACCGGCCTTGCTCGTTGAGCCGCCTGTTACGCGGGAAGTTGTGACCATGATCTGCTACAAAAACAAAAATGGTGTTTTTGTACCAGGCAGTATTTTTAACGGAATCAAAATATTTTCCTATACTTTGATCTGTATAAAAACAGCAATTTTTAAATTTAGCTATTAAGTCTTTACCCGGGAATTTAGGTTGTATGGGTAACACAAAAGGTTCATGGCTGCTTAAAGAAATAATCATGGAAAAGAAAGGTGCAGGCATGAAAGCGGCTTCCCGTGCCTGTTTCAGGAATACATATTCATCATGCACACCCCACTTCGGATCGTTTGCATGTTTTGGGAACGAATGACTGTCATTCAATCTTTGAATGCCGGTCTGTTTAAAGTATGTCTTCATATTAGCGAAATCAAGGTCACCGCCATAATATAAATTTGTATTGTAACCGGCTTTCATAAGATTGTGTGTAATAAAAGGCAGTTGCCTGGATTTCTTCGTGTCCATCTCGATGGAGAAATCAGGTATTGCCGGAAAGCCATTGAGCAAACATGCCAGTCCCTGATCCGTTCTGTACCCCGGTGAATAAATATTTGAAAACAACAGTCCATCTTTTATAATTGCACTAAGCGTTGGTGTTACGCCGGTATCGCCGCCTAACGGCGCTATCACATCCGCGGTAAAACTTTCAAGCATAAATAAAACGATGTTGGGACGATCCGTTTTGAACAATTTTGTCACGGAATCCTTTCGTAGCAATTTCATATTATTTACAATAGCGGCCGCCTGCTTCATCTCCCTAAACTGGTAAGGATTTTTATGCCTTGCATTTTCACCTCGGAGGTATTCCCTACCAATATTATAAAGTACATTAGTTGACAGATCAACAAGGTTCTCAGAATCAGGATCGAAAATATTGTTTGTACTAAACAGCTCGCTATGCGATGCTTTGTAAAATCCAAAAAATATTGTACATGCCGTAAATGCAGTTATCAGCCAGAGCGGTTTCCTCCGGTACTTACCAATCTTTAATTTATAAAACAACCACCAAAGCAATAGTATCCCAAAGACCACCTGTGCAAAAAGCATTGAATAATATACCGCGTTAAGTTTTGAGTCGGAAAATTGAATCCCATGACTCAGGAATTTTATGTAATGAAGGATTCTGAAATTGAGATGGATCTGTGACAGGTCATAAATTCCAATATCGAAAGCCAGGCAGAAACAATTTAAAATTAAAGTGACTATAAGGTAAACGTTGAGAAATGTTTTTGATAATTTACACTCAGACAAATATTGAATCATTATAAAAAACGCCGGGATAATAGTCAGCAGTAATGCCATAGCTGTGTCGTACCGAAGTCCATAAAGAAAGGATATTGTAAGCTGCTCCCGGTTGTAAGCAGAGTATCTCTCATGGAAGTAAATAATAAATAATATCCTGTTACTAAGAAATAGCAGGTAAAAAAAAAGCAGGATTTTCATGATGGTACCAAAGAAAGAAAAGCTTACCGGGTTATTTTTCAAGCTGGATGTTTTAAAAAGAACGTTGCTGTTTGGTGTACCAGTCAATTGTTCTTGTGACGGCGGTATCAAAATCGACCCGGGGTTGATAGCCTAATAATGTTTTTGCCTTTTCAATAGAAAAATGATAGTTTCTACCTGCGTTGTTTACGCGGTAACGGGTGAGCAACGGAGGAGTGCGGCTACCCGACAATTTATAAATCATTTCTAAACAATACGCTGTAAAATACGCGGCTGAAAATGGGACAGAACGTTTTGGTAACGGAATGCCGGTCTTCATAAGTAAGCCCTCTGTAAAAGCGCGCCAGTTGATCATCAAACCATCGGTTATAATAAAAGTTTCGTTGCAGGCTTTTTCACTCAGACAAGCCAGTTCAATTCCAACCATAAGATTTTCAATATAGGTAGGACAGGTCAGTCTTCTGCCGCCATTTATATAACTGAATTTTTTTTGTTTGATAAAGTCGAGGTAAGGCCCGATAAACTTTTCATCATGAGGGCCGTATACATTTCCGGGACGAACAATAACAATTTCCATAGCGCTGCCCGATGCGAAAGTAGTAAGCCACTGTTCCGCTTGTTTTTTTGATTCGGCATAAGCCATATGAGACAAAGGAGTAGGGCCATCTTCTTTACCATTGACTGAGCCGAACCAATGTACTGCAACACTGCTCAGGTGTACAAATCTTTTCACTCCGCACCTCGCTGATGCTGACACCATGTTTATTGTGCCTTCAACATTTGTCTGAATAAAATCATTCCAGTCACCCCAATCGCTTGATAACCCCGCCGTATGAATAACGATATCCATTCCCTTTGTTGCGGCTTCTAAGTTTTCTGTATTGGTGATATCTGCATACAACAGGTCGCAATCCAAACCCTCTAAAAATTTCAAATCAGCTTGAGCCCTAATCAAGCCGCGCACACTATAACCGTTACCTGAAAGATACCTGACAAGGCTGCTTCCTATAAATCCGTTAGCACCGGTCACCAGTACTTTCATACAAAATTATTTAAGTATTATTAATAACTGCTGCCAATATGCAACAGGCTGAAGTAATCGGTAAAGATACCGATACATGCATGCAGTATAAATACGTACCAGATGGAACGGGTGTTAAATGCGATCCATCCGAAGAGTACACCCACCACTATCGCACCCAGTGTTTCCTCCTCGGGCTTACCAAGATGCACCAGGCATGACAAAGCCGTCTGTATAAGTAGGGCATTTACTTTCCCCATTTTTTTTGCAAGACTGAACAGCAAAAAACCACGGAAGTAAAATTCCCAGCTAACATAATAAAATAAAAGGTAAGCAACTTCGTAAGGCCAGAACTTAGACCGGTCATGAAGCAATGACCTTAACATCGGATATTCGCGTTGTATTGCGGGCATACCACTGGCAATCCAAATGAGCACAATGATTACGGGTGTAATCAGTAACACCAGGAAAAGCCCGATTTTCCAATCACCTATACCCAGTCCAACATCTTTAAGGAAGTATTTTTTTTTATTAATAAGGTATAGAAAAGGCAACATACCCATCAGTAGAAAGAAAATTCCAAATTGCCAGTAGAAGCTATAAATGTCCGCGTAGTTAGTACCGTTGAATGATGGAAAATAATGGAGGAACATACCGGCTCTTCCGTTATAATAATATATGGTTAGCAGTAGTGGCGCGGTTAAGAGAATAATATAGTTATCACGGTCTGCCGGTAAAAAATCAATACTCTTTAAAGAAAGCTTCATAGACTCAGGCCTTTTTCATACAAGCGGTATCTGTGAGTGATCTTACCATTCATTCTTATGATCGCCTGGTTCATTGCAATATTGTTTTCGAGTATCCAGGAAGCTTCTCCACCGCGAATGCCTTTGCGCAGGCAAAGCTGCACACTTTTATAATAGAAGCAGAGATCGATCCCTAAACGACGGTAGCCCGGTAATGTACCCAGGGCAAGGGTGCGCACGGTTTTTATTTCTTTTAATCCAAACAAAATTTTAAATACCCCCAGAGGCAGCAAGCGGCCGCGTCTTACCTTTATCAGTAATTCATTTACATTCGGTACAGTAAGTGATATGCCGATGGGCACACCATTTTTTTCAGCAAAGAAAATAAAATCAGGGTCGATGATTGTTTTAAGGTCTTTTGCTGAATGCATCAGCTCATCATTTGTCATGGGTACAAAATCAGCATTCACCGCCCACGATTCATTGTACACTATTAAAAATTTAGTAAGGTCACTTTTAAAATTTTTCATATCAATATTACGGATAGTGATATTTCTTTCTGCAAGTCGTTGCTCCAGCTGGCCGGCTTTTTCATTAAGCTCCTTTGGAAAGTCTGTGGCCTCTATAAAGTAACTGAGTAAATCGAGGTGTTTTGTAAATCCATACTTTTCCAAAAGAATAATATAGTAAGCAGCATTGTATGGCATCATGATAAACGGAGGTTCATCAAAGCCGCTGATCAACAGTCCGAGTGTTTCATTAGTAGAAAAATTCGATGGGCCGATGATCTTTTTTATACCGTGAGTCATGAGCCATTTCGAGGCGGTATCAAGCAACGTTTTAGCAACTTCATAATCATTGATTACGTCAAAGAAACCAAAGAAACCTTCCTGCTTACCGGTAAATTTAATATGATTGTTGTTTAATATAGCAGCTATCCTTCCAACTGTTTTACCTTCTTTTACAGCCAGGTAATAAGCCGCCTCTGAATGTTTAAGAAAGGGAGAAGTTTTTTTATCAAGTAAAGCTTTCTGTTCCGTAAACAATTGCGGGACATAACTGGGATCGTCTCTGTACAACTCATGCGGGTAGTCTATAAATTTTCGCAAATCGCTATTATTGCTTACGGGAAGGATTTCAATCATACGTTGAAAAATTTGGTTTTATTTATCCTTTAAAAGCGGCTTATGCGAAACGAGGTTCCATACCTGGTGTGCCCAAAATATTAATTATAATTCAACCCTGGTATTGTTTGATGTCGTCAACCTGTTCCTTCCCATCAAGGATTCCCATTTGAATAACATTTTTATAAAGGATTTCGCAAAGCTGGTCAATTTGTTCATGGGTATGAGTTGCCATAAGGGAGATGCGGATCATAGACTGGTGATCAGGCACCCCGGGAGATACGATCGGGTTGATAAATACACCATCCCTGAAACATTGGTTCGCCAGGATAAAAGTTTTTTGACTATCGCGTATGTACAATGGAATGATAGGGCTTTCCGTATTGCCTACATCAAATCCTAACTCCCTGCATTGCTTCAGGGCGTAACTGGTATTATCCCAAAGCTGTTCGATGCGTTCGGGTTCAGACCTGATTATTTGTAAGGCCGCCAGTACACTTGCAACGGATGCAGGTGTCATGCTCGCGCTAAAGATAAGAGAACGGGAGGTATGTTTCAGGTGTTCGATAACTTCTTTGGAAGAAGCTACAAAGCCACCCAATGAAGCAAGTGATTTACTAAAAGTGCCTATCTGAATATCCACTGATTCATTTAATCCGAAATGAGATCCTGTACCCATGCCGCGATGTCCTATCACGCCTACAGCATGCGCATCATCACATACTACAACACCATTATAACGTTGTGCCACTTTTACTATGCCAGGCAGCGGGGCAATATCACCTTCCATACTAAACACACCATCCACTACAATAAATTTAAAGCACTCATGCGGCAACTGCGCCACTATGCTTTCAAGATCTTTGACATCGTTGTGTTTAAACCGCATTACTTTACCAAATGTAAGCCTCGATGCGTCAATGATAGAAGCATGCACCCGTTCATCGATTAAAACATAATCGTTGCGTTTAACCAATGGCGGCAGTGTGCCAAGGTTCGCCTGGAACCCTGTACTATACAATATTACAGCTTCCCGTTGCAGGTATTCCTGCAAGGCTTCTTCCAATTCAACATGAATAGATAAAGTGCCGTTTAGAAACCTTGAACCGCCGCAACCGGTGCCGTAAAGGGAGATGGCCCGTTTGGATGCTTCCTTAACTTTAGGATGATTTGTAAGACCAAGATAAGAGTTCGATCCAAACATCAAAACCCTCCTGTTGCTGATCATAACTTCAGTATCCTGTTCAGATTGAATAACCCTGAAATAGGGATATATGCCTGCTTTCTTATAATCTTCAGCACGGGTATATCCGGAACTGCGCTCAATAAAATTTTTATTCATTAATACATCAGTTTATGATTATACAACTTTATATCAGCAATTTTTATTCATTCAATGATTAGCCTGGCAAGAATCACCCCGGACAATACTTAAATAACCGATATTAAAATTTTTTTACAGATCACCATGCATTGGTTGATGTTACCTGTACAATTGTTTAATATTCAGGTCAATGGTTTAATCTAAAATGGCTATCATGAAAGGAAGTAATTTGCCAGGTTTAATCATGATACAAGGATTACACGTATTTATGAACTTATTATTATAAAAATTTTACAGCTGCAGTTGATGTCAGCCTATTAAAATCAATAAAATTTTCCAGGAACTTTATTTTTAAATAGATCATTTGCATGAATCAAAATGTAAAGTGAAATTAATTAATCATTAAATGTCTGAAATAAAGATATGTATATTTGAATGATTAAATTATATCTTTTAATCCTTTTATTATAAAGCAATTGTTGGTTTTAATGTAACCTTGTTGCTTCACATGAATATATTTATCGCTCTATATTTATGAGTTGATCTTTGTTAATCGCTGGTTAAATCAAATCACATCATTTTTACCGTCTATCGAAATTGGCCATACTTATATATTTCAAAACAATCTCAAACCCACCAGCTGCGCCAGGTTATTTTTCCACTAACTAATTTAATAAGCTTTAATTCGTCGATTTTTACTGAAAGCTTTACCATAAGCATTTTATAATTTTATAAGATGCCGGACACAGAGGTTTATAAAATTTGTAATTTTCCAGCGTGTATCAGTAAACAACTTATCGGCCTCAGGTTAGATTGAAGAATATGTACCACTGTCAGCAAATGGTGAATAATTTTAAGAAGATCATAAGGCAAATTTATTTAGAATTGTTTTTCAAAATCATTATATGATGCAACAGAATATTTTTGAAGGAACAGGGAAGAATGCTTCAATTGGCTTAATCATCACTATACAGCAAAAGAAGATACTTAGCAAACAACAGCAGGCCTTCAACAAGTTTATCATGAGAATAGAAAAACTGAGACTTGATGTTGTACGGATCAAAAAAATAATAGATGATAAACTGGATTTTTATGTAAGAGAAATTCACCCGGTGGAACAGCAATTGAATGAGTTAAACAAGGAAGCTGTGAAGTTGCTTTTCCCTTATTTTAAAAGTAGCAAGATTTTACATAAAACGCAAAGGTATAATTTAGGAAACGTTATAGCCAGTCTGCTTGACGATGTTTTCAATTTTGAAAGCGGGGAGCCTGATGAGGAATTCAAAAGTATCTTCAAAGCCGTACAGGGAATAAGCTATGAAAAATCCATTGAAGTGGATTTTGATAGCCTGAAAGACACCATGGAAGCGATGTTTAATTTATTTGGGTTTGAAATGGATCTTAAAGATCTGCATAGCACAATGACGCCGGAAGAAATAATACAAAAAACGCTTCAAATGCAGGAGGCAGTCAAACAAAAGGGTGGTTCAGAAGCTCAAAAAAAAGCCACTGGGAAAAAAAGTAAAAAGGAACTGGAAAGAGAAGAGAAGGCCGGTAAGATAGCCGAAGCGCGTGCGAAAAATATCAGCAGCATTTATAAACAGCTGGCTAAAATATTGCACCCTGATCTTGAGCAAAATGAAACACTGAAACTGCAGAAAGAAGAACTCATGAAACAACTGACAATCGCTTATGAAAATAATGACCTGCATACATTGCTCAACCTGGAACTC
>Ga0123338_10001431_pt1 | contig 23099 bp, 24 predicted proteins | sample grotaG_FD_89793 | JGI IMG/M metagenome (GOLD analysis project Ga0123338, IMG submission 89793) | Glacier valley bacterial and archeal communities from Borup Fiord, Nunavut, Canada, to study Microbial Dark Matter (Phase II) -... | ecosystem: Environmental > Aquatic > Freshwater > Ice > Glacier ...
ACGACGGTCATCGTGCCCGTCGGCGGCACCGAGCAGAGCGGCCCGCACATCGCGCTCGGCAAGCACAACGTGCGCGCCAGGGTGCTGGCCGGCCGCGTCGCCTCGGCGCTCGGCAACGCCCTGGTCGCGCCCGTCGTGGCCTATGTGCCCGAAGGCAGCATCGAGCCACCGGCCGGCCACATGCGCTTCGCCGGCACCATCAGCATCCCCGAGGCCGCCTTCGAGACGACGCTCGAATACGCGGCGCGCAGCTTTCGCCGCCACGGCTTTCGCGACATCGTCTTCATCGGCGACCACGGCGGCTACCAGTCGAGCCTCACGAAGGTCGCCGAGCGGCTCGACCGCGAATGGGCGGCGTCGCCGGTCCGGGTCCACGCCGTCACCGAGTACTACCGCGCCGGCGAGCGCGAGTTCGCCCAGGTGCTCAAGCGCCAGGGCTTCAGCGACGCCGAGGTCGGCAGCCACGCCGGCGTCGCCGACACCTCGCTGACGCTGGCCGTCGACGCGCAGCTCGTGCGCGCGGATCGCCTGCGCGACGGCAGCGCGCTCGGTGCCGGCGAAGGCGTTTACGGCGACCCGCGGCGATCGAGCGCGGCGATCGGCCAGGCCGGCGTCGACCTCATCGTCGCCCGCACCGTCGACGCGATCCGCAAGGACGTGGCGCGGCACTGATCCCTGTTCCCGGAGTCCTGTTCCTGATGTCCCTCATCCCTGCTCGACGCGCCTCGGTCGCCGTCGCCGCCCTCGTCCTGGCTTGCGCCGCGCTGCCGCCGGCCGCGGCCGCCCCGGCGATCGAAACCGTCGCCGGCATGCCGCCCGTCACCGACGCCGCCAACCTCTACGGCGACGCCGGCGACGGCAAGTTCAGCGACGCCGTCAAGGGCGCCTTGCCGCGCGTCTACGTGCCGAACCTGCGCTCGAACGACGTCTGGGTCATCGACCCCGCCACCTTCGCCGTGATCGACAAGTTCAAGGTCGGCCTCAACCCGCAGCACGTCGTGCCGGCGTGGGATCTGAAGACGCTCTGGGTCGCCAACAACGCCGAGAACACCACGAAGGGCAGCCTGACGCCGATCGATCCGCTCACCGGCAAGCCCGGCCCGGCGATCGCCGTCGACGACCCGTACAACATGTACTTCACGCCCGACGGCAAGGAGGCGATCGTGGTTGCCGAGGCGAGACTGAGGCTCGACTTCCGCGACCCGAAGACGATGAAGCTGAAGTCGTCGCTGCCGACGCCGGGCTGCCGCGGCATCAACCACGCCGACTTCTCGATCGACGGCCGCTACGCCATCTTCACCTGCGAGTTCGGCGGCACGCTGGTCAAGATCGACATGGTCGGCCGCAAGGTCGTCGGCTACCTGAAGCTGTCGAGTGGCCACATGCCGCAGGACATCCGCGTCTCGCCCGACGGCGCCGTGTTCTACGTCGCCGACATGATGGCCGACGGCGTCTTCGTGATCGACGGCGCCGCCTTCAAGGAGATCGGCTTCGTGAAGACCGGCAAGGGCACGCACGGCCTCTACCCGAGCCGCGACGGCAGGAAGCTCTACGTCACCAACCGCGGTTCCAACAAGATCCACGGTGCCGAGCGCGGCATGGGCTCGGTGTCGGTGCTCGACTTCGCCACCCGCAAGGTCGACGTGACCTGGCCCATCCCCGGCGGCGGCAGCCCCGACATGGGCAACGTGAGCGCCGACGGCAAGTGGCTCTGGCTCTCGGGCCGCTACGACAACGTCGTCTACGCCTTCGACACCGCGAGCGGCGCGGTCAAGATCATTTCCGTCGGGCTCGAGCCGCACGGCCTCACGGTGTGGCCGCAGCCGGGCCGCTATTCGCTCGGCCACACCGGCAACATGCGTTGAGCAGCATGAACCACTCCTGACAGAACGCTGTCAGGAGCAGGCGAACAGCATCACGGCTCCCCACCCCCACCAGGAGCCTTCCATGACCACCGCCACCGCCCGCACAACCGCCACCGTCACCACGTCGCCGATCGACTGGTTCGAGATTCCCATTCGCGACATCGACCGGGCGCAGAAGTTCTACGAGTTCCTGCTCGCCGCGCCGCTGCGCCGCGAGAGCATCGGCGGCAAGGCGCTCGCCGTGTTCGGTGGCGGCGAAGGCGGCGCCGGCGGCTGCCTGATGGCCGGCCCTGGCGTGCCGGCACCGTCGGCCGACGGCACGCTCGTCTATCTCAACGCCACCCCCTCGCTCGACGCCGTGCTCGCACGCGTGGCCGATGCCGGTGGCCGCATCGTCACGCCGAAGGTGCAGCTGCCGGGCGACATGGGCTGCTTCGCCCACGTGGCCGACAGCGAAGGTAACCGCGTCGGCCTGCACGCGGCGACCTGAGGCAGGGACCGGCGCCGTGCGTCGCGCCGATCGGCTGTTCCGACTCGTCCAGCTGATTCGTGGCCGCCGCCTCAGCACGGCCGCGTTTCTCGCTGGCCGGCTCGAGGTCTCGGAGCGCACGGTGTACCGCGACATCGCCGACCTCGCGGCCCAGGGCGTGCCGATCGAGGGCGAGGCGGGCGTCGGCTACCGCATGCGTGCCGGCTACGACCTGCCGCCGCTGATGTTCACGAAAGAAGAAGCGCAGGCGCTCGTTGCCGCTGTTCGCATCGCCCAGTCGCGGCTCGACGACGCGCTCGCCGGCCACGTCGAGACGGCGCTGTCGAAGATCCTGGCGGTGCTGCCGCCGAAGTCGCGCGCCGCCGCCGAGACCGTGAGCGTGCTGGCGCCGCCGCGCCCGCTCGACGATGCCACGCGGCAGCGCCTCGGCGAGCTGCGCGAAGCCACCGAGCAGCGCCGCAAGCTGCGGATGCGCTACCTCGACCTGCGCGGCGCCGCCAGCGAGCGCGTCGTGCGGCCGCTCGGTTGCATCTTCTGGGGCGAGGTCTGGACGCTGGCCGCCTGGTGCGAATCGCGCGACGGCTTTCGCAGCTTTCGCATCGACCGCATCGAAGCGCTCGCCGTGCTCGACGAACGCTTCCGCGACGAGCCCGGCCGCTCGCTGGCCGACCTGCTGCGCACCGTCGGGCTGTCGACGTAACGACGCGAACGCCGGAGTAAATTCGCGGCTCGCACACGAGCCCGCCGCCATGACACCGACTCCGTTCGTCCCCATTCGCGGCCTCCACCATTTCGCCTGGCGCTGCCGCGACAGCGAGGAGACGCGCGCCTTCTACGAAGACCTGCTCGGCCTGCCGCTCGTGCACGTGATCCGCGCCGACGTGGTGCCGAGCACCGGCGAGCACTGCCCCTACGTGCACATCTTCTTTCGCATGACCGACGGCTCGCACCTTGCATTCTTCGACCTCGGCGACGATGCCGTGGCCGAGCCTTCGCCGAACACGCCGGCGTGGGTCAACCACATTGCGCTGCGCGTCGATTCGGTCGAGGCCCTGCGCGCTGCGAAGGCGAGGCTCGAGGCGGCCGGCGTCGAGGTGCTCGGCGTCACCGACCACCACGTCATCGAGTCGATCTACTTCTTCGACCCCAACGGCATCCGCCTCGAGCTGACGGTGCCGACCGCGAGCGCCGAGGCGATGGCGCTCCATGCGCAGGAGGCGCACGGCGCGGTGGCGGTGTGGACGCGCGAGAAGCGGGCGAAGCGGGATCGCGCCGGCGACGCGCACGACGCCGGCCGGAGCGCCGAAGAAGCCGCGAACCTCTCGAACTTCGGCGCGATGGACGCCTGATCCGCCATGGCGGACGCGACCGCGGCGCCTTTCACCGTCGCTCCTCGCCGCCTTCATCGCCGGTTCGCCGCCGGCTTCGAGACTGGCTGCGTTCGCCACTTCCGGTCTTCGCACCATGAGCCACCTGATCGTGCACGGCGGCCGCCCGCTTCGCGGCGCCGTCTCGCCCTCGGCCAACAAGAACGCCGTGTTGCCCATCCTGTGCGCGACGCTGCTGACGACCGAGCCGGTCGTGCTGCACCGGGTGCCGGACATCACCGACGTGAAAAAGCTGCTCGCCTTCTTCCGCGAGCTCGGCTCCACGGTCGACATGGACTTCGCGACCGGCACGCTGCGGCTGCAGCACGGCAGCGGCATCAGCGACCACGGCGTTCGCCTGCCGAGCGGCATGCGCTCGTCGATCATGCTGGTGCCCGGGCTGCTGCACCGCTTCGGCCGGGCCCGCCTCGAAGACGATGTGACCGGCTGCACGCTCGGCGTTCGCGAGATCGACCCGCACATCGAAGTGTTCCTCGCCTTCGGTGCCGAAGTCGAGCAAGGCCGCGGCACGACCACCATCAGCAACGGCCGCCGCCTGGCCGCGAGCGACCACTGGCTCGACTACGCCTCCGTCACCACCACCGAGAACTTCGTGCTCTGCGCGGTGGTCGCCGCGGGCAGCTCGCGCCTCGTCAACGCCGCCTGCGAGCCGCACGTGCAGGAGTTCTGCACCTTCCTCGGCTTGATGGGCGCCGAGCTCGCCGGCAGCGGCAGCTCGCGGCTCGAGGTGAAGGGCGGCAACGAGCTCGGCGGCACCGAATACACCTTCGCCGACGACTTCCACGAGGTCGCGACCTTCCTGGCGCTGAGCGCGATCACCGGCGGCAGCGTCGCCGTGCGCAACGGCGCGGCGGCGCAGTTCCCGCTGCTCGACCGCACGTTCGCGAAGTTCGGCGTCGAGATCGAGCACGGCAGCGACGGCTGCAGCCACGCCCATCTGATCCACGGCCGGCTGAAGGTGCGGCCCACGCTCACCGCCGGGCTCATGCAGAAGGTAGAAGCCGCGCCGTGGCCCTACGTGCCGGCCGACCTGCTGCCCATCTTCGTCGCGCTCGGTGCTCGCGCCGAAGGCTCGGTGCTGTTCTGGAACAAGGTCTACGAAGGCGCGCTCGGCTGGAGCGGCGAGCTCGCGAAGTTCGGCGCCGGCACTGAGCTCCCGGATCCGCACCGGCTCGTCGTGCATGGCCGTGGGCCGTTGCGGCCGGCCACCGTAGAGAGCCCGTACATCATCCGTGTGGCGATCGCGCTGTTCATGGTGGCGGCGAGCGTCGAGGGGCGCTCAATGATCTTGAATGCGCTGCCGATTCGGCGGGCGCATCCTAGGTTTGTGGACAACCTGAATGCGTTGGGGGCGGAGGTGCAGTGGGTCGACTCGGGACCCTGAAAAGCCAGTTGGTCAACGGGCCTGGCTCGCGACGCCGCTGCCCGCCACCGGATAGTCGGTGTAGCCCTTCGGCCCCGGCGTGTAGAAGGTGGCCATGTCCGGCGCATTGAGCGGCGCGCCGTCACGCATGCGCTGCACCAGGTCGGGGTTGGCGAGATAGGCCCGTGCGAACGCGATCAGGTCGGCCTGCCTGTCAGCCAGCGCCTTCTCGGCGCTGATGTGGTCGAAGCCGCCGGCGAGGATGAACGGACCGTCGAACGCGCGGCGCAGATCGGCCTTGATGGCGGCCGGCACGGCCGGTGCGCCCATCGCCGAATGGTCGAGCACATGCAGGTAGAGCAGGCCGAGCGACGACAGCTCGGTGACCAGGGCGCGGTACTGCGCATCGACGTCGTCGAAGGCGCCGGTGCCGTTGAACACGCCGTAGGGCGAGATGCGGATGCCGACGCGCTCGGCGCCAATCGCCGACGCGCTGGCCCGCGCCACCTCGAGGGCAAAGCGGTTGCGACCGGCCGGCGAGCCACCCCACGCGTCGCTGCGCTGATTGACGTTGGCGTTGAGGAACTGCTCGATCAGATAGCCGTTGGCGGCGTGCAACTCGATGCCGTCGAAGCCGGCCTCGATCGCAAGCCGGGCCGACTGCGCGAACTCCTCGATCGCGTGCGCGATGTCGGCGTCGCTCATCGGCTGCGGCGCCGTGTGCGGCTGCATGCCGTGCGTGTCGGTGTACATCTCGCCAGGGCAGATCGCGGCGCTCGGCCCCAACACCTGCGCGCCTGCAGGCAGGTTGGCGACGTGCGTGACGCGGCCGGTGTGCATGAACTGCACCACGATCTTGCCGCCGCACGCGTGGACGGCGTCCGTCACGAGCCGCCAGCCGTGCACCTGGGCGCTGTTGAAGAGGCCCGGAATGCGGGGGTAGCCCAGACCGTTCGGCGACGGCGAGGTGCCCTCGGTCACGATCAGGCCGGCACCGGCACGCTGTGCGTAGTACTCGGCCATCAGCGCGTTCGGCGTGTTGGACTCGACCGCGCGGCTGCGCGTCATCGGCGCCATCACGACACGATTGGCGAGGTGCAGCGAACGCGCGACGAAAGGTTCGAACAGCATGCGCAGATACGGTTTCGTGAGTGACTGGAGCGGACGAGCATATTGCTGCGGCGCAACATCCGCTCGCCGTCAGGCGACGGCATCAAGCCCCATGCACCTGCCCGAACAGTCAGGACGCCGCTGGCGTCGAAGTTGGAGTCACCGCCTTCGGAGGCTGGGTGCCGTCGGACTTGTGACGCTTTCTGCCGCTTGCCGTCTTTTTAACTTGCTTGGCAGAAATGGTTTTCTTGCCGACGCGCTTCTTTTTTGACAGGGCCATCTCAATCTCTCTTAGTAAAAAACCGAGGATACATGTGGCAGTGATGCCTCGGCCTGTCCATACAAACTTGAACCTCACTCCGCTCACGGCGAGTGCAGTTTTGTTAACGTCAAGCGTCGGCGTGTTCATTCGCCTGGGCTCGCAACCGCCAGGCATTCCAGCGAGCCAACCCGCGAGAGAAATCCATGCCCGGCCCCCGCGAACGCCGCCTCGCCAGCATCGACGTGAGCCCCGGTGTCGCGATGGAGAGCCAGTCCGGCCTGCAGATGCTGCGGCCGCGGATCTACGGCGCCTTCGAGGTCGCGGCCAACAGTCGCGTCGGCGCGATCGTGATGCACCCAGCCAACAACTTCATGGGCCACTACCTGATCGCGCCGCTGGCCGATCGCGGCGTGACTTGCCTGGGCCTGAACTCGCGCTATGCCGGCAACGACACCGTCCTGCTCATGGAGCGCGTGCTGCAGGACCTCGGTGCCGGCGTGAAGTTCATGCGCAGCGAACTCGGCTGCGAGCGCGTGGTGCTCGTGGGCAACTCGGGCGGCGCGGCGCTGGCCGCCTACTACCAGGCCGAGGCCGAGCGCTTCACGGCCGCGACGATGGTCGACGGCGACCCGACCCACATCACCGCCGCCGACCTGCCGCCGATCGACGGCATCGCGCTCTGCGCCGCCCACGAAGGCCGCGCCCACCTGCTGCTGCGCTGGCTCGACCCGTCGCTCACCGACGAACACGACGCCACCTCCGTCGATCGCTCGCTGGACATGTACGACGCTGCGAACTGGGCCGGCGCCGCGGCTGCCGCGCCGCTGTTCCGGCCGGCCTTCCTCGCCCGCTTCGTCGGCGCCCAGCAGGCGCGGCGCGACCGCATCGAGGCCCGCGTGCGTGCCCGCCTGGCCGCGCTGCGCGCCATCGCCGGCGGGCCGCGCGACGAGGTCTTCGTGATGCACCGCACCCACGCCGACCCGCGCTGCCTCGACCTCTCGCTCGACGCCAATGATCGCGCTCCCGGCAGCGTCTGGGGCGATGCCCGCGCCGTCAATTGGAGCGCCAACGCGATGGGCCGCACGACCTCGCTCACTGCCTTTCTATCGCAATGGTCGAGCGCGTCGCGCGCCGGCGGCCCGGAGAAGCTGGCGCGCACGTCGGTGCCGTCGCTGCTGCTGACCTACACCGCCGACCAGAGCACCTTCCCGAGCACGCGAGATGCCTGGCTCGCGGCAGGGGGCGACCGCATCCGGAACGTCGAGATCGCAGGCGGCGACCATTACCTGGCCGGTCGGATCGACCTGCAGATGCAAGTGGCCGACGAGATCGCGGCGTTCGCCGAGGCGCTGTAATTATCGCGCTCGCGAGGAGAATCCAAGGCATGAAAGAGTTCCGCATGGCGTGGGTCAGGTACTGCATTCCGGAGCAGGTCGCAGGCAGCGCACGCGCCTTGCGCTCTGCAAGGGAAGGCGGGCGGCCTTGACGACGCGAACGGGCAGGGTCTGCGCCGACGAGCCTCCGTCGAGGCTGGCAGACTACGTGTCGCCATGATCACCGAAACCTGGAAGTTCGCCCCCGCCTACGAACTGCCGTCGTGGCCGTTCGCGGCGCCACCGGAACTCGGCTCGGCAACGCGGCATCGCCATCCGGTCGTCATCGCCGGCGGTGGTCTCGCCGGCCTCACGCTGGCCTGCGACCTGGCGCAGCGCGGCGTCGCCGTGGTGCTGCTCGACGACGACGACACCGTCGGCGTGCGCGGTGCCTCGTCGCGCGGCATCTGCTATGCGCAGAAGAGTCTCGAGCTGTTCGACCGCCTCGGCGTGTACGAGCGCATCCGCGCCAAGGGCATCACCTGGTCGGTGGGCCGCACCTTCTCGGGCGCCGACGAGGTCTACAACTTCAACCTCGACGACGACAGCCTCTCCGAGCAGCCGCCGTTCATCAACCTGCAGCAGTTCTACCTCGAGTGGTTCCTGGTCGAGCGCATCCTCGCGCTCGACGCCCACGCCATCCGCTGGAAGAGCAGCGTCGATCGGATCGAGAACGGTGAAGGCGGTGTCGTGGTCCACGTCGACACGCCGGCCGGGGGCTACACGCTCGAAGCCGACTGGTTCGTCGACGCCACCGGTGCCAACAGCCGCATCCGCAATGCGATGGGGCTCGAGGTCAACGCGTCGCGCGGCACCGACCGCTGGTGCATCACCGACGTGAAGTTCAAGAAGCCCTTCGCTGTCGAGCGCTGGACCTGGATCGACGCGCCGTTCAACGAGGGCCGCGCCGTCTGGCAGCACCTGATGGCCGACGACGTCTGGCGGCTCGACTACCAGATGAGCGAAGACGCCGATCCCGAAGCGATCAGCCGCCCCGAGGTCGCCGGCGCGCGGCTGCGCGCGCAGCTCGGCGCCGACGTCGAGTTCGAGTTCGTCTGGATCGGCCCGTACCAGTACCGCGACCACTTGCTCGAGCGCTTCCGGGTCGGCCGCACGCTCTTCATCGGCGACGCTGCCCACGTCGTCTCGCCGTTCGGCGCCCGCGGCGGCAACAACGGCATCCAGGACGCCGGCAACCTCGGCTGGAAACTGGCGCTCGTGCTGCAGGGCCGCGCAGGCGTTGCGTTGCTCGACAGCTATCACGCCGAGCGCCATCCGGCGGCGGTCGAGAACCTGAAGGTGACGAGCCGGACGACGCGCTTCCTGGCGCCACCGAGTGCCGCCGAGCGCCGCATCCGCCAGGCCGTGGTCGACCTCGCGCGCACGCATCCGTTCGCGCGCAAGCTCGCCAACACCGGTCGCATGGCGCAGGCCAACGCCTATCCGCCGTCGCCATGGGCACCGCACGGCGCGCAGTCGCTGCAGAACGTCGCGTTCGACGGCACGACCGTGATGCGGCTGCTCGCCGACGGCACGCGTTTCCTCGGCCTCTGGACCGGAGCCGCGAACGCGAGCTGGGCGGCATTGCAGTCGCTGGCGTCGACGTGGCCGATCGCCTTCCGCGCCGTGGCCGCCGACAGCGAACTCGCCGCGCACCTCGGCGCCGGCGCCGGCACGCTGGTGCTGGTGCGACCCGATGCGTACGTCGCCGCGCGGATCGAGAACGCGTCGCCAGCGAGCGTCGAAACCGCACTGCGCGCGGCTCTCTCCCTCGAAGGCGACTCATGAACACCGCTCCCGCGATCACCGACCCCGATGGCTTCTACGAAGCCTGGCTCGATGCCCACCGCGGCCTCGGCGACGCCGCGAGCGCCGACCTCGACGCCCGACTCGTGCTGCTGCTCGCGAACCAGGTCAGTGAGCAAGCGGTGCTGCTCGAATGCATCGCCGCCGCATTGGCGGCGCGCCGCGCGGGTTGAGTCGTCACATGCTGCCGTCGTCTCCCGACTCGCTGCTGCCGATCGTCCTCGCGGCCATGTCGGGGCAGGCACCAGGGCGCAGCCGGCAGCTGATCGAAGCCCTGACGCGGGCGCTGCACGGGTTCGTTCGCGACCATCGCGTCAGCGAAGCGGAATTCGAGTTCGCCCTCGACTACGTGGTGCGCCTCGGCCAGGCCACGAACGCGACCAAGAACGAGGCTGTGCTCGTCGCCGACCTGCTCGGCCTCTCGTCGCTGGTGGCGCTGCAGAACAACGCGGGCGCAGGCGACGCTTCCGACGCGGCGCTGCTCGGCCCGTTCTGGCGCGCCGAGTCGCCGCGGCTGGCATGGGGCGCGTCGATCGCCGCGCCGGGCACGCCGGGCATGCCGCTCGACGTGCACGGCGAGGTCGTCGATGCGGAGGGGCAGCCGGTCGCGGCTGCCACGGTCGACGTGTGGCAGGCGTCGCCGAGCGGGCTGTACGAGAACCAGGACGAAGGCCAACCCGACATGAACCTGAGAGGCCGCTTCACGACTGACGACGACGGCCGCTTTCACTTCCGTTCGGTGCGCCCGGCCGGCTACCCGGTGCCCACCGACGGGCCGGGCGGCGAACTGTTGCGTGCGCAGGGCCGCCAACCTTACCGGCCGGCGCACCTGCACTTCATGGTCTCGAAGGCGGGCTACAAGGTTCTCGTGACGCAGGTGTTCGCCGACGACTCCGAGCACCTTCACAGCGACCCGACCTTCGGTGCCACCGAGCGGCTGGTCGGCCGCTTCGACGTCGTCCCGAGTGGAGGCGGCGAGCGGGCCCGGCTCGCACACCGGCTGACGCTTCTGGTCGGCGAGACGGTCTTCCCCAAGGCGCCCATTCCCTGAGCACCCCCGGCCCGACGCCGACGCGAGAAAGCCATTCGACATGACCCTCCTTTCTGATTTCGCACCGACCGCGACGCTCGACGGCAAGGTCGCCGTCGTCGCCGGCGGCACCGGTGCCATCGGCGCGGCGACGGCGCATCGGCTGGCACGCCTGGGTGCGCGCGTCGTCGTGCTGCATCGAGGCGACGCTGCCAAGGCCGCGCCGTTGCTCGCCGGTCTGGCCGGCAGCGGCCACGGCAGCGTCGTCGCTTCCATCACCGACAGCGCTTCGCTGCATGCCGCGGCTGCCGCGGTGCTCGCCTCGCACGGCCGCTGCGACATCCTCGTCAACAGCGCCGGCCACACCCGCGCCGTGCCGGCCGCCGACCTCGACGCGCTCGACGACGCGCTCATCGACGACATCATGGCCGCCAACTTCCGCGGCGTCATCGCCACCCTGCGCGCCTTCCTGCCGATGCTGCGCGCGCATGGCGACGGCCTGGTCGTCAACGTGTCGTCGATCGCGGCCTTCACCGGCATCGGCAGCAACCTCGCGTACGTCGCCGCCAAGGCCGGCATCGACGCCGTCGGCGATGCCCTGGCGCGCGCCCTCGCGCCGCAGGTGCGCGTGCTCTCGGTCAGCCCCGGAGCGGTCCAGTCGAGCTTTGTTCCCGGCCGCGGCGCCGAGTTCGCTGCGAAGACGGCGGCGGCGACGCCGCTCGGTCGCATGGGCCTGCCCGACGACGTCGCCGCCGCCGTCGAGGCCTGCGCGACGACGCTGCGCTTCGCCACCGGCACCCGCATCGTCGTCGACGGCGGCAGGCACCTGTGAGCGCCGCGAGCAGCGGCGACCGGGCCGTCGTCATCACCTGCGCGGTGACCGGCAACATCACCGAGCCGGGCCAGACGCCTCACCTGCCGATCACGCCGGCGCAGATCGCCGACTCCGCGCTCGAGGCCGGCGCCGCGGGCGCGGCGCAGATCCACATCCACGTGCGCGACCCTGCGACCGGCCGGCCCTCGATGGACATCGCGCTCTATGCCGACGTGATGGCACGCATCCGTGCCGGCAACCCGGCGCTGATCATCAACCTGACCACCGGTCCGGGCGGGCGCTTCATTCCGAGCGAGGCCGATCCGCGCGTGGCCGCGCCGGGCTCGACGCTGGTGGTACCGGAGCAGCGCGTGCGCCACATCGCCGAGCTCCGGCCCGACGTCTGCTCGCTCGACCTCAACACCATGAACTCGGGCGCCGCCGTCGTCATCAACACGCCGCGCAACGTTCGCCGCATGGCCGAGATCATCCGCGCTGCCGGCGTCATTCCCGAGCTCGAGATCTTCGACAGCGGCGACATCCACCTCGCCCGCGACCTGATCGCCGACGGCACGCTCGCCGGCCCCGGCCTGTGGACGCTGGTGACCGGCGTGAAATACGGCTTCGCCGCCGACGTCGACACGCTGCTCTATGCCCGCAACCTGCTGCCGGCGGGAGCGACGTGGTCGGCCTTCGGCATCGGCCGCTTCGAGTTCCCGATGCTCGCCGCGGCTTACGTGGCCGGCGGGCACGTGCGCGTCGGCCTCGAAGACAACATCTACCTCGCGCGCGGCGTGCTGGCACCGAGCAACGCGGCGCTGGTCGAGCGGGCGGTGCGGATGATCGACGACCTCGGCGGTCGCGTCGCTGCCCCGGCCGAAGCGCGTTCCCTGTTCGGGCTCGCCGCGACGGCACCTGCATGAGCGCCATCCGCCTGCCTGCCAAGGCAGCGACGATCGAGGCGCTCGTGCTCGCCGTCGAAGCGCGCGAGCCGCCGCGCCTGGCGGCCGGCGAGGCGCTGGTGCGCGTCGCCAGTGCCGCCGTCAATCCGAGCGACGTCAAGGCGGCGCTCGGCAACATGGCGCAGGCGCGCTTCCCGCGCACCCCGGGCCGCGACTTCGCCGGCACCGTGCATGACGGGCCGACCGAGTGGGTCGGCCGCAAGGTCTGGGGTTCCGGCGGCGACATCGGCATCACGCGCGATGGCTCGCACGGCTGCTGGCTCGTGCTGCCGGTCGAGGCGCTGCGCGAGATGCCGCGATCGCTGAGCTTCGACGAGGCCGGCGCCGTCGGCGTGCCCTTCGTCACCGCCTTCGAAGGCTACCGTCGCAGTGGCATGCCGCAACGCGGCCAGACGGTGGCGGTGATGGGCGCCAACGGCAAGGTCGGGCAGGCGGCGGTACAGCTGGCTGCGCAGGCCGGCGCACGCGTTCTCGCGGTGCAGCGCGGTGTCGCTTCGGCGGTGCCGGGGCAGGCCGCTGTCGAAACCGTCGATGCCACGCGCGACGACGTCGGGGCGCGGCTGCGCGAGCTGAGCGACGGACGCGGCGTCGACATCGTCTACAACACCGTCGGCAGCGTCTACTTCGCGGCCGCCAACGCTGCGCTGGCCAAGGGCGGCACGCAGGTCTTCATCGCGACCACCGAGCGCGCCGTCGCCTTCGACATCTTCGCCTTCTACCGCGGCATGCACACCTACGTCGGCATCGACTCGCTGGCGCTCGATTGCGTCGCCGCAGCCGAGCGGCTCGACGCGATGAAGGCCGGCTTCGAAGCCGGAACGCTCAAGCCCTACGCCGTCGAGGCCGACGGCGTCTACACGCTCGAGCGCGCCCGTGAGGCCTATCGGCGCGTTCTCGCCGGCGCCTCGGAACGCATCGTCCTCAGGCCCTGACCGGTAGAGCCCATGAACGTCACCCGCTTCGACGATGCGCCCGAGTACGTGGCGCCGAACCACCACGGCATGCGCTGCCTGCGCCTGCAGGGGCGCGAGGCCGGGCCGGCCGAGCAGCTCTGGCTCGGCGTCTCGATCATCGCGCCGGGCGGCCACACCTCGCTCGACGCGTCGCCGATCGAGAAGCACTACGTGGTGCTCGCCGGCGAACTGTGCATCGTCAGCGAGCTGGCCGGCGAAGTGCACGAGGCTCGCCTCGCGCCGAACGACTCGTGCCGGATCGCGCCGGGCGAGAAGCGCCAGCTCGTCAACCGCAGCGGTAGCGAGGCGCGCGTGCTCCTCGCCATGCCGTTCGCACCGCCCGCATCCTCGAACCCAGGACCCTGAGCATGACCTTGCCTCGCCACTTCACCCGCCGCCGCGTCGGCCGCCTCCTCGCCGCCAGCCTCGGCGCCGCTGCCGCGCCGTTCGCGCTGGCGCAGTCCGCGGCCTGGCCGAAGGGCGCCCAGATCCACCTCGTCGTTCCCTTCACCGCCGGCAGCGCCACCGACGTGATCGCCCGGCTGCTGGCCGAAAAGCTCGGGCCGGCGCTCGGTGCGCAGGTCGTCGTCGACAACAAGCCGGGCGCCGGCGGCACGCTCGGTGCAGCGCAGGTCGCGAAGGCGGCACCCGACGGCACGACCTTCCTCGTCCACAGCTCCGGCCATCTCGTCAACTCCTCGATCTACACGCGGCTTCCGTACGACACGCTGAAGGACTTCGAAGGCATCACGACGCTGGCGCTGCTGCCCAACGTGCTGGTCGTCGCGCCCGACAAGGGCCCGAAAGACGTCGCCGAGCTGATCGCCCGCGCCAAGGCGAGACCCGACGCGCTCAACTACGCTTCGGCCGGCAACGGCTCGGCCACGCACATGAACGCCGAGAAGTTCCGCGTCGCGGCCGGCATCCGCGCCCAGCACGTGCCCTTCCGCGGCACGCCCGAAGCGCTCACCGAAACGATCGCCGGCCGCATGGACTGGTTCTTCGCGCCGCTGGTCTCGGCGCTCTCGCTCATCAAGGACGGCAGGCTGCGCGCACTCGCGGTCGGCACGAGCCAGCGCTCGCCGGTGCTGCCCGATGTGCCGTCGCTGGCCGAGCTCGGTCTGCCCGATGCGACCTACACGTTCTGGATCGGCCTGTTCGCACCGGCGAAGACACCGCACGACATCACGGCGCGCATCCACGAGGAGACGCTGAAGATCCTGGCCCAGCCCGAGGTGAAGGAGCGCTTCGAGAAGCTCGGCGCTTCGGTGATGCCGATGTCGCAGGCGGCGTTCGACAAGTACCTGGTCGACGAGACTGCGGCTGCGGCCCGGCTCGTCAAGACTGCGGGCATCAAGCTCGACTGATCGCCCGCCAGCCGCTTACGGCGTGGCCAGTGCCCTGGCGCGCCACGACAGGTCGATGTAGCGGTCGACATCGCCGAGCGCCTTCTTCGGCTCGCCGAATTTCGTGCGCAGCGCGAGCACCGTGCGCAGGGCCGCCGGGTCGATCTCGAGCTCGCGCAGCAGGCCGCCGCGCTCGGCGAGCAGCCGCTCGGCGGCGGCCTTCGCCAGCTTCGGCGTCATGTCGCGCAGATTCGCCACGAGCAGGGCTTCGGCGACGTCGCGGTGGGCCGGATCGGCCAGCCAATGCATGCTGGCGCGGTAGGCGCGCAGGAAGCCGAGCAGCGCTGCGTCGTTGCTGCGCGCCCACGAGCGCCGCGCCATGCCGCTGGTGCCGAGGTAGGGGCCGAGCGCATCGGCGGTGGCGACGATGTTGAAGCCGCGCTCCGCAGCGACGATGTCGAACGGCGTCCGCAGCAGCGTCGCTTCGAAGCGGCCGGCGAGCAGGTCGCGAAACCGGATCTCGGTGGCGCCGCCGCGCACGAGGGTCACGTCGGCATCGCCGATGCCGCTTCGCTGCAGCAGTTCGCGCAGCACGAAGGCGAACCCCGTGTTGGGCGAATCGACGGCGATTCGCGCACCGCGAAGATCGCCCACCGTCTTCAGCGGCGCGGCGGCGACGACGCTGAGAAAGCCGTTGTCGACGCCCATGAAGGCGAACAGATCGGGGTCGGCGAACGTTCGGTCGCCCTGGCCTTCCTGGTAGGCGACGAGGTTGTCGATCGACGCCAGGCCGATGTCGTGGCGGCCGGCCATCAGGCCCTCGACGAGAAAGCCCGAGGTGGGGGTGAAGGCGAGCTGCACGGCCAGCCCCTCTTGCTCGAAGAAGCCCTGGCGCTGCGCGACCCAGAGTGGCAGGTTCCAGCCGCCGGCGAATGCGATGAGTCGCAGCGGCACGGGCGGCGGCGCCGTGGCAGGCGCGGTCTGCGCCGCGAGAGGCGCGGTGGCGCTGATGGAACAGGCGGCGATCACCGCCGCGAGAACGCGGAGCCAATGTTGCTTCATCAGGTGGCGAGCTCGCGATAGAAGAAGGTCGTGGCGCACAGGCCGCCTTGCGGCAGCAGCGCGAAGCCCGGCACGGTGCCGCAGCGTTGCCAGCCGAGCCGGGCGTAGAGCCGCTCCGCATCGGCGCTGGCGGTGTCGAGCACGAGCAGCGACTTGCCGCACGCGCGCGCGGCATCCTCGGCGGCACGCATCAGCGCTTCGCCGAGACCGCGGCGGCGGGCGCTGCGGCGCACCAGCATCTTCGAGAGGTCGGCCCGATGCGGCTGGTTCTCCGGTTGATCGAGCACGAGCTGCACGGTACCGACGATGCCGCTCGCGTCTTCGGCCACGATCAGCACCCGCTCGCCGCGCGCCACGCTTTCGCCCACGCCGCCCCAGAAGACGAGGGCACGGGCCATCGAAAGCGGCTGCATGAAGCTCACCGACGCACCGCCGTCGACGCAGTCGATCAGCAGCTCGGCCAGGCCGGCCGCCTCGCTCTCGCTCAGCCGCTGGACGCGGCGCACTGCAGTGGCGGGCAGGGTCATGGCCGATCTCCGGACAGGTGATGGAAGACCGAAGGGTAGCCGCCCGGCTCGGGCATCATCGTTGCTACGAGAGGCCGCGATGAGAACTCTGGACGACATGCGGAGCCGCCATTTGCTCACGCCCCAACAGCACGCCGAGATCGGCGCCTGGGTTGCCGGCCAGCGCACCCCGGAAGCGATCATGGCCATGCCGCCGCATCTCTGGCGGGCACTGGCACTGGCCAGCGTGCTGATGAACGTCGACGCCGACCTGATGCAGCCGCCTGGGCTCGACAGCGGCGTCGGCTAGATCCGAACGTTCGTTCTATTTGCTGTTGCTGAGTGTCTGCTTGCCGTTGACGTTCACAGCCGCGACGCCGGAGTAGTCGGCCGTCGTCATGAACAGCACATGGACGACATCGCCGCCGGACTGGTACGTGAGGTCCTGCAGTTCCTGGTTCGGCCCTGCGAGCATGCTGCCGGCCGGCGCGCCCAGGATGGCCTGCACCTGAGCTTCCGTCATTCGAAGCTCGAGGCGGCTGGCCTTGCTCGCCAGACCGCTCGGCCTCGAACACCCTGCCAGGCCCGTCAACGCAACCAGTGCCATTCGTCGATTCATCGGAGACTCCCCCAGAGCGCGCATTGTCAGGGCGATATGCCTGCGGTCCCCGCCAGCGTGCGCTGCCAATGCCTCGTGAGTGGCGTCGACGGCTTGGCTCGGCTGCGTTCGGCGAGCAGGGCCCGGCCTGCGTCGCGATGCGCCCCGAGCGAGGTGGCAGCGAGCAGCGTCTGCTCGACGACATCGCGCTGGGCGTGGCTGCCGCCGATGCGGGCGAGGCCGTCGCGCAACGGCGCTATCGCCTCGAAGCCGGCGTCGAAGCGAGCCGCGCCGAAATCGAGCAGGCCGTGCATCAATGGCGCGCCGACGGCCCGCGAGACCTCGCGGTTCCAGCCCGGCCTGCCCTCGGCCTGCGCGATGGCGAGCGCGACCCATTCGGCGGCGCGCCCCGATTCACCGGCGCCCATGAGGGCGAGCGTCGCGTGCAGGTCGTTGAAGACCGAGTGGCCGGCAGCGTCGCCGTCGAGCGACCAGCCGGCGAGGAGGCGCTGCCAGCGATCGCCCACGTCGACGCCGAGCAGATGCAATCGCCAGAGCAGCGAAGCGGCGTCGAGGCGCTGCAGGGTGATCTCGGTGACCTCGGCGCGCAGATAGTCGTCGAAGATGGCGAGGGCGGCGCGGTGGTCGAGCGACTCGAGTGCGAAGAGGGCCTCGTGCCAGCCGAGGTGGCCGGCGAAGCCGTTGCGCTGCGTGACATCGGCGCCGCCCCAGTCGGGCCGCCACTGCGCCATCCACCGCTGGCCTTCGTCGTGACGGCCCTGCATCTCCATGACATGGGCGACGGCATGGATCGCCCAGGGCACGCGCGCCGCGCTGCCGAGCGCTCGTCGGCCCACGTCTTCGGCCTCGGCGCAGTGGCCCGATTCCTCGAGACCGAAGGCATGCAGCCCGAGCACGTAAGGCTGCAGCGGGTCGGACTCGTGCCATGCCGGCAGCGCCGCGGCCACGCGTTCGCGGAGTGTCTGCGCATCGCCGCGGTTGAAGTCGAGGAGGTGACCCCATTGCAAGGCGAGGGCGTCGCGCGGGTGGTCGGCCAGCAGGGCCGACCAGGCGTCAGCGGCGCCTTGCCAATCGCCGGCGGCGAGCAGGTGGAGGGCGCCGATGTGGCCGCGCTCGCGCGCGTGGGCAGCGGAGCCGAGGTGCTTCGCGGCGGCGAGCGCATGCAGCGCGTCGGCCCGCAAGGCGGGCTCGGTGAGCAGGAGCAGGAAGCCGGCCTTCATCGCATGCGGAAAGGCCCAGCCGGGGTCGGCGGCGATGGCGGCGTCGAGGTCGTCGATCGGCGTGCCGTAGAAGGACATCATTCGCCAGAGGGCGCGATCGCTGGCGTCGAGAGCCGGGCGCGACGACGACGATACGGCGTTGCCGTGCGCGTCGGCGAGCGTCATGCGCTGGTGGGCGGCAGCTCCGGCCAGGGCCGCGGCGCCGGCCGCATCTGCTCCCAGGCGCGCGCGACTTGCAGCACGAGGAGATCGCAGTGGCGCTTGGCGGCAATCTGCAGGCCGATCGGCAGGCCGGCGTTGGTGAAGCCGCAGCCGATGCTGGCGGCCGGCTGCTCGCTCATGTTGTAGGGCACCGTGAACGCGATGTGCTCGAGCGGGCGCTCGGCGTCGTCGGTCGGCGACGCGAGTTCGGCAGCGAAGGCGGCGATCGGCGCCGTCGGCGACAGGATCACGTCGAACGGCCGATGCGCGGCGACGGCAGCGTCGCGCATCGTCGCCATCTGGCTGTAGCCGCGAAAGACCTGCTCGCCGCTGAGCGAGGCGCCGCCCTTCACCCAGCGCACGATGAACGGCAGCACCTGCGCCTGCCGGTCGGGCGGCAGCGCCGACCAGTCGAGCCACGAACGCATGCGCCAGAACGCGTCCATGCCGTCGAGCATGGCGCGGGTGAAGAACGGCGCGACCGGCTCGACGTGGGCGCCGGCGGCGGCGAAGCGATCGGCCGCGGCGTGCACCGCGGCCGCGACTTCGGCATCGACCGCGAGGCCGCAACCGGCATCGAGCAGCAGGCCGACGCGCAGGCCGCGCACGTCGCGGTCGAGCTGCGACCAGGCGATCGCCTCGGCCGGCAGGCTCGTGGCGTCGCGGTCGTCGGACTGCGCGAGCACGCCCATCATCAGCGCGGCATCGGCGACGTTGCGCGTCATCGGCCCGGCGACGCGGCCGGCATACGGCGGGTCGATCGGGATGCGGCCGAGGCTCGGCTTCAGCGCGAACACGCCGCACCAGCTCGCCGGCAGCCGCACCGAGCCGCCGATGTCGGTGCCGAGGTGCAGCGGCCCGTAGCCCGCGGCGACGCCGGCGCCGGCACCGGCGCTGCTGCCGCCCGGGCCCTTCGACAGGTCCCAGGGATTGCGGGTCAGGGCGTGGAAGCTCGACAGGCCCGACGACAGCATCCCGTAGTCGGGCATCGTCGTCTTGCCGAGGATGACGGCGCCGGCGTCGCGCATGCGGGCGGCCGGCGGCGCGTCGCGCTCGGCTGGCGCCAGCACGGTGGCGGCGGTGCCGAGCGGCACCGGCACGCCTCGCGTCGCGATGTTCTCCTTGATCATCGCCGGCACGCCTTCGAGCGCACCGACGTTCTCGCCGGCGGCGTGGCGCAGCCAGCGCGCCTCGGCCGTGCGCGCGGTGGCCATCGCGGCCTCGGCGTCGAGCGCATAGGTCGCGTGCAGGTGCGGCTCCCAAGCCTCGATGCGGTCGAGCACCGCGCGAGTGACTTCCACCGGCGACAGAGAGCGCTCGCGGTAGGCGGCGAGCAGCTCGGTGGCGGCGAGGTCGTGGAGGGCCGTCATGGGCGTTGCTTCAAGACCTTGCGCGCGAGGCCGTGACCCGCTTGCGCCAGGCGTTCGTCGTTGGTCCACAGCGCCTCGCAGCCGTGGTGCTGTGCGCACGCGAGGTGGAGGGCGTCTGGCGTCCGCAGGCTGAAGCGGGCCCGCAAGTGTGCTGCCTGCAAGAACACCGTATCGGTCAACTGCAGGTTTTCGAAGCGGGGGAAGATCGACTCGTAGCCAAGCTGCAGGACCGGATCGCCGCGCTTGAGAGGTGCCACCAGACATTCCATCTTGACCAGGGGCGAGATGGCGAAACGGGCCTCACCGGCCCGCCTCATGCGCTCGCGCACTTGCGCGCCGAAGAGTCCGTGCGCTTCCACGAGGTAGATCAGGAGGCAGGCGTCGAGATAGATCAGTCCCATCCGACGCGCTCGGCCTCGATGCCGGAATCGATGTCGGCTGCGCTTCGGCGCGCGTGCGCCGGCAGCGGGTGGCGATCGAGCCAGTCGAGGATGTCGCGGGCGTGGCCGGGGCCGGCGCTGGCCGCCTCGACAGGCACCAACCGCGCCACCGGTGCGCCGCGGTTGGCGATGACCACCTCCTTGCCGGCCTGTGCGGACTTGATGAGTTCGGACAGGCGGTTCTTCGCTTCCAGGATGTTGACTTGCATGACGACCTCGATCGTGATCTGGCAATCAAAGGCTAGCACACTTGGCCAGGTTGGACAGCTACTGCCAGGCCAGCGCGCCGAGGTCGTTGGCGAAGATCGGCGAGCTGCTCCACAGGCCCTTCAGGCGCTTGTCGCCGACCGCGAACTGCGGCAGCTGGAACAGGTAGGCGTTGACGCTGTCGGTGGCGAGCTGGCGCTGGATGTCGCCGAGCAGCTTCATGCGGCCCTTCTGCTCGGTGCTCGAGTTGTAGGCCGTGAGCAGGTCGCGATAGGCCTTCGAGTCGTAGCCGTAGTAGTAGGCGGTGTCGCCGTAGCGGTCGAAGTCGAGTGGCTCGACGTGGCTGATCACGGTGAGGTCGAAGTTGCCCTTGAACGGCCCCGACAGCCACTGCGCCCACTCGACGTTCTCGATCTTGGCGACGATGCCCACCTTGGCCAGCTGCGAAGCGATGATCTCGCCGCCCTTCCTCGCATAGGCCGGCGGCGGCAGCGTCAGCGTCACGTTCAGCGGCAAGGCGACACCGGCCTCCTTCAGCAGCGCCTTCGCTTTTTCCGGGTTGTACGGATTCACGCCCGTGAGGTCGACGTAGCCGGCATCGCTCGGCACCATGTGGCTGCCGATCGGCGTGCCGTAGCCTTCCTGCGCGCCGTCGATGATGGCCTTGCGGTCGATCGCGGCGGCGATGGCGCGGCGCACGCGCACGTCGTCGAAAGGCTTCTTTCTGTTGTTGATGGTGAGGATGGTCTTGCCTTCGGTGCCGCCGGGTACCACGGCAAAGCGGGCGTCGCTCTGGAACTGCTTCAGGTTCGGCAGCGAGCCGAAGCGCGGCATGCCGTCGATGTCGCCGGCCAGCAGCGCCGCGACCTGGGCGGCTTCGTCGTTGATGAAGCGGAAGGTCACCTTCTTCATCTTCACCGCCGCGGCGTTGCGGTACTGCTCGTTCTTCTCGAGCACGATCGCCGAGCCCTTGGCCCACGACGCGAACTTGTAGGGGCCGGTGCCGACCGGCTTGGTGGCGTCGGTCGGCGCGCTCTTCGGGTCGAGGATCACGGCGGTGTTCTCGCCCATCCGGAACAGGAAATTGCCGTCGGCATTGTTGAGGACGATGATCACCGTCAGCGGATCGGGCGTGTCGATGCGGGCGATGTTGTCGAACACCGCCTTCTTCGCCTTGTTGGTCGAGCCGGCGGCCTTGGCGCGCTCGAAGCTGAACTTCACGTCGCTGGCGTCGAAGGCCTCGCCGTCGTGGAACTTCACGCCCTTCTTCAGCCGGAAGGTGTAGACCTTGCCGTCGGGGTCGATCGTCCAGCTGTCGGCCAGCAGCGGCGTGATCTTGCCGTCCATGTTGATCTTGGTCAGGCCCTCGAACACGCTCAGGTGCACGACCTCGCCGATCGCCGCGGCCGGTGCCACGGTGGGATCGAGCCCGGGCGCCGGCTCGAGGACCATGCCGAGGACGACGCTGTCCTTGCGGGCCTGCGCGAGCACCGACGACGGCAGCGCGGCGACCGCGACCATCGCCACCATGGAGGCGGTAGCAACGACGCGCATCGGCGTCGACGAAACGGAATGGGTCGGGCGATCAGGCGTCATCGGGCGGCTCCGCGGAAAGGGAAGGCAGCCGGCACTGTACGGGATGGCGCCTCACGGCGCGACTTCCACGACGACCTCCCGCGCCTCGGCGCGCCCCTGGTCGTCGACCGCGCGGAGCAGGTAGCGCCGTCCGGTCGCTGCGAGGCTCGGCATCCAGGCCAGGCCTTCGCCGGGGCGGACGCGGCCGATCAAGGCGTCGTCGGCGAACCAGTAGATCGCTTCGGTGCCGGCGGCCGCCTCGGCGCGCAGCAGCAGCGGCTCCGGCTTGCCGATGCGCACCGTGTGCGTCACGCCGCGCAGCGGCGAGTTGATGAGCGGCGCGCTCTCGTCGGCGAGGCGGGCGCCGGCACACGGGTCGGCCGGGGTGCGGGCGCGTGGCAGCCCGGCCTGGCGAAAGAGGCGCTGCATGTCGCTGCCCCATTGCTCCACGACCTCCCTTCGCGCATGCGGCTGCGGGCCGCACACCGCCTGGCCGCTGCGCTCGTCGACCCACACCGCGCGGTGCAGGCTGCTGTTCTGGATCGGCGACTTGCCGGCGATGAACCAAGTGGTGGTGCGTACCGGGCAGAGCGCGCCGTCGCCGCCGACCAGGCCGCCGGTCGCGGCGCAGACCTCGACCTGCTGCAGTCCGGGCGGCTGCCGCGTCGCCATCGCGCCGGGGTCGAGGCGCTCGGCCCGCAGCGCGTCGACCATGCGCATGAAGAGCGGCGCCGCCGCGTCGACGCCGACCAGCGCCGGATTGCTGCTGCCGTCGAAGTTGCCGACCCAGACCACGAGCACATGGCGGCCGAACACGCCCGCCGTCCAGGCATCGCGAAAGCCCCATGACGTGCCGGTCTTCCACGCGATCTGCGGCCGCGCCGGCATCGTCGTGTCGGGCCGCGGCGTCTGCCGCAGCATGTCGAGCGTGATGAAGGCGGCCTCCTCGCTGAGCAGGCGCAGCGGCTTCGACGCGCGCTCGCCGGCGGCCGGCCGGGTGTAGCGCAGCGGCTGCGACAGGCCGCCGTTGGCGAGCACCGCGTACATGCCGGCGAGCTCTTCCGGCGTGACTTCGCCGCCGCCGAGCACCAGCGCCAGGCCGTAGTGCGATTCGCTCTGCAGTTTCTCGACGCCGGC
>Ga0123338_10001433_pt1 | contig 23088 bp, 22 predicted proteins | sample grotaG_FD_89793 | JGI IMG/M metagenome (GOLD analysis project Ga0123338, IMG submission 89793) | Glacier valley bacterial and archeal communities from Borup Fiord, Nunavut, Canada, to study Microbial Dark Matter (Phase II) -... | ecosystem: Environmental > Aquatic > Freshwater > Ice > Glacier ...
AAGTACTTCATCGCCGCCTCGGTCGCGCCGGTGTCGTCGCGGCGCATGGCAACCAGCGCGTAGAGCGAGAGCGACATCAGCTCGAGGCCGAGGTAGACGACGAGGAAGTTGTTGGCCGCGACCATCACCAGGATGCCGAGCAGCGCGAACATGGAGAGCGTGAAGAGCTCGCCCTTCAACAAGTCGCGGCTGGCCGCGTAGGGCCGGGCGTAGACCAGCGTGGTCATCATCGCCAGCGTGGCGAACAGGCCGAGCAGGTGGCCCATCGGATCGGCGACGACCATGTGCTGCATCGCGTAGTAGGTCGCGCCGCCGTAGAAGTACCAGAGCTGCGCGAGCGCGACGCTGAAGAGCGACGCCTGGGCCAGGCAATAGGTGACGATCCGGTCCTTGCCCGGAATCCACAGGTCGGTCAGCGCGACCACGCACGCCATCACGAGGAGCGCGATCTCGGGCGCGATGGGGTAGACGGCTTGCCAGTTCATGGTCTTGTTGTTCGGATGGTCAGCGGGCGATTTTCGAGACCGCCACGTGGCGCAGCAAACCGTTCACCGATTCGTGCATGACATCGGTGAATGGCTTCGGATACAGGCCCATCGCCAGGACCGCGACCGCCAGGACGAAGAGCATCGCGAACTCGCGCTTGCCGATGTCGACGAGGTCGCGGACGTGGTCGTTGGCCACGGCGCCGAAGTACACGCGCTTGACCATCCAGAGCGTGTAGCCCGCGCCCCAGATCATGGTCGAGGCCGCGATCATCGCGATCCAGAAGTTCACCTTCACGGCACCGAGGATCACCATCCACTCGCCGACGAAGCCGGCCGTGCCCGGCAGGCCGACATTGGCCATCGCGAACAGCACCGCGAACGACGCGAACACCGGCATCGTGTTGGCGACGCCGCCGTAGGCCGAGATCTCGCGCGAATGGACGCGGTCGTAGAGGACGCCGATGCACAGGAACATCGCGCCCGAGACGAAGCCGTGCGAGATCATCTGGACGATCGCGCCCGAGGTCGTGAGCTCGCTGCCCATGCCCTTCTCGTCGAACAGGAAGAAGCCGAGCGTCACGAAGCCCATGTGGGCGATCGACGAATAGGCGACCAGCTTCTTCATGTCGCGCTGGACGAGCGCGACGAGGCCGATGTAGACGACGGCGACGAGCGAGAGCGCGATCATCAGCCAGGCCCACTTGTGGCTGGCGTCGGGCGTGATCGGCAGCGAGAAGCGCAGGAAGCCGTAGGCGCCGAGCTTCAGCATGATCGCGGCCAGCACGACCGAGCCGCCCGTCGGCGCCTCGACGTGGGCGTCGGGCAGCCAGGTGTGCACTGGCCACATCGGCACCTTGACCGCGAAGGCGAAGAAGAAGGCGAAGAAGATCAGCACCTGCGCCGACATCGAGAGCGGAAGGCGATGCCAGGCGAGGATGTCGAAGCTGCCGCCCGACTTGTAGTAAAGGTAGATCAGCGCGACCAGCATCAGCAGCGAGCCTGCCAGCGTGTAGAGGAAGAACTTGAAGGCCGCGTAGACGCGGCGCGGCCCGCCCCAGACGCCGATGATGAGATACATCGGGATCAGCGTCGCCTCGAAGAAGACGTAGAAGAGCAGCCCGTCCATCGCGCAGAAGACGCCGACGAGCAGGCCCGACAGGATCAGGAACGCGCCCATGTACTGGTTGACGCGCTCGGTGATCACTTCCCATGCGGAGACGATCACGATGACCGTGGTGAACGCCGTGAGCAACACGAACCACACCGAAAGGCCGTCGACGCCGAGCATGTACCAGACGTTGAAACGGCCGATCCAGGCGTGGCGCTCGCCGAACTGCATCGCCGCGGTCGAGACGTCGAAGCCCGTGACGAGCGGAATGGTCACGGCGAAGCTGACGAGCGCGGCGACGAGCGCCGCCCAGCGCACTGCCTCTGCACGGTCGTCGCGGCCGAACGCGAGCAGCAGCACGCCGGCGAGGATGGGCAGCCAGATCGCGAGGCTGAGCAAAGGCATGTCCTTGTTCTTGTCCGAGAAGGATCAGTGGCTCATGCCGGCCAGGAACGGCCAGAGCTGCCAAGTCATGAGGCCGATCACGCCGACGATCATGACCAGCGCGTACCAGTAGAGATAACCGCTTTGCAGACGCCGCGTCAGCGCCGAGATGCCGCCGATGGCACGCGCCGAGCCGTCGATGAAGACGCCGTCGATGACGCCGATGTCGCCGCCCTTCCAGAGGCCATTGCCGACGGCGCGCGTGGCCTTGGCCAGCACGTTCTCGTTGAACCAGTCGAAGTAGTACTTGTTGTCGAGGAGCGTGTAGAGAGGCGAGAAGCGGCGCTGGATCGCGGCCGGGATGTCGGGGCGTTTCAGGTAGAAGAACCAGGCGACGACAACGCCGGCGAGCGCGAGCCAGAAGATCGGGCCGGTAAGCGCGTGGACGGCCATCGCGAGCGGGCCGTGGTACTCCTTGGCCAGTTCCTCCACCGCCGGATGACGCTCGCTCAGGATCGTGATCGCGTCCTTGAAGAAGTCGCCGAAGAGCATCGGGCCGATCGTCATGTAGCCGATCACGACCGAAGGAATCGCGAGCAGCACGAGCGGCAGCGTCACGACCCAGTGCGACTCGTGCGGCTCGGCGTGGTCGTCGTGCGACGCGTGGTCGTCGTGCCCCGCGTGATCGTCGTGCGCCTCGGACGGGAACGGCTTGTGACGGAAGCGCTCCTCGCCATGGAAGACGAGGAAGTACATCCGGAACGAATAGAAGGCCGTGACGAAGACGCCCGCTGCGACCGCGAAGTAAGCGAAGCCGGCGCCGGCGAGATGGCTCTCGTGCACCGCTTCGATGATCGAGTCCTTCGAATAGAAGCCGGCGAAGAGCGGCGTGCCGATCAAGGCGAGCGAGCCGACCAGCGACGTGATCCACGTGATCGGCATGTACTTGCGCAGGCCGCCCATGTTGCGGATGTCCTGGTCGTGGTGCATGCCGATGATCACCGACCCCGCGGCGAGGAACAGCAGCGCCTTGAAGAAGGCGTGCGTCATCAGGTGGAAGACGGCGACCGAATACGCCGACGCGCCGAGCGCGACCGTCATGTAGCCGAGCTGCGAGAGCGTCGAGTAGGCGACGACGCGCTTGATGTCGTTCTGGATGATGCCGAGAAAGCCCATGAAGAGCGCCGTGATCGCGCCGATCGTCATCACGACCGAGAGGGCGGTATCCGACAGCTCGAACAGCGGCGACATGCGCGCGACCATGAAGATGCCGGCGGTCACCATCGTCGCGGCGTGGATCAGCGCCGAGATCGGCGTCGGGCCTTCCATCGAGTCGGGCAGCCAGACGTGGAGCGGGAACTGCGCGCTCTTGCCCATCGCGCCGATGAAGAGGCAGATGCAGATCACGGTGATCAGCCGCCAGTCGCTCGCCGGGAACGTCATCTGTGCCAGCGTGCCGGCCTTGGCGAAGGCCTCGCCGTAGTTGAGCGTGCCGGCGAACGCGAGCATCAGGCCGATGCCGAGGATGAAGCCGAAGTCGCCGACCCGGTTGACGATGAACGCCTTCATGTTGGCGAAGATCGCCGTCGGCCGCGTGAACCAGAAGCCGATCAACAGGTACGAGACGAGGCCGACCGCTTCCCAGCCGAAGAAGAGCTGGAGGAAGTTGTTGCTCATGACGAGCATGAGCATCGAGAACGTGAACAGCGAGATGTAGCTGAAGAAGCGCCGGTAGCCCGGGTCGTCGGTCATGTAGCCGATCGTGTAGATGTGCACCATCAGCGAGACGAAGGTGACAACGCACATCATCATCGCCGTCAGGCCGTCGACCAGGAAGCCGATCTCCATCTTCAGCGGGCCGACGCGCATCCACTCGTAGATCGTGGCGTTGAAGCGCGCGCCGTCGACAGCGACGGCATAGAGCACCCAGGCCGAGATCAGGAACGAGACGAAAACGCCGAGGATGGTGATCGTGTGCGCACCGGCGCGTCCCACCTGCTTGCCGAACAGGCCGGCGACGATGGCGCCGATCAGCGGCGCCATCGGCACGGCGAGGAGGAGCGATGCGGAGAGAGTGCTTGCCATGCGGTCCGCCGTCAGCCCTTGAGCGTGTCGAGCTCGTCGACGGCGATGGTAGAGCGCGTGCGGAACAGCACGACCAGGATCGCGAGTCCGATCGCCGACTCGGCCGCGGCGACGGTGAGGATGAAGAACACGAACACCTGCCCCGCCATGTCGCCGAGGTAGTACGAGAAGGCGACGAAGTTGAGATTGACGGCGAGGAGCATGAGCTCGATCGCCATCAGCAGGACGATCAGGTTCTTCCGGTTCAGGAAGATGCCGATCACCGACAGCGCAAACAGGATCGCGCCGAGCGAGAGGTAGTGGCCGAGGGTGACGGGGCCGAGGCTCATGCTGTGCCCCTCATCGACGGTCACCGATCGGCTTGGCTGCGTCGCTCGCGAGATCGCGCGGCACGCCTTCGGGCTTCATCGAGACGATGCGGACGCGATCGGCCTTCTTCGCCTTGATCTGCTCGGATGCATCGATGTGCTTCGAGTCCTTGCGCGCGCGCAGCGTCAGCGAGATCGCCGCGATGATCGCGACGAGGAGGATCACGGCCGCGATCTGCAGCGGGTACAGGTACTTGGTGTAGACCTCGACGCCGAGCAGCTTGGTGTTGCCCAGCTTCATCGCCGCGGCGCCGGCGGCCGGCGCATCGACGAGGCGAAAGCCCGGCAGCAGGACGGCAGCCATCTCGAGCGCGATGATCACGCCGACGATCGCCGCGACCGGGAAGTGTCTCCAGAAGCCTTCGCGCAGCGAGCCGACATCGACGTCGAGCATCATGACGACGAACAGGAACAGCACCATCACCGCGCCGACGTAGACGAGGACGAGCGCGATGGCCAGGAACTCGGCGTGCAGAAGGATCCACACGCACGAGGCGCTGAAGAAGGCGAGCACGAGAAACAACGCCGCGTACACCGGGCTGCGCGCCGTGATGACGCGGAACGCGGCGCCCAGCAGCACGGCCGAGAAGACGTAGAAGAGCGCGGTGTGGGTGTCCATGGTCCGGAGGGCGTGCGTCCGCACCGGCTGCCGCGTTGATCGCGGCAACCGGAGGCGTCAGCGGTACTTCGCGTCCGCCTCCTTCGCAGCCGCGATCTCTTTCTCGTAGCGGTCGCCGACGGCGAGCAGCATGTCCTTGGTGAAGTACAGGTCGCCGCGCTTCTCGCCGTGGTATTCGAAGATGTGGGTCTCGACGATCGAGTCGACCGGGCAGCTCTCTTCGCAGAAGCCGCAGAAGATGCACTTGGTGAGGTCGATGTCGTAGCGCGTCGTGCGCCGCGAGCCGTCGTCGCGCACCTCGCTCTCGATCGTGATCGCCAATGCCGGGCAGACCGCCTCGCAGAGCTTGCAGGCGATGCAGCGCTCCTCGCCGTTCTCGTAGCGGCGCAGCGCGTGCAGGCCGCGAAAACGCGGGCTGAGCGGCGTCTTTTCTTCCGGGTACTGGACGGTGATCTTCTTCGAGAGAAAGTGCCGGCCCGTGAGGCGCATGCCCTTCAGCAACTCGCCGAGCATGAAGCTCGAGAGGAAATCCTTGATCGGTGTGGCCTGTGCCATGGCTTATTTCCAGAGATTCCAGGGCGACTGGATCACCAGGCCGACGACGACGAGCCACACCAGCGTCACCGGAATGAAGATCTTCCAGCCGAGACGCATGATCTGGTCGTAGCGAAATCGCGGGAAGGTGGCGCGCGACCAGAGAAACATCGTCGCGATGACGAAGGTCTTGCCGAACAGCCAGAACCAGTTCCAGAACCACGAGGTCGAGACGATCCACTCGGGCGTCTGCATGCCGATGATCGAGAACGAGATCGGCGCGTACCAGCCGCCGAGGAACATCACCGAGGCGAGCGCCGAGACCAGGATGATGTTGGCGTACTCGGCGAGGAAGAACATCGCGAATGCCATGCCCGAGTACTCGACCATGTGGCCGGCGACGATCTCCGACTCGCCTTCGACGACGTCGAACGGCGCGCGGTTGGTCTCGGCGATGCCCGAGATCACGTAGACGACGAAGATCGGCAGCAGCGGCAGCCAGTTCCAGCTCAGGAAGTTGACGCCGTGCGAGGCTGCGAATCCGCGGCCCTGGCCGAGCACGATGTCGGTCATGTTGAGGCTTGCCGAGACCATCAGCACGACGACGAGCGCAAAGCCCATCGCGATCTCGTAGCTCACCATCTGCGCAGAGGCACGCAGCGCGCCGAGGAACGCGTACTTCGAGTTCGAGGCCCAGCCGGCGATGATCACGCCGTAGACCTCCATCGACGTGATCGCCATCAGGAAGAGCAGGCCGGCGTTGATGTTCGAGAGCGCCTTCTCGGGGCCGAACGGGATCACGGCCCAGGCGGCGAGCGCCGGCATGATCGTCATGACGGGGCCGAGGAAGAAGAGACCGCGGTTGGCGGCCGTCGGCACGATGATCTCCTTGAAGATCAGCTTGACCGCATCGGCGATGGGCTGCAGCAGGCCGAACGGCCCGACGCGGTTCGGGCCCGGCCGGATCTGGCTCCAGCCGATCGCCTTGCGCTCCCAGAGCGTGAGGTACGCGACGCTCAACATCAGCGGGATGACGAGGGCGACGATCTTGACGACGTTCCACACGACCGGCCAGGCGCCGCCGAGCATGCCCGCGCCGTAACTCTGGATGGCGTCGAAGCTCACGAGGCGCTCGTCTCGCGTGTGGGTCGCGGCGCACTCGACGCAGCGGCGCCGGCCAAGAGCTCGAGGCGCAGCGTGCCGAACATCGGTCCGAGTGCGGCCGTGAGCGGATGGCCCGCGGCGACGCGGATGACGTTGGCGGCGAGCGAGGGATCGATGCGCGCCGGCAGCACGATGGAAGCGTCGCCTTGATGCACGCGCACCAAGCTGCCGTCGGCGATGCCGAGTTCGGCCGCGAGCTCGCTCGGTACGCCGGCGACGGGCGCGCGTGCATCGCTCGTCAGCTGCAGCGCGGGCGCGCGGCGCACGATCGGATCGCTCGAATAGATCGGCACATCGGCGATGCGCTCGAGGCCGCCAGCCGCCGGTCGAAGCGCGATGGGCGAGGCGTCGGGTGCAGCGGCTGTCGCCAGGCGGCTCGCGATCGTGGCGACGTCGCCCAGCGCTTCGGCGCGCACTTCGTCAGAGGTCTCGAACGCGAAGCCGGGCAAACCAAGCAGGTTGCCGAGCACGCGCAGGACCTTCCACGCTGGTCGCGCGTCGCCGAGCGGCTTGACCACGGCGTGGAAGCCTTGGACGCGCCCCTCGGCGTTGACGAAGGTGCCCGACGTCTCGGTGAACGGCGCGATCGGCAGCAGCACGTCGGCGACGTCGTCGACCGGCTTGAAGGACGTGAGCGCGACGACCATCTCGGCGCCGCCGAGTGCGGCGAGCGCGACCGGCGCGTTGGTGCTGTCCAGCGAGGGCTCGACGTTGAGGAGCACGCAGGCTTTGAGCGGGGTGCTCGCGCCGAGCATGGCCGAAGCGTTCGCGCCGCCGGCGCGTGGCCGGCCACCGACGAGCTGCGCGCCGACGCCATTGGCGCCGTCGACGAGCCAGCCGAAGGTGGCGCCGCTCTGCTCCGCGATCCAGCGGCCGAGACGCTCGAGCTGCGCGGCATCGGGATGTTGCGCTGCGGAGTTGCCGAGCAACACGGCCTTGCGCTCGCCGCTCTGCAGCGCCGACGCGATCGCCTTGGCTTCGTCGCTCTGCGGCGCATCGACTGGTGCGGCAATGCCCTTGGCTGCCGCAAGTGCGCAAGCGATCGATGCCAACGCCCCGACCCATGCGCTCGGCGCTGCGGCGATGCTCGGGCCCATCGACATCAGCCAGTCGTCGCGCAGGGCGTGAACGCTCATCACGCGCGCACCCTTCTTCGTCGCCTGGCGGATGCGCTGGGCGAAGAGCGGATGGTCCTTGCGGAGGAACGAGCCGACGACGAGCGCGCGTTGCAGGTCCGAGAGCGACGCGACAGTGCGGCCGAGCCAGCGCGGTGCAGCGTCGTCGCCGCGCACTGCGGACTCACGAGGCGCGCTGTCGATGTTCTCGCTGCCGAGCCCGCGAACGAGCTTGGCGAGCAGGTGCAGCTCCTCGACCGTGCTCATCGGCGCGGCGACGGCGCCGACGCTCTGCGGGCCGTGCTCGACCGCGATCTGCGTCAGGCCGCGCGAGACGTAGTCAAGCGCGTCGGTCCACGACACCGTCTTCCACTCGCTGCCCTGCTTGATCATCGGCGCGGTCAGGCGCTCTGTCGTGTTGAGCGCCTCGTACGAGAAGCGGTCGCGGTCCGCGAGCCAGCATTCGTTGACGTCCTCGTTCTCGAGCGGGACGACGCGCATCACCTGCGCGCCCTTGACCTGGACGATCAGATTCGCACCGGTGGAATCGTGCGGGCTCACACTCTTCCTGCGAGAAAGCTCCCAGGTCCGGGCGCTGTAGCGGAACGGCTTCGAGGTGAGCGCGCCGACCGGGCAGATGTCGATCATGTTGCCCGAGAGCTCGGAGTCGATCGTCTCGCCGGCGACGGTCGTGATCTCGGAGTGCTCGCCGCGGTGGATCATGCCGAGCTCCATCACGCCGGCCACTTCCTGGCCGAAGCGGACGCAACGCGTGCAATGGATGCAGCGATTCATCTCCTTCATCGAGATCAGCGGGCCGACGTCCTTCGGGTAGACGACGCGCTTGTCCTCGTCGTAGCGCGACGAGGACGCGCCGTAGCCGACCGCAAGATCCTGCAGCTGGCACTCGCCGCCCTGGTCGCAGATCGGGCAGTCGAGCGGATGGTTGATGAGCAGGAACTCCATCACGCCCTGTTGGGCGTTGAGCGCCTTGTCGCTCTTGGTCTTCACGACCATGCCTTGCGTCACCGGCGTCGCGCACGCGGGCATCGGCTTCTGCGCCTTCTCGATCTCGACCAGGCACATCCGGCAGTTGGCCGCGATCGAGAGCTTCTTGTGATAGCAGAAGTGCGGGATGTAGGTGCCGGCCTTGTCGGCGGCATGCATGACCATGCTGCCCTCGGGTACCGAGACCTTCTGGCCGTCGAGATCGATCTCGATCATGCGGTCACCTGCTCCGACCGCGCCGCCTTGACCGGCTCCGCGCGCTGCTCGATCAGGGCGACGAACTCGTCCTTGAAGTGCTTGATCATTGCGCGCACCGGCATCGCCGCGGCGTCGCCGAGGGCGCAGATCGTGCGGCCCTGGATGTTGTCGGAGACCGAGTTGAGGAGGTCGATGTCCTGCATGCGGCCCTTGCCGTTGGCGATGCGCTCGACCACGCGGTAGAGCCAGCCCGTGCCTTCGCGGCACGGCGTGCACTGGCCGCAGCTTTCGTGCATGTAGAAGTACGACAGGCGCAGCAGCGAATGGACCATCGAGCGCGAGTCGTCCATGATGATGACCGCGCCCGAGCCGAGCATCGAGCCCGCCTTGGCGATCGAGTCGTAGTCCATGGTCAGCTCGTTCATGATCGCCGCCGGCAGCACCGGCGCCGACGATCCGCCCGGGATCACGGCCTTCAGCGTGCGGCCTTCGGTCACGCCGCCGGCGAGCTCGAGCAGCTTGGTGAACGGCGTGCCGAGCGGCACTTCGTAGTTGCCGGGCTTCTGGACATCGCCGACGACCGAGAAGATCTTGGTGCCGCCGTTGTTGGGCTTGCCGACCTCGAGGAACGCCGTCCCGCCGTTCATGATGATCCACGGCACGGCCGCGAACGTCTCGGTGTTGTTGACCGTCGTCGGCTTGCCGTAGAGACCGTAGCTCGCCGGGAACGGCGGCTTGAAGCGCGGCTGGCCCTTCTTGCCCTCGAGCGACTCGAGCAGCGCCGTCTCCTCGCCACAGATGTAGGCGCCGAAGCCGTGGCTGGCATGCAGCTGGAAGTTCCACTTGGAGCCGAGCAGCGCCTCGCCGAGGTAGCCGGCGGCGCGCGCTTCCTCGAGGGCTTGCTCGAAACGCTCGTAGACCTCGAAGATCTCGCCGTGGATGTAGTTGTAGGCAACGTTCACGCCCATCGCGTACGCCGCGATCGCCATTCCTTCGATGACGATGTGCGGGTTGAACATCAGGATGTCGCGGTCCTTGCAGGTGCCGGGCTCACCTTCGTCGGAGTTGCAGACGAGGTACTTCGCGCCCGGGAACTGGCGCGGCATGAAGCTCCATTTCAGGCCGGTCGGGAAGCCCGCGCCGCCACGCCCGCGCAGCCCCGACGCCTTGACCTCGGCGATGACGGCTTCGGGCGTCATGCCCTTGCCCTCGCCCTGCTCCAGGATCTTCTTCCAGGCCTGGTAGCCGCCGCGAGCTTCGTAATCCTTCAGGCGCCAGTTGCCGCCATCGAGGCCGGCATAGATCTGGGCTTCGATGTGACGCCCGTGGAAGCACGTTTCCGTGCCGGTCGCCTGGAAGCGGGTGAGGTCGAGGATCGGCTGGGTCATGCGGTGCTCGTGTTCGAAGTGGCACGCAAGGACAAAACCAGCTCGTCGAGCCGCGCGTCGCTCATGAAGCTCACCATCTGGCGGTCGTTGACGAGCAGGACCGGCGCGTCGGCGCAGGCGCCGAGGCACTCGGCCTTCTGCACGGTGAAGGCGCCGTCGGAGGTCGTGCCGCCTTCGTCGATGTGCAGCGACGCGCACAGGTGCTCGAGCGCGTGCTGGCCACCCCGCAGCTGGCACGGCAGGTTGGTGCAGACGTTGAGCTTGACGCGGCCGGTCGGCACTTGATTGAACATGTTGTAGAAGGTCGTGACCTCGTGCACCGCGATCGGCGGCATGTCGAGCGCCGCGGCGACGATGTCTTCGCTCTCCTGCGAGATGAAGCCGTGCTCCTGTTGCAGCACGGCCAGGCAGGCGATCACCGCCGACGCCTTGCCCGCCGGGGGGTACTTCGCTATCTCGCGCTCGAAGAGGCGCACCGCATCGGCCGAGAGCCTTTCCTGCCAGGTCGACTGCGCGTTCATCGGTCGATCTCGCCGAAGACGATGTCCATCGTGCCGATCACGGCCACGGCGTCCGCGATCATGTGGCCGCGCGCCATTTCGTCGAGAGCGGCCAAGTGCGAAAACCCGGGCGCGCGAATCTTGAGTCGGTACGGCTTGTTGGCGCCGTCGCTGACGAGGTAGATGCCGAACTCGCCCTTCGGATGCTCGACCGCGGCATAGGCCTCGCCCTCGGGCACGCGGATGCCTTCGGTGAAGAGCTTGAAGTGGTGGATCAGGTCTTCCATCCCGGTCTTCATGTCGACACGCGACGGCGGCGCGACCTTGTGGTTCGACGTGATCACCGGTCCCGGATGGGCACGCAGCCACGCGACGCACTGCTTGATGATCCGGTTGGCCTGGCGCATTTCCTCGACGCGCACGAGATAGCGGTCGTAGGTGTCGCCGTTGACGCCGAGCGGGATGTCGAAATCCATCTGGTCGTAGACGTCGTACGGCTGGTGCTTGCGCAGATCCCAGAGGATTCCCGAGCCGCGCAGCATCGGACCGGTGAAGCCGAGGTTCTTGGCGCGCTCGGGCGTGACGACGCCGATGCCGACGGTGCGCTGCTTCCAGATCCGGTTGTCGGTCAGCAGCGTCTCGTACTCGTCGACCTTCTCGGGGAAGCGCTTAGAGAAATCGTCGATGAAGTCGAGCAGCGAGCCGCCACGGTTGGCGTTCATGTCGCCGGTCGCCTTCGCGCCGCGGATCTTCGACTCGCGGTACTGCGGCATCGAGTCCGGCAGGTCGCGGTAGACGCCGCCCGGCCGGAAGTAGGCCGCATGCATGCGCGCGCCCGAGGCTGCCTCGTACATGTCGAACAGGTCCTCGCGCTCGCGGAAGCAGTAGATGAAGATGTTCATCGCACCGCAGTCGAGGCCGTGCGCGCCGAGCCACATCAGGTGGTTCATGAGCCGCGTGATCTCGGCAAACATGACGCGGATGTATTGCGCGCGGATCGGCACGTCGACGCCGATGAGCTTCTCGATCGCCAGGCAGTAGGCGTGCTCGTTGCACATCATCGAGACGTAGTCGAGCCGGTCCATGTAGGGCAGCGACTGGATGTAGGTGCGCGTCTCGGCGAGCTTCTCGGTCGCGCGGTGGAGCAGGCCGATGTGCGGATCGGCGCGCTGGATGACTTCGCCGTCGAGCTCGAGCACGAGGCGCAGCACGCCGTGCGCGGCCGGGTGCTGTGGCCCGAAATTCAGCGTGTAGTTCTTGATGTCGGCCATCTAGCGCAGACCACCGTAATTGTCTTCGCGGATGACGCGCGGAGTGATCTCGCGCGGCTCGATCGTCACCGGTTGGTAGATGACGCGACGCTGGTCGGGGTCGTAGCGCATCTCGACCGTGCCCGAGACGGGGAAGTCTTTGCGGAACGGATGGCCGATGAAGCCGTAGTCGGTGAGGATACGGCGCAGGTCGAGGTGACCGTCGAAGATCACGCCGAACAGGTCGAAGGCCTCGCGCTCGAACCAGTTGGCGCTGCTCCACACCTCGGTCAGCGAAGCGACCTGCGGCACGTCGTCGTCGGGGCAGAACACTTTCAGGCGCAGGCGCCGGTTGTGCGTCAGCGAGAGCAGGTGCGAGACGACGCAGAAGCGCGGTCCTTCCCACGGCTCGTCGCGGTAGCTCGAGTAGTCGACGCCGCACAGGTCGACGAGCTGCTCGAAGGCGAGGTCGGAGTGATCGCGCAAGATGCCCGCGACCGCGAGGTAGTCGGCGGCGCTCACCGTGAGCGTCAGCTCGCCGAGCGCTCGATCGAGCTTCTTCACGCGCTCGCCAAGCTGCGCGCCGATCGCTTCCTGGAGGCTGTCGAGCGAACTCATCGGGCGATCGTCGTCTCGCGCCGTATCTTGGCCTGCAACTGCAACACGCCGTAGAGCAGCGCTTCGGCCGTCGGCGGACAGCCCGGCACGTAGACGTCGACGGGCACGATGCGGTCACAGCCGCGCACGACCGAGTAGCTGTAGTGGTAGTAGCCGCCGCCGTTGGCGCACGAGCCCATCGAGATCACCCAGCGCGGCTCGGCCATCTGGTCATAGACCTTGCGCAGCGCCGGCGCCATCTTGTTGCAGAGCGTGCCGGCGACGATCATGAGATCGCTCTGACGCGGGCTCGGTCGGAACAACATGCCGAAGCGGTCGATGTCGTAGCGCGCGGCGCCGGCGTGCATCATCTCGACGGCGCAGCACGCCAAGCCGAAGGTCATCGGCCAGAGCGATCCTGTCTTCGACCAGTTGATGACCGTGTCGAGGCTCGTCGTGACGAAGCCTTCCTTCAAAACGCCGTCAAGACTCATGGCTGGTGCTCACTCCCAATCGAGCGCTCCCTTCTTCCACTCGTAGGCGAAGCCCACGACGAGGATGCCCAAGAAAATCATCATGGCCCAGAAGCCAGTCGGTCCGATCTCCTTCAGCGAGACGGCCCAGGGAAAGAGGAACGCGATCTCGAGATCGAACAGGATGAAGAGAATCGCAACGAGGTAGTAGCGTACGTCGAACTTCATCCGCGCGTCCTCGAACGCCTCGAAGCCGCACTCGTAGGGAGAGTTTTTCGCCTGGTCGGGCTTCCTCGGACCGAGGAGGAAGCCGAGCACCTGAGGGGCGACACCGACCGCCACCCCGATCAGGATGAAGAGGATGACGGGCAGGTAGGGTTCGAGAGTCATGAGTTGGTGCCGACGGCGAGACTCGAACTCGCACAGCTTTCGCCACTACCCCCTCAAGATAGCGTGTCTACCAATTTCACCACGTCGGCGGCACTCGACTTCGCTGCGTCGGCTGGCATGAGGAATGGCTCGCCGGGCAACTCAGGATTCTATCCGAGCTTGATCTATTTCTTCGGTATCGCACCTGCTCCGGACGACGCCGTGGCCGTGGCGGAGGCCACTGCAGGCGCGATGGCCGCTGCGATCGCCGCCGCGCGGCCTTGCGCGTCGGACGCGGCCGGGGCGCCGGGCAGCACGACAGCGCCGGGAATCGCCGCTGCACCCGAGGAGCCACCGGCCGGCGCGGACGCCGACGTGCCGGGGCGGTCGAGGATGCTGCCGGCCGCAGCCTTCGGCCGATCGTTCGCGGTGTATGCGAGCGCGAGCGTGCAGATGAAGAAGAGGGCAGCGCAGAACGCGGTCGAGCGCGACAGGAAGTTCGCGCTGCCGGTCGCGCCGAAGAGGCTGCCGGAGGCGCCGCTGCCGAACGAGGCGCCCATGTCGGCGCCCTTGCCGTGCTGGATCAGCACGAGGCCGATCATGACGAGGGCCGTCAGGATCTGCAGTGCCAGCACGAGGTTCATGACGATGTTCATCGAGGTGCGACTCCGGGTCGTGTGGGATCAGCCAGCCGCTCGGCAGATGGCGACGAAATCGGCGGCTTTCAACGAGGCGCCGCCGATGAGGCCGCCGTCGATGTCGGCCTGGGCGAACAGCTGCGCGGCGTTGTCAGCCTTGACGCTGCCGCCGTAGAGGATGCCGACCGCGGCCGCGTCGACCTTCGAGAGCGCCGCGCGCAGACAGGCGTGGACCGCCTGCGCCTGCTCCGACGATGCGGTCTTGCCGGTGCCGATGGCCCAGACCGGCTCGTAGGCGAGGACGATCTTCGTCGTGTCGGCGCCGAGCAGCGACACGACGGCCGCGAGCTGGCGCAGGACGACGCTCTCGGTCGCTCCGGACTCGCGCTCGTCGAGGGTCTCGCCGACGCAGACGATGGGCACGAGGCCGTGCGCGATCGCTGCTTTCGCCTTCGCGGCGACGAGCGCATCGCTCTCGCCGTGCAATGCGCGGCGTTCCGAGTGGCCGACGATCACGTGCGTGCAGCCGAGATCGGCGAGCATCGCTGCAGAGACGTCGCCGGTGAACGCACCCGACTCCTGGCTCGCGCAGTCCTGCGCGCCCCAGCGGATCGCGCTGCCGCCGAGCGCCGTGGCGACGTCGGCGAGATACGGCGACGGCGGGCAGACGCAGACGCCCGCGCTGCCCATCGACGCTTCCTTCAGCGCGGCGAGGAGCGCCGCATTCGCGCTTCTGCTGCCGTTCATCTTCCAATTGCCGATGACCAGCTTCGGACGCGCGGCAGTCGCCGTCGACGATGCGAACGCCGTCACCACGCGAGCACCAGCTTGCCGATGTGCCGATTCGACTCCATGAGCTCGTGTGCACGCGCCGCCTGGTCGGCCGGGAACACCTGATGGATGACCGGCTTGACACGGCCCGATGCGAGCCACGGCCAGACCGTCTTGCGCAGCGCAACCGCGATCGCGGTCTTGAATGCGACGGGCCGCGGACGCAGCGTCGAGCCCGTGATCGTGAGCCGGCGGCGCAGGACGAGGCTGGCGTCGACGGTCGCGCTCGCGCCGCCCTGCACCGCGATGATGACGATACGGCCGTCCTCGGCCACGCATTTCACGTCGCGGCCGATGTAGTCGCCCGCGACCATGTCGAGCACGACGTTGGCGCCGGCGCCGTCGGTGAGGCGCAGCGTCTCGGAGACGAAATCCTGGGTGTTGTAATCGATCGCGTGATCGGCGCCGAGGGCGCGGCAGGCTGCCGCCTTCTCGGCATTGCCGACCGTGACGATCACGGTCGCGCCCCACGCCTTGGCGAGCTGGATCGCGGTGACGCCGATGCCGCTGCTGCCGCCGTGGACGAGCAGCGTCTCGCCCGGCTGCAGGCGCGCCCGGTCGAAGACGTTCGACCAGACGGTGAAGAATGTCTCGGGCAGGCTCGCCGCCTCGATGTCGCTGAGGTTCACCGGGCTCGGCAGGCACTGGCCGATCGGTGCGACACACGCCTCGGCGTAGCCACCACCGGCGACGAGCGCGCAGACGCGGTCGCCGAGCGCGAAGCCGGCCGCCGACATCGCGGCAGCGTCACCGGCTTCGATCGTGCCCGCGACCTCGAGGCCCGGCAGATCCGATGCGCCCGCGGGCACCGGATAGAGGCCTTTGCGCTGCAGCACGTCGGGCCGGTTGACGCCAGACGCCGCGACGCGGATCAGCACCTCGCCCGCGCCGAACGCCGGCGTCGGCCGCTCGGCCAGGCGCAGCACGTCGGCCGGGCCGGGCGCCGTGATCTCGATCGCTCTCACTGCGAGGAGGACGAGCTCACTCGTGCACCGCGGGTTCGCGCGGCGGCATGTCGCGATCAAGCAAGGCCTTCATCGACAGCTTGACGCGGCCCTTCTCGTCGGTCTCGAGGACCTTGACGCGAACGATCTGGCCTTCCGACAGAAAGTCGGTGACCTTCTCGACGCGCTGGTGCGCGATCTGGCTGATGTGCAACAGGCCGTCCTTGCCGGGCATCAGGTTGACGAGCGCGCCGAAGTCGAGGATCTTGGTAATCGGACCTTCGTAGATCTTGCCCACTTCGACTTCCGCCGTGATCTGCTCGATCCGCTTCTTCGCGTGCTCGGCCTTGTCGGCGTCGGTCGAGGCGATCGTGATCGTGCCGTCTTCGCCGATGTCGATCGTGCAGCCGGTTTCTTCCGTCAGCGCGCGGATCGTCGAGCCGCCCTTGCCGATGACGTCGCGGATCTTCTCCGGGTTGATCTTCATCGTGTAGAGACGCGGCGCGAACTGCGACACCTCGGTGTTCGCGGTGCCCATCGCCTCAGTCATCTTGCCGAGGATGTGCAGGCGCGCTTCCTTCGCCTGCGCGAGGGCGACCTGCATGATCTCCTTGGTGATGCCCTGGATCTTGATGTCCATCTGCAAGGCAGTGACGCCGGCCGTCGTGCCGGCGACCTTGAAGTCCATGTCGCCGAGATGATCCTCGTCGCCGAGGATGTCGGTCAGCACGGCGAAGCGGTTGCCGTCCTTGATCAGGCCCATCGCGATGCCGGCGACGTGCGCCTTCAGCGGCACGCCGGCGTCCATCAGCGCGAGGCAGCCGCCGCACACCGAGGCCATCGACGACGAGCCGTTCGACTCGGTGATCTCCGAGACGACGCGCATCGAGTACGGGAACTCGGCGCGATCCGGCAGCACGGCGACGAGCGCGCGCTTGGCCAGCCGGCCGTGGCCGATCTCGCGCCGCTTCGGCGAGCCCACGCGACCCGTTTCGCCGGTGGCGAAGGGAGGCATGTTGTAGTGAAGCATGAAGTACTCGCTGTACTCGCCGGCGAGCGCGTCGATGCGCTGCGAGTCGCGGTCGGTCCCGAGCGTGGCGATGACCAGGGCCTGGGTTTCGCCGCGCGTGAAGAGCGCCGAGCCGTGGGCGCGCGGCAGGAGGCCGTTGCGGATCTCGATCGGGCGCACGGTGCGCGTGTCGCGGCCGTCGATGCGCGGCTCGCCGGAGAGGATCTGGCTGCGCACGATCCTGGCTTCGATGTCGAACAGGATGTTGTCGACCTTGACCTTGTCGACGGCGGCACCGCCATCGGCCAGCGCGGCCATCGTCGCCGTCGTCACGTCGCGCGTGGCGTGCGTGCGAGCCTGCTTTGAGCGGATCTGGTAAGCGTCACGCAGCTTTTGCTCGGCCAGCGCCTCGACCTTGGCGATGAAGGCTTCGTCCTTGGCCGGAGCCTTCCAGTCCCACATCGGCTTGCCGGCTTCCTTCACCAGCTCGTTGATCGCGGCGATCGCGACGTTGCCCTGGTCGTGGCCGAAGACGACCCCGCCGAGCATGATCTCTTCGCTCAGCTGCTTCGCTTCCGACTCGACCATCAGCACCGCGGCCTGCGTGCCGGCGACGATGAGGTCCATCTGCGTCTCGGCCATCTGGGCCTTGGTCGGATTGAGGATGTACTGGCCGTCGATGTAGCCGACGCGCGCGGCGCCGATCGGACCGTTGAACGGGATGCCCGACAGCGCCAGCGCGGCGCTCGCGCCGATCAGCGACGGAATGTCGGCGGCGATCTCGGGGTTGAGCGAGAGCACGTGGATCACGACCTGGACTTCGTTGTAGAAGCCTTCCGGGAAGAGCGGGCGCAGCGGCCGATCGATCAACCGCGAGGTCAGTGTCTCCAGCTCGCTCGGGCGGCCTTCGCGCTTGAAGAAGCTGCCGGGGATCTTGCCGGCGGCATAGGTCTTCTCGATGTAGTCGACGGTCAGCGGAAAGAAGTCCTGGCCGGGCTTCGCGTCCTTCCTGGCGACGACGGTGGCGAGGATGACGGTGTCGGCGATGTTGACGATGACCGCGCCGCCCGACTGGCGGGCGATCTCGCCGGTCTCGAGCGTGACGGTCTGCTGTCCCCATTGGAACGACTTGGTGACCTTGTTGAAGATGCTCATGTCTGGTTCTCCGTTTCGTGACGGGCGCCTATCGGGCGGCGCCTACACCCCGGAACTAGCAAGCGTGGGCGTAATGCCACTCCAGAGGGTGCTCGCGGACGACGCCGCGCGAACAACGGTGGAATGACACAGCGACGCCGTGAAGCCGCTCGTTCCCAAATGCCCGCATGCCACCGGTCGAATCCAGTCGGCAGCGGGCGACGTTCTTCCGCCTACTTGCGCAGGCCGAGTTTGTGGATCAGCGCCGCGTAGCGCGTGACGTCGGTGTTCTTCAAATAGGCGAGCAGGCTCTTGCGCCGGTTCACCATCTTCAGCAGGCCGCGACGACCGTGGTGGTCCTTCAGGTGGGTCTTGAAGTGCGGCGTGAGCTCGTTGATCCGGTCGGTGAGCAAGGCGACTTGCACCTCGGTCGATCCGGTGTCGGCGGTCGAACGTGCGTTCGCCTTGACGATCTCGGCCTTGTGTTCTGCGGTGGCGGTCATCTCGTTTCCTTGTGTGAAACCGAGCGCCGACAACAAAGCGGGGCTGCGGTTTCGGGGCTGGACTTGCGATCGCCGGTGAAACCGACCGGCGTCGTGCAGGGTTCACTGCGTGGGCAGCAAAGCCCGAAAGTATAGCCCGACGGCCCGCAGAGTCTCCGGTCGACGCTGGTCAGGCAGCCACGAGCGGCCAGCGCGGGCGGACGTCGAATGCGTATCCCGGGGTCGGCTCGGCCAGTCCGCGCTGCCACCGCATCGCCGCGACGAGAGCGATCATGGCGCCGTTGTCGGTGCACAGCGCCAGCTCCGGAAAATGCACCTGGACGTCGCGACGGGCGCACTCCCGGCGCAGCCGATCCCGCAACGCCGTGTTGGCGCCGACGCCGCCCGCCACCACGATCCGTCGCAGCCCGGTCGCCTCGAGCGCGGCCATCGACTTGCGAACGAGCACGTCGACGATCGCCTCCTGCGTCGAGGCGGCGAGATCGGCGCGCGCCTGATCGCACGTCGAATCTAGCCGCGACGCGTGGATGCGCACGGCGGTCTTCAGCCCGGCGAACGAGAAGTCGAGGTTCGGGCGGTTGAGGAGAGGTCGCGGCAGCGAAAACGCGGACGGGTCGCCGAACTCCGCCAGCCGGGCCAGCGCCGGGCCACCCGGATAGCCGAGTCCGAGCAGCTGCGCCGTCTTGTCGAACGCCTCGCCGGCGGCGTCGTCGATGGTGTCGCCGAGCAGCTCGTATCGGCCGACGTCCGTTACCTTCAGAAGCTGCGTGTGGCCGCCGGAGACGAGAAGCGCGAGGAAGGGAAACGAGGGCGGATCGGAAGACAGGAACGGCGAGAGGAGGTGGCCTTCCAGGTGGTGGACGCCGATGGCCGGGCGGCTGATGGCGGCAGCCATGGAGCAGGCGACGCCGGAGCCGACAAGCAGCGCGCCAGCGAGGCCGGGACCGCGGGTGTAGGCGACGACGTCGACATCCGCGAGCGACAGAGCCGCTTGCCCGAGGACCTCGCGGACAAGCGGAAGCACGCGACGAATGTGATCGCGTGACGCGAGTTCCGGAACGACGCCGCCGTAAGCGGCGTGCATCTCGACCTGGCTATGGAGCGCCTGGGCGAGCAAGGTCGGCGGCGCGACACCGTTGATTCGGATCAACGCGATGCCGGTCTCGTCGCAAGAAGTTTCGAAGCCCAGGACGTGCATTGCGCTGGTGGGTCATTTCTGACGATTGTGGCTCCACGAATCCACCCCCGAGGCTCAACAGCACCCAGGCCGAGCAAATGGTCGATGACCACTAACCCGCTGTCAAGCATCCGGTGAGTGCGTGGTGACTGCCCGACTCCAATATCTCGATGACCCCCGCCCGACGAACGGGAATCACGATCGGCGGGCGTCGCCTGGGACTGGGTGGAGCTGCAACAAGGCGTCGTCGCGATGGCCGACGCTCGGCCTCGTCAGAACCTGAAGCTGCTCGACGACGAAGGCGAGGCGCTGACCAGCTCGAGGTGGCTGTGCAGCTGCACCAGCTCGTCCATGCCCTGCCCTGGCAGAACGAGGTGCAGCGCGCATTGCATCAGGCGACGGTCTAGAGGTCATCGACTCGCGCGAGGCGCAAGCCGGGAAGGCCCGAGCCGCTCGGGGGGTCGGGTGTGACAACCGTTGCAAACATCACGAATCCCTTGCAATCAAACCTTTCCGCTGCAACCCAGCACAGTTAGGCTCGGGTCCCGATGCCGCATCGCAGCTTGCGATCGCCTCCCGCCCCGATGAAAGAGTACCGACTCCTCGCTTGGCCCGAACTGACGGCCGACTACCAGCGCACCGCCCACCGGCGCGCGCTGAGCGAGATGTCGCAACGCTACGTGAGCCTGGCCAAGCTGGTCGAGATCAGCGGCCTGAAGAAGGGCGAAGCCCGCGCCCTGATCGACATGCTGGACGGCCGGGCCGTCCTTGCCGAGCGCGACACCACGGCGCCCGATTCGTTCTTCGACTCGATCAGCCCCCTCGGATGGCTGCGTCGGGCGATGAACGCGAACCACGAGCGTCGCTAGCGACCGACTCGCGGCCCCGCCGACCGACGCGTTGGGCGGTCAGTGCTTTTCCTTGGCGTGGTTGATCGAGTACTTCGGGATCTCGACCGTCACGTCCTGACGCGCCACGATCGCCTGACACGACAGGCGCGACGTCGGCTCCAGTCCCCAGGCCCGATCGAGCAGGTCTTCCTCGCTCTCGTCTGGCTCGCCGAGCGATGCGAAGCCTTCCCGGACCACCACGTGGCAGGTGGTGCAGGCGCAGCTCATCTCGCAGGCATGCTCGATGGCGACGCCGTTCTCCAGCATCGCCTCGCAGATCGATACGCCGGGCGAGACGTCGATCTCGCGACCCTCGGGGCAATATTCCGGGTGCGGCAAAATCCTGATCATCGGCACGGTCAGATCTCCTCGATCCGGCGCCCGGCGAGCGCACGGCGGATGCCGCGGTTCATGCGCTCGGCAGCGAAGGCTTCGGTCGCGTCCGACAACACCTTGAGCGCAAGGTCAATCACGCCACGGTCGTCTGAGGCCCGCGCCTGGCGAAGTTGATCGGAGGCGACCGCGATCGCGTCGCGCTCCTCCGCCGGGAGGAGATCGCCGTCAACGGCGAGCGCTGACGTGATCGCCGCCAGCAACCGATCGGCGTCGACTTGCGCCTCGCGCAGGGCGCGCACTGCCATGTCGTCCTCGGCGTGACCGAAGCTGTCGCCCAGTATCCGCGCCACCTCGTCGTCGCTCAGCCCGTAGCTCGGCTTGACGATGACGGACGCTTCCACGCCCGCCGTCTCTTCGCGCGCCGCGACGCTCAGCAGGCCGTCGGCGTCGACGGTGAAGGTGACCCGGATGCGCGCCGCGCCGGCCACCAGCGGCGGCAGGCCGCGCAGCTCGAAGCGGGCCAGCGAGCGGCAATCGGCGACGAGCTCCCGCTCGCCCTGCACGACGTGGATTGCCATCGCCGTCTGGCCGTCCTGGAAGGTCGTGAAGTCCTGGGCGCGTGCGGTCGGGATCGGACTGTTGCGGTCGATGATCCGCTCCACGAGTCCGCCCATGGTCTCGAGCCCGAGCGACAGAGGGATCACGTCCAGGAGGAGTAGTCCGTCGGCGCCCTGGTGTCCCGCGAGCGCCTCAGCCTGCAGCGCAGCGCCGAGCGCGACGACCTGGTCGGGATCGAGGTTGACGAGCGGCTCGCCCCCGAAGAAGTCGTGCACCGCGCGCCGCACGAGCGGCATGCGCGTCGCGCCACCGACGAGCACGATGCCGTCGATCTCCGGCTTGCCGACCTTGGCGTCGCGAACCACCTTCCGCGTGACCGAGATCGTGCGATCGACCAACGGCCTTGCGATGTCGTCCAGATCAGAGCGATCGACGGCGAGCGACAACGCCACGCCGGCGACGACGCAGGCGAACGTCGACTGCTCCACCGCCGAGAGCGCCTCCTTCGTCGCACGCGCCGCGACCGCGGCGGCCCGCCGATCGCCGGCAGTCGACGCCTCGACGCCCAGTCGCGACAACGCCCATTCCGCAAGCGCTGCGTCGATGTCGTCGCCGCCCAGCGCCGAGTCGCCGCCGGTGGCGACGACCTCGAAGACGCCCTTCGTCATGCGCAGGATCGACAGGTCGAAGGTGCCGCCGCCGAGGTCGTAGACGGCATAGAGGCCCTCACTCGCGTTGTCGAGCCCATAGGCGATGGCCGCGGCGGTCGGTTCGCTGATCAGGCGGAGCACGTGGATGCCGGCGAGCTCAGCGGCATCCTTGGTCGCCTGGCGCTGCGCGTCGTCGAAGTACGCCGGCACCGTGATGACGGCGCCGAAGAGCTCGTCGTCGAACGTGTCCTCGGCGCGCTGGCGCAGGGTCGCGAGGATCTCGGCCGAGACCTCGACCGGGGACTTCACGCCGGCCACCGTCCGCAGGCGGACCATGCCGCCGGCTCCATCGACGAAGTCATACGCCGACCTGGCGCCGGCCGCGACGTCGTCCAGTCCGCGTCCCATGAACCGCTTCACCGACACGATGGTGTTGTGCGGATCGCTCACCGACCCGTCGAGCGCCGCGCTGCCGATCCGCGTCGTGCCGTCGGCGAGGTAGCGCACGGCCGACGGCAGCAGGACCTGCCCATCGCGATCCGGCAGGCACTCGGCGACGCCACTGCGGACGGCGGCGACGAGCGAGTGCGTGGTGCCGAGATCGATGCCGACCGTGTGGCGCCGCGTGTGCGGATCGGGCGATGCGCCCGGCTCGGAGATCTGGAGCAGCGCCATGTCAGCGCTCGAGGGCCGCGAGGCGGTCGCTGACGTCACCGGCGAATCGCTCGACGAACATCAGCGCCCTCACCTGCCTCACCGCCTCGTCGATC
>Ga0123338_10001434_pt1 | contig 23076 bp, 16 predicted proteins | sample grotaG_FD_89793 | JGI IMG/M metagenome (GOLD analysis project Ga0123338, IMG submission 89793) | Glacier valley bacterial and archeal communities from Borup Fiord, Nunavut, Canada, to study Microbial Dark Matter (Phase II) -... | ecosystem: Environmental > Aquatic > Freshwater > Ice > Glacier ...
GGGCAGCGGGTCCGGCGGTTTCCGGGCATGATCCTGGCGGGCGGCGTGTTCCTGGTGATTGCGCTGTTGCTGAAGTCGCAGCCGGACATGGGGATGCTGGCGGTTGTGACGGCGGTGTTCTTCACGCAGTTGTTCGTCGGCGGGCTGAACCTGGTGCTCGTGGGCATCGGTGCGGGCGGGTTGGCGGCGGCGGCGGCGGCGGCGTACACGTTCTTTCCGCATGTCCGCAGCCGGGTGACGCGGTTCATGGACCCGGCGTCTGGCGACAGCTACCAGGTGAACACGGCGCTGGAAGCCTTTGGCAACGGGGGTTTACTGGGGCGCGGGCCTGGCGAGGGCCGGGTCAAGGACGTGCTGCCGGACGCCCATGCGGACTTCGTGTTCGCAGTGGTGGGGGAGGAGTTCGGCATGGTGCTGTGCCTGGTGATGCTGGGCTTGTTCGCCTTCATCGTGCTGCGCGGGCTGCTGCGGCTGCTGGTGGAAGTGGACATGTTCATCGTGCTGGCATCGGCCGGGCTGGTGACGAGCTTCGGGCTGCAAGCCTTTGTGAACATGGCGTCGTCGCTGCACCTGATCCCGACGAAGGGGATGACCTTGCCCTTCGTGTCGTATGGCGGGTCGTCCGTGCTGGCGGTGGCGCTGGGGATCGGGATGCTGCTGGCCATGACCCGGCGGCGCACGCGGGCCGAGCCGGTGTGGGAGGGCGCGCGATGAGGGGGCCGGCGGTGCGTCCGATCGTCGTTGCGGCGGGCGGCACGGGCGGGCACTTCTTTCCGGCGGAAGCGCTGGGGGCGGAGCTGCGCGCGCGGGGGCACCGGGTCGTGCTGATGACGGATGCCCGCAGCGGGGGCGAGAGGTCGCCGGTGTTCGCCGGGCCGGACGCGCATGTGATCCGGGGGGCGGGCGTGGTTGGGCGCGGGCTGCGCCGGGCGGCAGCGGCCGGGGTGGCTCTTGTGGCAGGGACGGCGCAGGCACGGTCCATCCTCGCGGCGCTTAGGCCGGGGGCGGTCGTGGGGTTCGGGGGCTATCCCAGCGTGCCGCCGGTGCTGGCGGCGCGGATGGTGGGGCCGCGGCCAGCGGTCGTGCTGCATGAGGGCAACGCGATCCTGGGGCATGCGAACCGCAGCCTGGCACGGTTTGCGGACCACTTGGCGCTTGGGATGCCGACGACGCTGCGGCTGCCGGCAGGGAAGCCTGCGACGGTCACGGGCAATCCGGTGCGGCCCGGCATCGCCGCGCTGCATGGGGCGCCTTACCTGCCGCCTGATGCGGATGGAGCGATCCGGCTGCTGGTCACGGGGGGCAGCCAGGGGGCGCGGGTGCTGAGCACGGCGTTGCCGCGGGTGCTGGCGCTGCTGCCGGAGGCGTTGCGCGGGCGTTTGCGGCTGGTGCAGCAGTGCCGGGCGGAGGATTTGGAGCAGGTCCGGGCGGGGTATGCGGCCGTGGGCATCGAGGCGGAGCTGTCGCCGTTCTTTGCGGACATGCCGGCGCGGCTGGCGGCGGCGCATCTGTTCATCGGCCGGGCCGGGGCGGGCACGGTGGCGGAGCTTGCGGCGGCGGGACGCCCGGCGCTGCTCGTGCCCCTGCCCTCACGTGATAGCCATCAGCGGCACAATGCCGTGGCGGTGGAGGCTGACGTCGTGGATCAGGACGAGATGGAGGCGGCGCCGGAGCTTTTGGCCGGGCGGCTGGCGGGGCTGCTGGTTGATGCCGGCGCGCTGGCGGGCCGGGCGGCGGCGATGGGGCGGCACGGCATCGGCGACGCGACGGCGCGGCTGGCGGACCTGGTTGAGAGTCTGGCGCATGCGCGCATCCAAGGAGCAACGGCATGAGGGCGCTTCCGCTCGGGATCGGCACGATCCACTTCACTGGGATCGGCGGCATCGGCATGTCGGGCATCGCGGAGGTGCTGCACACGCTGGGGTATGCGGTGCAGGGCAGCGACATCAGCGACGGCGCCAATGTGCGCCGGCTGAAGGAGGCGGGCATCCCGATCGCCATCGGGCATGACGCCAAGAACGTCGCCAACGCGCAGGTCGTCGTGGTCAGCACGGCGGTCAAGCGGGACAACCCGGAGGTCGTGGCGGCGCGGGCCAAGCTGGTGCCAGTGGTGCGCCGGGCGGAGATGCTGGCGGAGCTGATGCGGCTGCGCTGGTCGGTCGCGGTCGGGGGGACGCACGGCAAGACCACCACCACCAGCCTGGTCGCCTGCGTGATGGAGGCGGCGGGGCTGGACCCGACGGTCATAAACGGCGGCATCATCAATGCCTACGGCAGCAACACGCGGCTGGGCGAGGGCGAGTGGATGGTGGTGGAGGCCGATGAGAGCGACGGCAGCTTCCTGCGACTACCTGCCTGCATCGCGGTCGTCACCAACATGGACCCGGAGCACCTGGACCATTGGGGCACGGCGGAGGCGATGGTCGCGGGCTATGACCAGTTCGTGTCCAACGTGCCGTTCTATGGGTTTGCGGTGCTGTGCATTGACCATCCGGCGGTGCAGCAGATGATCCCGCGGCTGAGCGACCGCCGGGTCATCACGTATGGGTTCAGCCCGCAGGCGGATGTACGGGCCGAGCGGATGATGATGGACAAGCTGGGCGCGACGTTCGAGGTGCAATTGACGGACCGGTTCCGCAACCGGTCGCGGAAGGTGGGGCCGTTCCGGTTGCCGATGCTTGGGGCGCACAACGTGACGAACGCCTTGGCGGCCATCGCCATCGCGGTGGAGATGGATGTGGACGACGCGACGATCCGCAGCGCGTTCGCCGGATTCCGGGGGGTGAAGCGGCGGTTCACGAAGACCGGGGAGAGCGGCGGGATCACGGTCATTGACGACTACGGGCATCATCCCGTGGAGATCGCGGCGGTGCTGAAGGCGGCGCGGCAGGCCGGGGCGCGGGACGTGGTGGCGGTGGTGCAGCCGCACCGGTATTCGCGGCTGGAGAGCCTGTTCCCGGAGTTCTGCGCGTGCATGAACGATGCAGGGACCGTCATTGTGGCCGACGTTTATGCGGCTGGGGAGGCGCCGATCCCTGGGGTTTCGCGAGATGCGCTGGTGGACGGGCTGCGCGCGCGGGGGCATCGCAGCGTGGTGCCGCTGCCGGGGCCGGAGCACCTGGGAGAGATGGTTCATGCCATCGCGCGGTCCGGGGACTTCGTGGTGTGCCTGGGTGCGGGGACCGTGACGGCTTGGGCGGCGGCGCTGCCCGGCGAGTTGGCGGCGTTGCAGGCCGGCACGACGCGGCGGGCCGGATAGTGAGCGCCGCGCAGGCCTTGCCGCACTTGGTGGACCGGCTGCCGCCGCTGCGCGGACGGGTGCAGGCGGATGCCGTGTTGGCACCGGCAACCTGGTTCCGCGTGGGTGGGGCGGCGGAGGCTTTGGTGCGGCCGGCCGGGCCGGCTGATCTGGCAGCGTTCCTGGCGGCGCTGCCGTTGGACGTGCCGGTGCAGGTGCTGGGTGCGGCGAGCAACGTGATCGTGCGGGACGGTGGGATCGCCGGCGTGGTGATCCGGCTGGCGCGGGGTTTCAGTGAGATCAAGGCCGAGGCGGACGGGGTTATCGCGGGCGCGGCGGCGCTGGATGCGACGGTTGCTGAGTATGCAGCGCAGGCGGGGCTGACGGGGCTGGAGTTCCTGTCGGGTATTCCGGGCAGCGTCGGCGGGGCCGTGGCGATGAACGCTGGGGCGTATGGCGGGGATGTCGCTTCCTGCCTGGACTGGGCGGAGTTCGTGACGCGGTCGGGCGCGCAGGTGCGGTTGGCGGCATCGTCGCTGGCGTTTGCCTACCGTCATGCCAGCCTGCCGGCGGGTGCGGTGGTGACGCGGGCGCGGTTCCATGCCCGGCCGGGCGATGCCGGGACAATTGCGGCGGAGATGGCGCGCATCCGTACCAGCCGGGAGGCGACGCAGCCGGTGCGGGCGCGGACGGGCGGCTCCACCTTCCGCAACCCGGACGGCATGAAGGCTTGGGAGTTGATCCATGCCGCCGGGGGGCGCGGGTTGCAGCGCGGCGGGGCGGTGTGCAGCGAGAAGCACTGCAACTTCCTGCTCAACACTGGGGACGCTACGGCGGCGGACCTGGAGGGGTTGGGTGAAGAGCTGCGGCGGAGGGTGCAGGCGGCGTCCGGGGTGGTGCTGGAGTGGGAGATCAAGCGGATGGGGTTGCCGGGCCAGGCGCCGGGTCAGGTGCCGGGCCAGCTTGGCGCGGCGGCATGGGGGCTGGCATGACGGGAGCAGGCATGAAGCGGGTCGCGGTCCTGTATGGCGGCATCTCGGCGGAGCGGGAGGTCAGCCTGTCCAGCGGGCAGCAGGTGATCGCGGCGCTGCAGGATGCCGGGTTTGACGTGGTGCCGGTGCTGGTGGGGCGGGACTTGGGTGCGGTTATTGCGGCGCTCAGCCCGGCGCCGGACGTGGTTTTCAATGCGCTGCACGGGCGGTTCGGGGAGGACGGGGCGATCCAGGGCGTGCTGGATTGGCTGGGGCTGCGGTACACGCACTCGGGGATGCGGGCGTCGTCGGTTGCGATGGACAAGGAGGCGGCGAAGGCGGTGTTCGCGGCGGCGGGGCTGCCGGTGGCGCGCGGTCGGGTGGTTGGGGTGGCGGAGCTGGAGGCGGCGGACCCGATCCCCCTGCCCTACGTGGTGAAGCCGGTGAACGAGGGATCGTCGGTGGGGGTGGAGATCCTGCGCGACGGAGACAATCGCCGTGCCGAGATCGCCCGGGCGTGGCGGTTTGGGCCGTCTGCGATGGTGGAGGAATTCGTGCCGGGGCGGGAGCTGACAGTGGGGGTGCTGGGGGACCAGGCGCTGGCGGTGACGGAAATACGGTCTGCGGCCGGGTTCTATGACTACGACAGCAAGTATGCGCCGGGCGGATCGCGCCATCAGATCCCGGCGGAGGTGCATCCGGACGTGTATGCGATGGCGATGCGGGTGGCGTTGGAGGCTCATCGGGCGTTGGGGTGCCGGGGCGCGACGCGGGCGGACCTGCGGTATGACGACACGGCGGGGGAGCCGGGGCGGCTGGTGCTGCTGGAGGTCAATACCCAGCCGGGCCTGACGCCGACGAGCCTGTTGCCGGAGCAGGCGGCTTACCTGGGGATCGGGTTCCCGGATCTGTGCGCCTGGATGGTGGAGGACGCATGCCGCGCGTAGAGCCGGGTGACGCCGGGCGGAACGACGGGCGGCCGCCGTTGAGCACGCCTGTGGGCCGCACGCCGGCCAAGCCGCCGCGCCCCTTGGAGGAGCGTGCCCGCGCCCGGACGGGGCGCCCGCGGAGCGACCGTCCGACACGGTGGCAACTGCTGCGGCGGCGGCAGCGGCGGTTGCTGCGGCCGGTGGCTTGGGTGTTGGCGCTGTTGCTAGTCGCGGGGGGTGCAGCGGTGCTGGCCCGTGGGGCGCAGACTGGTATGCAAGCCGGCACGCAACCTGGGGCGGCGCTGGCGATGGTGCGGGACGGGATTGCGGGGTTCAGCACGCTGCGGGTGGAGCATGTGATGATCGAGGGACGGACGCTGACGCCGGAGCCGTTGCTGCGGGCGGCGCTCGGGGTGTCGCCGGGGGACAAGCTGTTGGGGTTCTCGCTGGAGGCGGCGCGGATGCGGATCGAGGCGCTGAGCTGGGTGCAGCATGCGACGGTGGAGCGGCGGCTGCCCGGGACGGTGGTGGTGCAACTGACGGAGCGGCGGCCGTTTGCGGTGTGGCAGAGCGGCGGGCGGTTCGTGCTGATTGACCGGGCGGGGCAAGTGGTGGCCGAGCAGGACCCGGTGAAGGACGCGGCGGCGTTCACGGTGCTGCCGCTTGTGGTAGGCCCCGGGGCGCCGGAGGGGGCTGCCGCGCTGATGGACCAGTTGGCGGCCCAGCCCGGCTTGAAGTCCCGCGTCGTGGCGGCGATCCGCGTGGGGGAGCGGCGCTGGAACTTGCGGCTGAGCAACGGTGCCGACGTGCTGCTGCCGGAGGGGCAAGAGGGTGCGGCGATGGCCCGTTTGATGGAGCTTCATGCGGTGCAGGCGCTACTGGACCGGCCGCTGCAGGTGCTGGACATGCGCCTGCCGGACCGGCTGGTGGTACGTCCGCAGCCGGAACCTCGTTTGCCGGCCATGGCCGGTCCCCGGCGGCCGACGTGAGGCGGCGGGACATGAGGCGGCGGGACGTGGCGCACCGGGATATGTGGCACGGGGGCCTGGGGCACGGGGGCATGGGGCGCTGGGGCATGGGGCGGGTGGCATGAACGACATGACGCGCGGTGGGCCTCGGGTGCCGGGTGCCCTGCCCCGCCTGCCGCCGGGCATGGCACCGGAGCCGGCAGCGCGTCCGCGGCCGTTGCGCGCCGGGCCATTCGGCGTGCTGGACGTCGGCAGCAACAAGGTAGTGTGCCTGATTGGCCGGGTGGACGCGGATGGCCAGGTGCGTGTGCTGGGGATGGGCCACACACAGTCTCGCGGGGTCCGCGCGGGCGGGATCACCGACTTGGACGCGGCTGAGGCCTGCATCCGCGCCGCGGTGGGCGATGCGGAGAAGATGGCGGACCACCGCTTGCGTGCCGTGACCGTTGGGCTGACGTGCGGGCACCCGGAGAGCCGGCTGTTCAGCTTGCAGTGGCCGGTCGGCAACCGTGCCGTGACGGAGGCGGACGTGCGGCGGCTGGTGCAGGAGGGCCGCAACCGCGCGGTGTGCGACGGGCGGGACACCATACACGCGCTTCCGCTGGCCTTTGCGGTTGACGACACCCAGGGCGTTGCCGACCCGAGGGGCCTGCACTGCAACATCCTGTCGGCGCGGCTGCACGTTGTGGACGCCGGCTCCACGGCGTTGCGGAACCTGCAACTGACGCTGGAGAGGTGCGAGCTTGACTTGGCGGAGCTGGTAAGTGCGCCGATGGCGTCCGGCTTGTCCACCCTGGTGGAGGACGAGCGGCAGTTGGGCGCCACATGCATAGACATGGGCGGCGGCGCGACGGGGCTGGCTGTGTTCAGCGAGGGGCAGTTGCTGCACACGGCGCAGCTTGCGGTCGGCGGCGGCCACGTGACCAACGACGTTGCGCGGCTGCTGTCCACGCCGGTGGCCGACGCGGAGCGGTTGAAGACCGTGTATGGCAATGCCGAGGCCAGCCCGGACGACGAGCGGGAGATCCTGTCTATGCCGCTGGTTGGGGAAGAGGACCACGACTTGCAGCGCGTGCCGCGGAGCCGGCTGGTGGCGATCATCAAGCCTCGGCTGGAGGAGACATTCGAGTTGGTGCGGGACCGGCTAGACAGCACAGGGTTGGCGCGGGAGGCAGGCACCCGGGTCGTGCTGACGGGCGGGGCGAGCCAGCTCGTGGGAGCACGGGAGATGGCGGGCCGCATCCTGAACCGGCAAGTGCGGCTGGGCCGGCCCGCCGGGTTGCGCGGCCTTCCCGACCGTGCGAGCGGCCCGGCGTTCGCCACGGCGGCAGGCCTGCTGACCTGGGCGACCGGCGCCGGACGGCACCTGGCCGACCTGGACTTGACCGATGACCGGCCAGCCGGAGTGCTGCGACGATTTGTGAGTTTTCTGCGCGAACGAGTGTAGCCGGGCGGCGACCCGTCCGGCACTGTGCCAATACCGCAATAACATTTCTGTTACCGATCTGGGAGAGCCTGCGATGACGCTGAACCTTACGATCCCCGTCCAGAACCACACGGACTTCACGCCGCGGATCACGGTGATCGGCGTGGGCGGCGGTGGGACCAATGCGGTGGACAACATGATCGCGCTCGACCTGCAGGGGGTGGAGTTCATCGTGGCGAACACGGATGCTCAGCAGTTGCAGCACAGCCGGGCGGACCGGCGGGTGCAGCTTGGGCCGCATCTGACGCAGGGGTTGGGCGCCGGGGCGAAGCCGGAGATTGGGCGCGCGGCGGCGGAGGAGGCAGCCGACGAGCTGATGCGGCACCTGGACGGCACGCACATGGTGTTCATCACGGCGGGGATGGGCGGCGGCACGGGGACGGGCGCCGCACCAGTGATCGCGCGCATGGCGCGGGAGCGCGGCGTGCTGACGGTGGGGGTGGTGACGAAGCCCTTCACCTTTGAGGGGCAGCGGCGGACCAAGGCGGCGGATGCGGGCATTGCCGAGCTGCAGCAGTACGTGGACACCCTGATCGTTATCCCGAACCAGAACCTGTTTCGGTTGGCAAATGAGAATACGAGCTGGAAGAACGCGTTCAAGATGGCGGACAACGTCCTGTACATGGGCGTGCGCGGCGTCACGGACCTGATGGTGGCGCCGGGGCTGATCAACCTGGACTTCGCCGACATCCGCACCGTGATGGCGGAGATGGGCAAGGCGATGATGGGCACCGGCGAGGCCGACGGCGACAACCGTGCCGTGCGGGCGGCGGAGGCGGCGATCAACAACCCGTTGCTGGAGGACACCAGCATGGCCGGCGCACGCGGGCTGCTGATCAACATCACCGGCGGCGACGACATGACGTTGTTCGAGGTGGACCAGGCCGCCAACCGCATCCGGGAGGAGGTGGCGGAGGACGCGAACATCATCTTCGGGTCGGCGATTGACGACAACCTGAACGGGCGCATCCGGGTGTCGGTGGTGGCGACGGGTATAGACATGGCGCAGAACGAGGCGTCGAAGCCGCGGCTGGTCGCGGTTGGGGGCGCGGGCATGACCCATGCCATCCACACGCATCCCGTCTCCGCCGGCCCGGCACCGACTGGGCCGGCCACTCCGCCGGCCATGCCGGCTGTACTGCTGACGCCGCGGCCCGATCCGGCCCCGCAACCTGCCGCCGCACCGGAGCCGGCGCAGTCGGACCCGCAGCCGGCACCCCGGGCATTCACCCCGCCGGTGCCGACGCCACGGCCATCGGCTGGGGTGCGGCACAGCTCGCTGTTTGCGGAGGTCCGTCCGCCGGAGCCGCCGGTCCCGGCCCCGGCGGGGCGCAGCTTGTTTGGGATCATGACGGGTGCGATGCGCAAGCGGCCGGCGGCGGCGGAGCCGACGGAGCCTCAGCGGGCCGACCCTTCCTTCCCCGGCCAGCAGGCGACGCCTGCCGCCGGGCCACGGCCCGAGCAGGCGGACGAGGCGCTGGACATCCCAGCCTTCCTGCGCCGGCAACAGTCGTAGGCGGGCAATCCAAGGCTGGTTGCTGGGCGATTGCCTGGTAGCCGGGCCGGGTTGGGCGGGTTCGGAACGGAACTCCGGGGCGCATCGCCGCCGTGGCTTGGGACCGCTGTGGTTTACGCGTTGCGGCCCACCCCAAGGTTTGGCCTGGCAGACTATGCCAATGTTTTTAGTGCCTTATGCCGCAACACCGCGAAACATTGATTGACTTGGCCCCTGGAAGGAACCCTGCGTTAGTTGGGTTCAGGAGTGGAGCCGGCGATTCCGGACCGCTCCAGACTAGGGAGCGCCTTCATGGACGGACTGCACGACATCGCTGCGACGGATGGGATGGCGTTCCGCTCAATGGTGGACACGCCGATGCAGCGTAGCTTGCGGTCGGCCATCTGTTGCGTGGGCACCGGGCTGCACAGCGGGCGGCAGGTGCAGGTCACGTTGCGTCCGGCCGCGTCCGGTGCGGGCATCGTGTTCCTGCGGACCGACCTGGATAAGGCGATTCCGGCTAGGTTCGACCTGGTTGCGGACACCCGCCTGTGTACGGTCCTGGCGTTGCCGGGCCAGCCTGCGGCGCGGGTCGGTACGGTGGAGCACCTGATGGCCGCGCTGTCCGCGTGCGGGATCGGGAACGTGGTGGTGGAGTTGGACGGGCCGGAGGTGCCGGTGCTGGATGGGTCCTCGGCAGAGTGGCTATTCCTGCTGGACTGCGCCGGCGTCGTCACATTGGATGTGCCAACCCCTGTCATTCAGGTCGTGCGGCCGGTGCGCGTCCAGGATGGTGACGCCTGGGCGGAGCTTCGGCCGTCGGCCGGCTCCGGCTTGGACATGGCGATGTCCATCGAGTTCGCAGCGCCGGCCATCGGGCGCCAGGCGCTGTCGTTGCCGCTGGACGAGCATGGGTTCCGGACCGTGCTGGGCCATGCCCGGACGTTCGTGCAGGCGCATGAGGTCGCGGGGCTGCGGGCGGCCGGGCTGGCGCAGGGTGGGAGCCTCGACAATGCGGTTGTGGTGGACGGCGCGCAGATACTGAACCCGGCGGGGCTGCGATGCCCGGACGAGTTCGTGCGGCACAAGATGCTGGACGCCGTGGGCGACCTGGCGCTGGCGGGCGCGGCGCTGCAAGGGCGTTTCATTGGGCACCGGTCCGGGCACGCGGTGAACAACTTGCTGCTGCGGAGCTTGTTCTCGGACGCCGCGAACTGGCGGGACGCGCCGGTGCCGGCTTGGAGCCGTGCGGCGGCGTAAACCCTGTCCTGCCACCGCACGCGGCGCTTCGCTTGGCTGCCCGGCGTGCTATAAGGCCGCGCCATGACCCACCTTCACTCTCGACGCACCGCGATCCGCACTGCCTGTGGCCTGGCTGCCGTGCTGGCGCTGCCGGGCTGCGAGACCATTGGCTCGCTCGCGCCTTGGACGGGCAAGGGTGACGACCTGCGGGTCAAGGTGGACCCTGGCACCAAGTCGGTTGAGGAGCTGTATAACAACGGCGTGGATGCGCTGAACCAGAAGCGCTACACGACGGCGGTGGCGCAGTTCGATGCGGTCGAGCAGAACTATCCCTATTCGTCCTGGGCAGTGAACTCGCAGTTGATGCGCGGTTATGCCGAGTACTTGCAGAACCACTACACGGAGGCGACTGGCGCGCTGGACCGCTACATCCAGCTTCACCCGACCAGCAACAAGGTCTCCTACGCGTACTACCTGCGGGCGCTCTGCTTCTACGAGCAGATTGCCGATATCCAGCGGGACCAGCGGGGGACGGAGCAGGCGATGTCCGCCTTGCAGGATGTCGTGAACCGCTTCCCGGACAGCGCTTATGCACGGGATTCCCGGCTGAAGATTGACCTGTGCCGAGACCACCTGGCGGGCAAGGAGATGGAGGTCGGCCGGTTCTACCAGCAGCAGCGGCTCTACACGTCGGCCATCGGGCGGTTCCAGCGCGTCGTGGATGAATACCAGACGACGAACCATGTGCCGGAGGCGCTGCACCGCCTGACGGAGATCTACTTGACGCTTGGGCTGATGGACCAGGCGAAGCGGACGGCGGCGGTGCTGGGGCACAACTATCCCGGCAACTCCTGGTACCAGGACAGCTATGCGACGCTGGCCGACAACGGGGTGGTGCAGGCTGCGCCGGCGGCGGCACCGGGCGGCGGCAGCGGCTTCCTGGCGCGGACGTTCGGCAGCCTGTTCTAGGGGCCTGTGCAGGGGGGCGCGCCGTGCTGACCGCGCTCTCGATCCGCGATGTCGTGCTGATCGAGCGGCTGGACTTGCAATTCGAGGCGGGGCTGACGGTGCTGACCGGGGAGACCGGGGCGGGCAAGAGCATCCTGCTGGACAGCCTGGGGCTGGCGCTGGGCGCACGGGCGGATAGCGGGCTGGTGCGGGCGGGGGCGGAGCAAGCGAGCGTGACGGCGTGCTTCTTGCCGCCGGCCGGGCACCCCGCGCTGAACCTGCTGGCCGAGCAGGGCGTGGTCCTGGAGGACGAGTTGGTGGTGCGGCGGGTGGTGTCGCGCGACGGACGCTCGCGCGCGACGATCAACGACCAGCCGGTCGGCGTGGCGCTGCTGCGCCGGGCCGGGGCGCTGTTGGTGGAGGTGCAGGGCCAGGGCGACCAGATGGGCCTGGCCGATCCCGCTGTCCATGCCCGGTTGCTGGATGCGTTTGGCGTGCCACCCCGCCTGCGCGCCGGAGTTGGGGCGGCATGGAAGGCTTGGCGAGAGGCGGCGGCGGCGCTGGAAGCGGCGCGGGCGGCCATTGCGGAGGCGCAGCGCGAGGAGGATTGGCTTCGCCATGCGGTGGGGGAGCTGACGACGCTGTCGCCGCAGGAGGGCGAGGAGGATGCGCTGGCGGCGGAGCGCCAGCGGCTACAGGGCGGAGAGCGCCGGGCGGAGGCGGTGGCGGCGGCGTTGGCGGAGATTGCGCCGCGGGACCGGCGCAACGCCGGGCCGGCGAGCAGCCTGCGCGGGGCGGCACGGGCGTTGCAGAAGCTGGTGACGCCGCAGCAGCCCGATGCGGAGAACCCGGCGCAGCCGGCGCTGGCCGCGTTGGAGCGCGCAGGGGAGGCGCTGGCGGAAGCCGAGACGCTGTTGAGCCAGCTGGCCAGCGACATTGACACCGATCCCCGGCAGTTGGAGGCGGCGGAGGAGCGGCTGTTCAGCCTGCGCGCGGCGGCCCGCAAGCACCAGACGGCGGTGTCGGAGTTGCCGGCCTTCCTGGTCCGGTTGCGGCAGCGGTTGCAGGCCCTGGATAGCGGATCGGAGGAGATTGCCGGGCTGGAGGCGGCGGCGCAGGCGGCCCGGTTGGCGTATGCCGATGTTGCGGCGGAGTTGAGCACGGCGCGGGCGGCTGCGGCGGAGCGCTTGCAGGCGGCGGTTACGGAGGAGTTGCCGCCGTTGCGGTTGGACAAGGCCCGGTTCGTGGTCGAGGTGCAGCGGCTGGAGGAGGGGCGGTGGGGCGCCACGGGCGCGGACAGCGTGCGGTTCCTGATCGCCACGAATCCTGGGCAGGCGCCGGGGGCGCTGGACAAGATTGCGTCGGGCGGGGAGTTGTCGCGGCTGATGCTGGCGCTGAAGGTCGTTCTGGTGAGTGGCGGGTCCGTGCCGACGCTGGTGTTCGACGAGGTGGACAGCGGCGTGGGCGGGGCGACGGCGGCGGCGGTTGGGGAGCGGCTGGCGCGGGTGGCGGACCGGGTGCAGGTGCTGGTGGTGACGCACAGCCCGCAGGTGGCGGCGCGGGGCGGGGCACACTTGCGGGTGGCCAAGCAGGCGCGGAGCGGCCGGGCGGAGACGATGGTGCTGCCGTTGGACCTGGCGGCGCGGCGGGAGGAGATCGCGCGGATGCTGGCTGGGGAGATGGTGACGGAAGCGGCGCGGGCGGCGGCGGACAGCTTGCTGGGGGCGGCTTGAGGGCTGTTGAGGCGGCAGCGGGTCCGGGCGCGGCGTTGCTGGGTGTGGGCAGCCTGCGGCTTCCTCCCCTTCCAGGAGAGGGCTGGGGTGAGGGAACGGTCGGGAGTTCCGGCGCTGCCTGCTGCCGGCTGAGACGCGCTCGTGCTGGCCGGGATGGCTCTTCTTGGCTTCCCTCACCCCGACCCTCTTCCGGAGGGAGAGGGGGACGATGACTCCTGAAGAGGCGGCGGCGGAGTTGGGGCGGCTGGCGGCGGAGATTGGTCGGCTGGACCGGTCTTACCATGAACTGGACGATCCGGCGGCGACGGATGCGGAGTATGATACGTTGCGGGCGCGCAATGCGGCGTTGGAGGCCGAATTTCCGGACTTGGTGCGGGCGGATAGCCCTAGCCGCCGGGTCGGGGCGGCGCCGGCGGCGGGGTTCGCCAAGGTGCGCCATCGCGTGCCGATGCTGTCGTTGGACAATGCGTTTGGGCCGGAGGACTTCGTCGAGTTCTGCGCGCGGGCGCGGCGGTTCCTGAACCTGCCGGGGGATGCGCCGCTTGGGTTCGTGGCCGAGCCGAAGATTGATGGGCTGTCCATCAACCTGCTGTACGAGCGGGGGCGGCTAGTGCGGGGCGCCACGCGCGGGGATGGGGCGGAGGGGGAGGATGTGACGGCGAACCTGCGGACCATCGCCTCGGTTCCGAAGGTGCTGCGTGGGCCGGCGCCTGACGTGATCGAGGTTCGGGGGGAGGTGTTCATGTCCAAGGCGGACTTCCTGGCGCTGAATGCGGTGCAGGCGGCGGCGGGGGCGAGGGTGTTTGCCAATCCAAGGAATGCTGCCGCCGGGTCGTTGCGGCAGTTGGACCCGGCGATCACGGCGTCTCGGCCATTGTCGCTGTTCGCCTATGCCCAGGGGGATGTGAGCGAGGCGGTTGCTGAGACGCATTGGGGCTACTTGGAGCGGCTGCGGGGGTGGGGGTTCGAGGTGAACCCGCTGTCTCAGGCGGTGGCCGATGAGGCAGCGGCATCGGCGTTTCAGGCAGCGACGGGGCTGGCCCGGGCCGGGCTGGGGTATGACATTGACGGGGTCGTGTACAAGCTGGACGACCTGGGGTTGCAGCGGCGGATGGGGTTCATCGGGCGGGCACCGCGCTGGGCGATCGCGTGGAAGTTTCCGGCGGAGCGGGCGGTGACGGTGCTGGAGAAGATTGACATCCAGGTAGGGCGGACGGGGTCGTTGACGCCTGTGGCGTGGCTGGCGGCGGTCAACGTGGGCGGGGTGCTGGTCACCCGGGCGACGCTGCACAACGAGGACGAGATCGCGCGCAAGGACGTGCGGGTCGGCGATGCCGTGGTGCTGCAGCGGGCTGGGGATGTCATTCCGCAGATCGTTGAAGTGGTGCTGGACCGGCGGCCGGCAGATACGCTGGCGTGGGCACCGCCGGAGGTTTGCCCGGCGTGCGGCAGCCGGGCGGAGCGGCCGGAGGGCGAGGTCGTGCGGCGCTGCACCGGTGGGTTGGCCTGCCCGGCGCAGGCAGTGGAGCGGCTGATCCACTTCGTGAGCCGGCTGGCCTTCGACATTGAGGGGTTGGGGGAGAAGAGCATCCAGGAGTTCCATGGGCTGGGCTGGCTGACGGGGCCGGCCAGCGTGTTCCATCTGGGGTACCACCGGGAGGCCCTGCTGGGGCGGGAGGGCTGGAAGGCGAAGTCAGTGGACAACCTGATGCGCGCCATCGAGGCCAGGCGGACGATCGGGCTGGACCGGCTGATCTACAGCCTGGGGATACGGCGGGTGGGGGAGACGAACGCCCGGCTGCTTGCACGGCACTACGGGGGGTTCGCGGACTGGCGGGCGCGGATGCTGGCGGCGGCGGTGCCGGGCAGCGAGGAGCGGGAGGCGCTGGGAAGCATCATCGGGGTTGGCCCGGCGCTGGCAGAGGAGTTGGCGGGGTTCTTTGGCGAGCCGCGGAACGTGGCGGCGCTGGATGACCTGGCGGCAGAGTTGACCATTCAGGATGCCGTGCGGCCCCCGGCGGCGGACGGGGCGCTGGCGGGAAAGAACCTGGTGTTCACGGGCACGCTGGAGACGATGAGCCGGACGGAGGCCAAGGCGCGGGCGGAGGCGCTGGGGGCGCGGGTGACCGACAGCGTGTCGAAGCGGACGGACCTGCTGGTGCTGGGGGCGGATGCCGGGTCGAAGGCAAGGAAGGCGGCGGAGTTGGGGGTGGCGACGGTGACGGAGGCGGAGTGGCGGGTGATGAGCGGGATGGGTGCGGTTGCCACTCCGTCCGCTGAGTGAGGGAGAATGCGGGGGCTGACCTTTTGTGAAGTTCACGCGGTTCTTGTGTACTGTATACGTATGTTTGCCCCCCACCCCGACCGTAAACCGTTTCACGGTTTGACCCCGGAGGGAGAGGAAGAAGAAAGGTTTTTCTTATGACTGAGCCGCATCATATTGTTGTCGTTGGGGGCGGGGCTGCTGGGCTGGAGCTGGTCACGAAGCTGGGGGACACGCTGGGCAAGCGTGGTCAGGCGCAGATCACGCTGGTGGAGCGGGCGCGGACGCATCTGTGGAAGCCATTGCTGCACTCAGTGGCGGCGGGCAGCCTGGACCGGGCGCAGCATGAGTTGAACTTCCTGGCGCAGGCGCACTGGCACCATTTCACCTACCGCTACGGCGAGTTGACGGGGCTGGACCGGGCGGCGAAGCGGATCGCGCTCGCGGCGACGCATGACGACGAGGGGCGAGAGATCACGCCGGCGACCTCGTTGGGTTACGACACGCTGGTGGTGGCGATTGGGAGCATCACCAACGACTTCGGCACGCCGGGCGCGGCGCAGCATGCAATCCCGTTGGAGACGCCGGACCAGGCGAGCCGGTTCAACCGGCGGCTGGTGAACGCCTGCTTGCGGGCGAATGCTCAGGAGGGGCCGGTGCGGCCGGGGCAGTTGCATGTTGCGATCATCGGCGCCGGGGCGACGGGGACGGAACTGGCGGCGGAGTTGCACAGGACGGTGCGGGCCGTCGTGGCGTACGGCATGAAGCGGATTGACCCGGCGCGGGACATCAAGATCGTGTTGATCGAGGCAGCGCCGCGCATCCTTCCTGCCCTGCCGGAGCGGATCAGCGCGGCGACGGAGACGTTGCTGGCGGGGATCGGCGTCGTCGTGCGGACCGGCGCGAAGGTGGCGGAGGTTCGGGCTGATGGGGTGGTGCTGTCCGATGGGGAGTTGATCCCGGCGGAACTGGTGGTGTGGTCTGCAGGGGTGAAGGCGCCGGAGGTGCTGCGCGGGATCGGCGGGCTGGAGACCAACAAGATCAATCAGTTGGTGGTGTCACCAGCGTTGCAGACGTCCGATCCCGACGTATTTGCGATTGGGGACTGTGCGGCTTGCCCGCTGGGGACGGGGACGGTGCCGCCGCGGGCGCAAGCGGCGCACCAGCAGGCGTCGCACATGGTTGCTACGCTGCGGCGGCGGTTGCGGGGGCTGGCGCCGGAGCCGTTCCGCTACCGGGATTTCGGGTCGCTGGTCTCGCTGGGGCGCTACAGCACGGTGGGCAGCCTGATGGGGTTCTTGGCCGGGCGGAGCATGTTCATCGAGGGGTACTTTGCCCGGATGGTGTACCGATCACTGTACAAGATGCACCAGGCGGCGCTGCATGGCGGGCCGGCGATGCTATGGCGGGCGGTTGTGGGGGTGGGGACGCAGGGGCCTTCGCCGGGGATCAAGCTGCACTGAGGCGCTGAAAGTGAGGCAGGCGGGTTTTAACGCTGGTCGCCGCGTTGGGCCTGCTCCTGCTCGACTTCCTTGCGTGCCCGTTCCCAGAACTCCAGGTCGCCGCCTTCGGGGCGGCCGGCCTGCTCCCATAGGTGGTAGGCACGCTCGCGAATGGGTGCCAGCAGTTCTTCCCGTGCCATCGCCGTCCCTGCTGCCGTGATGGTGGAACAGCGCGCGGGGATGGCAAAGGTTCAACGGCCAGCTGGTCCGCGATCACAAACGCCTGGGGTGCGCCGCAATGCGTGCAACGCTTGCGTGGTTGTGCTGCACTGCATCCGGCCAACATGGCGTATCAACACCGTGATGGAACCGTGCTGGTGACAACGATGCCTCAAATGCCGCTTCCTGCTCTGGCGCTTGCCCTGGCCGCGCTGGCCTCCCCTGCCCTGGCGCAGCCTGGCCCTGGCGGGCCGCCCGCCGTCGGGGTCGCGCAGGCGCAGCGGCGTCCGGTGGTTGAGAGCAGCGATTTTGTGGGCCGCGTGCAGGCGGTCAACCGTGTGGATTTGGTAGCGCGCGTGACCGCCTTCGTGCAGGAGCGCCGGTTTACCGAGGGCGGGGAGGTTCGGAGCGGGGACGTGCTGTACCGGCTGGAGCGCGCGCCGTTTGAGGCTCAGGTGGCCGCCGCCGCCGCGCAGGTGGCGCAGGCGAATGCCGTGCTGCAGAACAACAGCCTGACCCTGAACCGCGCGCAGTCCCTGCTGAGCGGCCCGGCGGGTCAGCAAAGCCGGGTGGACGATGCGCTGAGCGCCCAGCGAAGCCAGGCGGCGGTGCTGGCGGCGGCGCAGGCGCAGTTGCGGCTGGCGCAGACCAACTTGGACTACACCGAGATCAAGGCGCCGATTGACGGCAAGATCAGCCGCACGCTGGTGACGGAGGGCAACGTGGTCAGCCCGAGCACCGGGACGCTGGCCAGCATCGTCAGCCAGGACCCGATGTATGTGCTGTTCCCGGTCTCGGTGCGCGCGGCCGACGACTTGCGGGACCGGTATGCCGACAAGGGCGGGTTCAGCGCGGTGAAGATCAAGCTGCGGATGCCGAACGGCAAGATTTATGAGCAGACGGGCACGCTGGACTACGTGGACCCGACCGTTGCCGCCAACACCGATACGCTGGTGTTCCGTGGCCGGGTGCCCAATCCCGTGCGGCCCGGCGCGCAGGCGGGGCAGCCCGGCGACCGCGAGCTGTCGGACGGAGAGTTCGTGACCGTGATCCTGGAGGGCGTGCAGGCGGTGGAGCAACTGGCGATCCCTCGGGCGTCCGTGTTGTCGGACCAGCAGGGCAACTACGTCTGGGTGGTCGGCGACGGCAACAAGGCGGAGCAGCGGCGCGTGACGCTGGGCCAGAGCACGGCGGGCCAGGCGGTGATCGCCAATGGATTGAAGGAGGGGGAGACGGTGGTGGTGGACGGCGTGCAGCGGGTGCGGCCCAACGCCGTCGTGAACCCCGCCCCTGCCGGCGCCGGGCCAAGCGTGCCACCCCAGGGACCGAGGACCTAGCGCCATGATCTCCGGCGTCTTCGTGGACCGGCCGCGGCTGGCCATCGTCATTGCCATCCTGACCGTGATCGCGGGGGGGCTGGCGCTGCTGGTTATCCCAGTCAGCCAGTTTCCGGACATCGTGCCGCCGCAGGTGCAGGTCACGACGCGGTATCCCGGGGCGTCGGCGTCGGTGGTTGAGGCCACCATTGGCCAGCCGCTGGAGGCACAGGTCAACGGCGTGGACAAGATGCTGTACATGAAGTCCAACTCGGGCAACGATGGCAGCTACGGGCTGACGGTGTCGTTCGAGTTGGGCACAAACCCGGACATCAACACCGTCAACGTGAACAACCGGGTGCAGGCCGCACTGAGCCGCCTTCCGGCGGAGGTGCAGCGCAACGGCGTGACGGTAGCGAAGCGGTCGTCCGCGATCCTGGAGTTCCTGTCGTTCAGCAGCGAGGGGGCGAAGCAGGACCCGCTGTTCATCTCCAACTATGTGACGATCAACGTGCTGGACCGGCTGAGCCGGGTGCAAGGGGTGGGGTCGGCGTCGCTGTTCGGGGCGCTCGACTACTCCATGCGCATCTGGTTCGACACGGCCCGGATGATCGAGTTGAACCTGGCGCCGAGCGACATCGTGACAGCGGTCCAGCAGCAGAACGTGCAAGCGCCGGTGGGCCGGATCGGGGCGCGGCCGACGCCGGGCGAGACGCAGTTCCAGCTTAACTTGCAGACGACCGGGCGGCTGCAGGACTCGAAGGAGTTCGAAAACATCGTGATCCGGGCCAACCCGAACGGGTCGGTGCTGCGGGTACGGGATGTGGCGCGGGTGGAGTTGGGTGCGGCCAACCAGGACAGCGAGAGCCGGCTGAATGGCAATCCGGCCGTCACGATGGGCGTCTATCTGGCGCCCGGCGCCAACGCCGTGCAGACGGCCGACCGGATCAAGGTGGCGCTGGACGACCTGGGCACGCGGTTTCCGGAGGGGCTGAAGAGCCAGGTCTTCTACAATAGCAGCACCTTCGTGTCGGATACGATTGACGAGGTGAAGAAGACGCTCATTGAAGCGTTCGTACTGGTTGCCGTCGTCGTGTTCCTGTTCCTGGGCAGCTTGCGGGCGACGTTGATCCCGGTGATCGCGGTGCCGGTCAGCCTGATCGGAACCTTCGCGGCGCTGCTGGTGCTGGGGTATTCGGCGAATACGGTGTCGTTGCTGGCGCTGGTGCTTGCGATTGGCATCGTGGTGGACGACGCCATCGTGGTTGTGGAGAACGTCGAGCGGGTGATGGAGGAGGAGCCGGACTTGTCGCCGCGGGAGGCGACGAAGAAGGCGATGCAGCAGATCACGGCGCCGATCATCGCGATCACGCTGGTGCTGCTGTCGGTGTTCGTGCCGATCGGGTTCATTCCTGGGATTTCAGGAACCTTGTTCCGGCAGTTCGCGGTGACGATCAGCGTGGCGATGCTGATCTCGGCGGTGAATGCGCTGACCTTGTCGCCAGCGTTGTGCGGGGTGTTCCTGCGTCATAGCGGGCCGCGCCGGGGCATCATGGGGCGGATCGGGCGCGGGATTGACTGGGTGCGGGACGGGTATGCCGGGCTGGTGGCGCGGCTGCTGCGGGTGGGCGTGCTAGCGCTGGTGCTGGTGGGGGTGTGCTTCGGCGGCATCTACGGCCTGACCCTGCGGACGCCGACGGGCTTCCTGCCGGAGGAGGACCAGGGGGCGTTCTTCGTTGCGGTGCAGTTGCCGGAAGGCTCGAGCGTCGCGCGGACACGGGAGGTGGTGACGCGGATCGAAGGGATCGCGAAAGGCATCCCGCAAATCCAGAACGTGCTGGCCATCGTCGGCTTCTCGTTGCTGGACGCGGGCAACCAGTCGAACTCGGCCTTCATGGTGCTGCGGTTGAAGCCGTTTGCGGACCGCAAGGAGGTTGGGGACAAGGTGCAGGCGCTGATTGGGCGGATGGCGCAGGGCCTGGGTGGCATACGCTCGGCGGTGGCGTTCCCGTTCAACCTGCCGCCGATCATCGGGCTGAGCACGGGGGGCGGGTTCGAGTATCAGTTGCAGAACCTGGAGGGGCGCGACTTCACGGAGATGGGCGGGGTGCTGAACGGGCTGGTGGCCGCGGCGAACGGGGATGCGAAGATCGCGCGGGCGTTCAGCACGTTCAGCGCGACGACGCCCTCGATCTTCTTGGACATTGACCGGGAGAAGGCCCAGGCGCTGGGAGTGTCGGTTAGCGACGTGTTCTCGGCGTTGCAGGCGACCTTGGGCGGCATCTACGTGAACGACTTCAACCTGTTCGGGCGGACCTGGCAGGTGAACATCCAGGGTGAGGCGGCGGACCGGACGGACATTCCGGCAATCTGGCGCATCCACGTCCGCAACAAGACGGGGACGATGGTGCCGCTGCGGTCCATTGCGGACGCACGGATCGTGCTGGGGCCGCAGACGGTGAGCCGGTTCAACAACGTGCGGTCCATCACCATCCAGGGCACGCCGAAGCCCGGCGTGTCGTCGGGCGATGGGTTGGCGGCGATGGAGGCGGTGAGCCAGAGCACGCTGCCGCCGGGCTACTCGTATGAGTGGACGGGGACGGCGTACCAAGAGAAGACGGCGGCGGGGCAGACGGGGAAGATCCTTGGGCTGGCGGTCCTGTTCGCCTATTTGTTCCTGGTGGCGTTGTATGAAAGCTGGGTGATCCCGGTGCCGGTGCTGCTGTCGGTCAGCGTAGGGATATTGACGGCGTTCGTGGGGTTGCAAATCACCAAGCTGTCGCTGGACCTGTATGCGCAGATCGGGCTGGTGGTGCTGATCGCACTGGCGGCGAAGAACGGCATCCTCATCGTAGAGTTTGCGAAGGAACAGCGGGAGCAGGGCAAGTCTATCAAGGAGGCGGCGCGGCTGGGGGCGCAGACGCGGTTCCGTGCGGTGATGATGACGAGCATCGCGTTCATCCTGGGGCTGATCCCGTTGGTGACGGCGAACGGTGCGGCGCAGGTCAGCCGGCGGGCGGTTGGGACGCCGGTGTTTGCGGGGATGCTGGGGGCAAGCACGATCGGCATCTTCCTGATCCCAATGCTCTACGTCGTGTTCCAGACGATGCGGGAGCGGGTGAAGGAGCGGTTTGGCGGCAAGGGCGGAGACGCCGGGCATGGTGGGGCGGATGCGCCGCCTCGGGCCGTGCCGGTGCCGGTCCGGCGGGAGCCTGAGAGGGTGGGGTAGGATTGCCGACTTGGCTGGGTGAACCCAGGTCTTCGTTGGTGTGGGGTTGGGGGGGATGCTGGAGGTTGGCGGCGCTATTTCGGGTGGGTCAGCGCCGCAAGACCCCCTCACCCCGACCCCTTCCCGGAGGGAGAGGGGGAGGAACCCCTTTCGCTTTCTGGCGGGCACCGTAACTGTATCCGCAGCAGACCTATCGCAAAGGAATTACCGGTATGACCAAGTTCGGCATGGCCCAGCCCGTCCGCCGCGTGGAAGACCCGCGGCTGTTGATCGGTGACGGCAGGTACACCGACGACATCTCGTTGCCTGGCGAGACGTTTGGCGTCGTGGTGCGCAGCCCTCACGCGGCGGCGCGTATCCTGTCGGTTGACACCACTGCTGCGGTTGCCTTGCCCGGTGTGCTGGCGGTGATCACCGGGGCCGACCTGCAGGCGGACGGGATCGGCGGGTTGCCGTGCGACATCCCGCTGCGGAACCGCGACGGCAGCAAGCGCGCCAGCGTGCCGCATCCGGTGCTGGCGGTCGAGCAGGTGCGCCATGTCGGCGATCCCGTGGCATTCATCGTTGCCGAAACCCATCAGGCCGCGCGGGATGCGATGGAGCTGGTGATGGTGGACTACGACATCCTTCCGAGCGTGACGGACTTGGGCGCCGCAATGGACGCCGGGCAGCCGCAGGTTTGGGACAGCGTGGCGAGCAACCGGTGCTTCGACTGGGAGATCGGCAACAAGGCGCGGACGGACGAGTTGTTCGGCCGGGCTGCACATGTGACGCGCCTGACGGTGGTGAACAACCGCGTCGTGGTGGCCAGCCTGGAGGCCCGGGCGGCGGTGGCCGAATTTGATGCTTCGAGCGGGCGCTGGACGCTGCACACCAACACGCAAGGCGGTTGGAGCCTGAAGTCCATGCTGGCTGCGGCGGTGTTCAAAGTGCCGGAGGACCGGTTCCGGGTCGTGACGCCGGACGTGGGCGGCGGGTTCGGCATGAAGCTGTTCCTGTATGCTGAGCACGTGCTGACCTGCTACGCCGCGCGGAAGGTGGGTCGTCCGGTGAAGTGGGCCAGCGAGCGGAGCGAGGCCTTCCTGTCCGACACGCACGGGCGCGACAACATCATGCAGGGCGAGATCGCGCTGGATGCCGATGGCATGTTCCTGGCGATGCGCGTCCGCAACGTCGCCAACATGGGCGCGTACCTGTCCAACTATGCGCCGATGATCCCGACGATGGCGGGCACGAAGGTGCTGGCCAGCGTGTACGGGTTCCAGGCGATCTACGCGAACGTGGTCGGGGTGTTTACCAATACGGTGCCGGTGGACGCCTACCGCGGCGCGGGGCGTCCGGAGAGCAACTACATCGTCGAGCGGCTGATTGATGCGGCGGCGCACGAGGCCGGGATTGACCGGGTGGAGTTGCGGCGGCGCAACATGGTCCCGCCCTCGGCGATGCCGTACGTGACGGCGATGGATCAGACCTATGACAGCGGCGACTTCGGCCAGGTGCTGGATGCGGCACTGGAGAAGATGGACTGGGCCGGGTTCGAGCGGCGCCGGGCGGCGAGCGAGGCGCGGGGGCAGCGGCGCGGGATCGGGATGGCGTA
>Ga0123338_10001435_pt1 | contig 23074 bp, 21 predicted proteins | sample grotaG_FD_89793 | JGI IMG/M metagenome (GOLD analysis project Ga0123338, IMG submission 89793) | Glacier valley bacterial and archeal communities from Borup Fiord, Nunavut, Canada, to study Microbial Dark Matter (Phase II) -... | ecosystem: Environmental > Aquatic > Freshwater > Ice > Glacier ...
CAGCTTGGCTATGACCAGCGCGTATAGATGCTCGAGCAGGCGCGCGGTGCGCGGAGAGAGTTTCTTGCGGGATTTCTGCCCCAGCAGATCATGCAGATCGTTGAAAACTGTTTGCGGGCAGAGCCAGCCGCACCAGACCCGCCCGAGCACGGCGGTCATCAGCAAAAAAACGGCCACCAGCAGCAGCACCAACACCAGCACCAGATAGAACTGGTCGATTCTGAGCGACACCCCCCCCAGAAAGAGCGTCATCTTCGCAATGTCCATACGCAGAAACGGGTTGCCGGATATGGTGACAAAAGGGAGCAGCAGCGCGGCAGCGATCAGAACACCCTGCACAAACTGGCGTTTACGGGTTATACGTGGAAGAGGCATGTATGTAAGATCCTGATAATTTGAGCGGTATTATCGCTTTAAGTTTAATTTCTGTTAAATTAGATACTATCAGAACTGCCATTTGAGTGCCGCACAGGATACTGCATCCTGGCAAAACGCGCATCATCAGAATGGTAGCACCTCAGGCAAAAACAGCAAGCAGGTTTAAAAACATGGTTTTTTAGCCGTTGTACAAAGCCGGCAGCGCCTGTATATTCCACGGCATTTGTAATCAACAAAGGAGTAACCATGATGAAATGGTTATATGTTGTTTTGGCCGTTATTGTCCCGTTTTCAGCAATGCAGGCTTCTGCAGAAAGCTTCCGCTGTCCCAATGGCAGAATTGTCTCTACCGGCGAAAGAATCTCCGCCGTCGCGGCCAAATGCGACCCACCTGCCGACATATTCAAACGCGAGGAACCGGTTCAGACCGTAACTAGTGTCGGCAGCGCCAGAACAGGTACAAGAATAATCTACATTGAGGTGCAGGAGTGGACCTACACCAATGGTTCAACCCTGTTGCATACATTGATCTTCCGTAACGGCATCCTCACGGAGGTTATTACCGGCGACTTTATACAATGAGGCAAGGCAATGCTGGCACCTCAAAAACCCAGACGAAGCCCCTGATTTAACCAGCCCTGACAAAACCTGTACAACAACTTTTGCCACGATATAATCACCAGGGAGAGTTCCCATGTCTACAACCAAAAGTTGCAGCGCACCTGAAACGGTGAAAGAGCACATCACGAAGAACGCCTTCATGCAGCTTTTGGCAACTTCCGCCACCATTCTGGGTGAGGGGGCGGTCATTGAGCGACTGCGGCGCATGCCCGGTATCTGCCTGGATGAACAGGTGGTCAACTCGGCCCTTATCTATGACGCGTGCGGCAGGAGTGCGATGGAGACGATCTGCCGCCAGTATCTGGAAATCGGCCGCACATACGACCTGCCGCTACTGCTCTCCACCCCCACTTGGCGTGCGGGGCGGGACCACATCGCCGCCGCCGGCCTGACCGGACGCGACCTGAACGGCGACAATTTCCGATTTCTGGATACCCTGCGCCGGGAATACGGCACCTATGGGAGCAAGGTAATCATCTGCGGCCTGATGAGTTGCCGGGGTGATGCCTACAAAGCGGCAGAGGCCCTGCCCGCTGCCGAGGCAAGAACCTACCACGCATGGCAGGCTGAGGCTTTGGCGTCTGCCGGAGTCGACCTGCTGCTGGCCGCCACCCTGCCGGCCCTGAGCGAAGCGATCGGCCTGGCCCAGGCGCTGGCCGCCACCGGGCTCCCTTATCTGGTCAGCTTCGTGGTCAGACCGGAAGGCACTCTGCTGGACGGCACACCGCTGAAAGACGCCCTTGCGGCGATTGACAGCGTAGTATCACCACCACCGCAGGGCTACCTGGTCAACTGCACCCACGCCTCGATCTTCCGCCGCGCCATTTTCCACGAGCAGAATTCGTCAGCACTGGTCAGGAAACGGATGATCGGCCTGCTGGCCAACACCGCCGCCCTGAGTCCGGAAGAGCTGGACAACAGCAGCGTGTTGGTGGAAGAAGAGCCGGAGGTGTTCGCCACAGACGTTGCCGCCCTGCAGAAAGAGTTGGGGCTGCGGATAGTCGGCGGGTGCTGCGGCACCGACGAACGCCATATCGACAGACTGGCACGACAGCTGGTCTAGCGCAGGACTTGAAAAGTTATGTAGTTGCGCGAAAGTTTTTAAAGTGTAATTTTATCGCCCCCCATCCCGACCCGTTTAAACAAGGAGAATCAAATATGTTGGAAAAAAATCTGGCCAAAATCGAAGCGGGAACAACAACGAGTGTAAGACTTAGTGATGCTGAATTCCGCAGACTCTCCTTTGCCGACAAGCGCGCCTATCTTGACACGGTACTCCCCAAGGAGAAGATGGCCCTGATACTGGATGACCAGGATGACAAAAAGCTGGCCCGGGCCATGCAGCCACAGGAGCTGTATTGGCTTTTCAAGGAGAATGGCGCTGCCGACTCCGTTGGATTATTAGCGCTGGCAAGCCCGCAGCAGTGTGTTTTCATACTGGATATGGAGTTGTGGAGAGGCTGGTCGTTTCAGGAAGAACAGGCGGTCGAATATCTCGGTTATATCCTGAAAGGAGGTGAGGATCACTTTCTGGAACTGCTCCCACATCTTGATTTCAACATCCTCTCCCTTCTTCTCGGGAGGGAGATTATCGTCGCCGGTGGTATCGGCGACCTCAACACCGATGAAGAACGCCAGACCGACTGGGACCACACCTTTGATGATGTCTTCCTGATAAAATTCAAGAACCCCGAACACGCCGTGATCATCGGTTTTTTCCTCGAACTTGTCTGCCGTTTTGACAATCCCCTCTACGTCGCTTTAATGGAAAGTGTCAGCGGCGAAGTTGACATCGAATCCGAGGAGGAATGTTATCGCATAAAATCTGGACGCCTCGCAGATCTCGGCTTCCCTCCCCATGACGAGGCGATTCAGATCTATTCACGCGTCAACCCGGCCACTTTTATACCGGGGACAGATAAAGAGCTGTTGCAGACAGGTGAAATGGGCACCCTCCCCGAAATGTCTCTGAGCGCCAAGACATTCTTGGAGAGGGTTATTGCCCGCATGGACTCGGATCTTTTTCGCCAGGAGCTGAATTATCTGATCAATACCGCACTCGTCGCCGACGAGGCCCCTTTTGCCGACATGGAATATATGGGATCGGTGGTGGAAAGGGTCCACGGCTATTTGAACATTGCCCTTGAGTATCTGAGCAAAGGGTATGAAGCAAAGGGTGTGGAAATCATTACCGGCGAGCATCTGAAAAGATTGTTCCAACTGGGGTTCAGTATCATCATTGCCCTGAAGATCAGGGCCGACAAGTTGACAGTAGCCGATTATGCCGCCGGCAAAGTCCTGTCGGGACTAAAAAGAGCCAGACCGGCTTTCTATCGCGGTCTGGATAGTGACGGCATCGATGCTTACAGGGAATTCCGGGAGTTGCATGATGTGAAAAAGACAGCCGATTTTCTCACGGAGTTGGAAGGTTGAACATTCGCTATTGCCTGGTAAAATGGAGCAGGTACATTATCGCGCACAAGGAGGTTTACAATGAAGCTGACTTCTCATGTTTTGATCGCACTGATGGTTTTGGTAACGGCAACGGTAGCCGCAGCAAAAGACGCCCCTTCCGTGGAACGTGGCAGCAAACTGTTTAGTAGCGCCTCGCTGGGAACAAATGGCAGAAGTTGCGCAACTTGCCATCCAGGCGGCAAAGGCCTGGAAGATGTTGCCGACTACGATGAGAAAAAAATGGTAACGTATGTAAACAACTGCATCGAAAAGGCGCTCAAAGGAAAGTCCCTCGCCGGCGACTCGGCAGATATGGGTTCGCTCGTCATGTATCTTAATACTCTTGGTAAAGCGAAGTCCAAATAACCAGCTAACCTGACTAAGCCCTCTCCGGGCTTAGTCAGGCAACTATTGCACCACAAATCAAATTTGGTCATCATTGCTGCCGGGATTCCCGGCGCGCTACTAATTTTTAGCGCAACCATCTTGCCGATACTTCCCAAATGGATTCCAAATAAACGGTAATTGCCAAATGAAACCAGCCCTTCCTCGTGTTCTCCCTTTTGTTGTTTTCATGGCTTTCATCGGCCTGGATGAGCTGCTGCGATCGCTTATTGAGCATGGATTCATCAAATTTGAAGCAACAGCAATCTACTACCTATCTCCGTTAAAAACAGTTGTCGTAGGTTATCTTCTTTACAGGTTCAGGAAAGAATATAACGATCTGGATTTTAAAGATTTGCTATCATATCGAACAACTCTGGTCGCATCCTGTGTGGGAGTGCTGGTATTTATGCTCTGGATCCGGATGGATTGGACATTGAGTGCATCTGCAACACCTACGGGGTTGAACCCGACGTTGCTGCCAGACGTGGCTGTCCGGATTATCATGATTTTTTTCAGAATTATCGGGGCCGTACTGGTTGTACCGTTAATGGAGGAGTTGTTTTGGCGCTCTTTTTTGATCCGTTACATCATCGACAATGATTTCGAGAAGGTCCAGATCGGCACATTCACCTGGATCTCTTTTCTGCTCACGATCATATTATTCGGTTCCGAGCATTATTTCATATATGCAGGTATCATGGCCGGGGTTGCCTACAATCTGATCCTTTACAAAACCCGCAGTCTGGCCCAGTGCGTGTTGGCTCATACCGTCACGAATCTGGCCCTGTCGATCTATGTCATTTTCACGGGGAAGTGGCAGTTCTGGTAATGCTGCTGCGCCCGGTTACCAAGCACTTCTCCTCTACGCAATATCCTCAAACAGTATAATGAACCGCTTCAACTCACGCTACAGCCCGCTTGTATGATGACTTCCGTGTTTTTCACTACGATAATATCCAATCACTTCATACGAACTGTTTAATGTAATGGAATTGTTAGTGATATGACCCACGTCTTGTTTTTGTGAAGGCTTTCAACCGATTCAACGAGCGATTCCGGTAAAATTTCAGAGGTGATTGTCGGATCTGTTTACACTATTTCCCCATATCACAAAATAGATACTCGAAACTTATCTTTAAAACATAAACAGTTCAGCGTTTTACGACTAATCCTATGTGTTGGCACAGTTCTGGCTGCTACAAGCTAAAACTGAAATATGATCCACCACCTCTAAGGAAAGGATAACGCGATGCGAAAAATCACTGAGGAAATGAGTCGGATTGAGGATCACAAAATAGTATCTAAGATTGTGCACAAAATCTTGAGTCTATTCGTAGTAGCGGCATTTTCCGCGCTTCTTTGTCCACAATTGGTATCGGCTTTGCCAATTCTGGGTTCGGAATTAGCAAGCTTTACGGTTCTGGGAGCTTCGACAGTGACCAATGTCCCCACGAGCACCATCAACGGAAATGTCGGTGTCTGGTCAAGCGGAGGTGCTAATGCGATCACAGGCTTCCTCTCCACACCAGGCGTTGCGGTGTCAGATCCGCAGGTGACAGGAGGAAATGTGCATGCAGGCACTGCGGTCGCGCAGTTGGGTCAGAGTCAACTCACCAATGCCATTACCTATCTAGGACTATTAGGGCCAGGTACCCTGTTGCCTGCAGATTTGGTTGGGCTCACGCTCTCACCGGGCGTATACACGGTTCCTGCGGGGACTACTAATTTATCGGGAGCGCTTACTCTCGACGGCCTGGGAAACGCCAACGCCGCCTGGGTTTTCCAGATGCCCAGCACGCTGATCACCTCGCCCAACTCGGTCGTGAACTTGACTAATACCGGTTCAGGCGCCGGCGTGTACTGGAATGTTGGTAGTTCAGCGACCATCGATACAAACACTACGTTTCTGGGGAACATTCTCGCGCTTACCAGCATTACTATGAACACCAATGCAACAGATCTTTGCGGCAGAGCATTGGCAAATACTGGAGCTGTGACGCTTGATCAAAACAGTCTCTCCGGCACTTGTTTGGAATTTCTGATTGATAGCGGCGGCTTGAGCGGCGGCCTTGATGTAGTAATGACACCAGACGGCGTTACGGAGATCACTCAACTTCCGTTTGTCCCAGTAGAGAACGCCCCAGTGCCGGAACCTTCAACCATTCTTCTCCTTGCTTCCGGACTGCTTGGGTTTGTGGTTCTTAGAAAGAAAGTTGGTTCCTCACACAAACCCTGTGCAAAGTAGTTGGCATGACTAGATCGCCCACACAGTGAGACAGATTTAGTATGTAGTTCTTTACTGTCCTGAATTCATAAGCTCTGTGTCTGATTACCTTGGCCTGGAGAAATTAAGCGGAACAGTAGTCTTCCATTAACTGGATTGAAACTTGTACTCAAAAAGTTATTCATAAATGTGGCAAACCAACTCTTGTCTGTGATTAATCAAAAAGCGGGGTTGGTTTGCTATTTCACCAGTGCGCTAAATCCATTTTACCCATCATTCCACCAACCCTGAGCTAAATGCCGCACAGGCCGGTTGTTTCAGGCGGTCATTGGGTTATGAGAAAAAACGACCGTTGCCTGGTAAAATGCAGCAGGTACCTTATCGCGCACAAGGAGGTTTACAATGAAGCTGACTTCTCATGTTTTGATCGCACTAATGGTTTTGATAACGGCAACGGCAGCCGCAGCAAAAGACGCCCCTTCCGTGGAACGTGGCAGCAAACTGTTTAGTAGCGCCTCGCTGGGAACAAATGGCAGAAGTTGCGCAACGTGCCATCCAGATGGCAAAGGGCTGGAAGATATTGCCGACTACGATGAAAAGAAAATGGCAACGTATGTAAACAACTGCATCGAAAAGGCGCTCAAAGGAAAGTCACTCGCCGTCGACTCGGCAGACATGGGTTCGCTCGTCATGTATATGAACAAGCTTGCCAAAGCGAAGTCCAAATAACCGTTTCACTATGTTGAAATGCGGTACTGCAGAGGGCAGGTATAATCCTGCCCTCTTTCAAACACGGCCAAAATAACCGGACTCACCCCGCGCACAGCATTTCCCACCTCATATACTATACCAGCAACCGACAGATAAAACTTTCTTATTCAACTTATTTAATTGTAAGCCACAACAGCCGGATGCTATAGTTTCGCGGCTTGACAGTAGCTAGCAAAACCTGACCATAGTTCGCCTCATTTTTAATGTGTATAGACTAAATATCCCATTTGGGAAGATCACCGTTTCACGCGCGTGAACCGGTCAATAAAGAGTTATATGCAAAGAGGAAATCGAATAAAAAAACGGAACACGGCAATCCTCATATTTGAAGATGTAGAGGTTCTTGATTTTGCAGGACCATTTGAGGCATTTTCCGTCACAAATGAACTGAGTGACTATTCCCTTCTTAACGTTTATACCGTCGCCAGAGAAAAAGCCCCTGTAACAGCCAAAAACGGCCTTTCTGTAAATCCTGATTATTCAATTATCGAAGCCCCGCAACCAGATATTCTTATTGTTCCAGGTGGTAGTGGAACTCGACCAATTTTGCAGCAACTAGACATCCTTGCCTGGATTAAACAGACGTCACAGAGTGCAGAGAAAGTCCTTTCGGTATGCACCGGTGCTCTTCTTCTTGCAAAAGTCGGACTGCTGGACGGGCTAAAATCCACTACCCACCATAGTGCTTTTGAATTACTTGGCGAAATTGCACCAGACACTGAAATTGTCCGAGATGTACGTTTTGTGGATAACGGTAAAGTAATCACAGCTGCAGGGATTAGTGCAGGAATTGATATGAGTTTGTACGTAATAGAAATGATTTATGGCAAAGAAACCGCCCAACATACGGCTGAATACATGGAATACAGGCGCATATAACCAGACAGAAGCAGCGGCCAAAACCGCCGCTGTTCTGCCGAGCCGTTGGACAAAAAAAGGAGGAGAATTTATGAAAGTGTTTTTTGTTGTTTGTACCGTCGTGATCTCGTTTTCCACTGTGCAGGCGTTTGCCGACAGCTTCCGCTGCCCAAATGGTAATATTGTCTCTACTGGAGATGGAATATCCACCGCTGCGGCCAAATGTGACGCTCCAGCTAGTATATTCAAGCGCGAGGAGCCAATAGAGACTGAAGTAAGTAAAGAAGATGGTACGATAGTTATGAAAACAATCTACGTTGAGGTACAGGAGTGGGCTTACACTAAAGATTCAAATCTGTTGCATACATTGATATTCCGCAACGGCATCCTCAAAGAGGTCATTACAGGTGGCTTTATTCGTTAAGAAGATCGGGCAGGTTGGGGTCAGACCCTAGGAAGGCTATGCCAAAAGCAGAAGCGGTTGAATGTTTGAAAAAAATCAACGCGTATAAAGACTGGATACATGTCCGCTTGTGATTGGAAAAGCGTGTTATTTGAAAGCGAACCTGATTACTTAACACTCTCAGAAGACCCAAGGAATTTTGCCCCATGAACATTGAGGCACTTGCGCTGGTTATACTAGGTGCATTACTGCACGCGGTTTGGAATCTTTCCGCAAAGAAGGCTTCAGGCGGTGTGGCGTTCGTATGGCTCTTTGGGTTGGTAAGCCTGGTGTGCGCTGCCCCGGTCGGTCTCTTTGCATGGCTCCATAACCCGCAGCCATTCAATATCAGAGTCTGGTCGATAATAGTGGCAAGTACAGCCGTCCATGTTATTTATTCGGTCGTTCTGCAAAAAGGATATCAAAAGAGCGATTTTTCTATCGTCTATCCTTTGGCGCGAGGTACGGGGCCTCTGTTCTCGGTAATTGCCGCTGTTGTGGTCCTTGGCGAAATGCCGAAAATGATGGGGTGGTTGGGTATCGGTTTTATCCTGGTTGGAATAATACTCATTGCCGGCATCCCCCAGCTCCTTACAAGCACAGATAAACGTTTGCCAAAAGGAATTATGTGGGGAGTTTCGACCGGCGCCACCATCGCGGCCTATACGGTTATTGATGGTTATGCGGTTAAGGTGCTCGGCATATCTCCGGTGATTTATTACATACTGGGACTTACGCTCCGTTCCGCATTTCTTGCCCCTGCCGCACTGCGCTCGCCACAACGTCTTAAAGATCAATGGGAACGAAACAGACGCTACATCATCATCGTTGGAGTGCTCTCGCCGCTTGCATACACATTGGTTTTGTATGCAATGCAGAAAGCCCCGCTGAGCTATGTTGCTCCTGTACGTGAGTTGTCGATGCTGGTTGGTGTTTTCGTTGGCGTGCGCCTGTTGCGAGAGCGATATGTTTTATCGCGGATGATCGGCACAGCTCTGATGGTGACGGGCGTAATCATGCTGGTGATATCCTGACAACTCAATTTGCAGGGACACTCACTATTTATTGAGTTCTGATATAGTTTCACTGTATCTTCTCCGCTGTAGGCACAAATTGCCTAAAACGACTCTGGTACCTGATATATGCCGTCACTGACGGTAAATAATTATTACGGGAGAGCCACCATGAAAATCAGGAAAAAGTTTCTCGATTACGAGTACGAGGAGGTGCTTGACGTTAAGGTACGCGAGTTGATCAGAGTCGGGTGCGCCATTGCAGTCGGATGCCCGACTTGACTAAAGAAACACTTCGCGGTCGCGAAGTCGGAAGGGGCAACTGAGGCGGAACTGCGGGAAGCAATCGCGTACGGCATGATCGCACCTAGCGGACGGGCAAAGAATTTTGCCCTGGATATGCTTGCAGATATACAGGAGGATAATCCGGCTTAATAAAATCTGGTTTCGGTCTGCGGCGGCAATTCTGGAGTTGCCAGCAACCCATTGCTTATCCGGGAATTACCCACATTTAGAGCCAGATGAGATTTCTTTATTAACTATTGTCTTTTAGGTGATCATACATTAATATCACCGCCTATCTTCATTAATGATTTGGAGTTCATACATGGCCCGCCCCGCTCATATTCTAGTCGTTGACGATTCTCTTTCAAGCAGCAATAAACTCACCGAAATACTTGAAGCACAAGGTTATCTGGTGACTGCTGCCGCTTCAGCCGAAGAGGCCGTTCAGCTGTTCAACTCCAATAAATTTGACGTTGTCATCACCGAACTCATGCTTCCGGGGATGAGCGGCCTGAACATGATGAAGATCATTAAGGAGCGGTCTCCGGAGACTGAGGTCGTGATCGTTTCATCGCACGCCTCCAGCTTCAATACGGTTAAATCGCTCCGCCAGGGTGCGTATGATTTTATTGTAAAGCCGATTGATGATGAATCGGTTCTCTACAATGTGGTTGAAAAAGTGCTGGAGAAACAGGAAAACAACCGTAAAAAACAGCTGATGGTCACCGAATTGGCAGAGAAGAACAAGGGGCTTAATGAATCCCTGGCGATGATGAAAATAGTAAACCAGATCTGCCTGCTTCTCACTTCGACGTTCGATGTTGCCGGCATTTTACAAAAGCTGACCGAGACCGCTACAGAGCATCTTCAGGCGACCAGAGGCTATCTGCTTTTGCTCGATAAAAGCGGTTCTAATCTGAATGTAAAAGTTTGTACCGGCATAGATATGCTTAGTACGGCAAAGTTCCAGTTGGCTCCGGGCGGCGGAATCTCCGGGAGGGCGGTATCCAGCGGCAAGCCGATAATCATCACCGACACTTCCGATGAAATTTTCCTGGCCGGCATAAAGGAAGAGGATCCGGATGGTGTCATGCTCGCAAATCCAAGCATTCTTTCCGTCCCGCTTGTGGTGCAGGAGCGCGTAGCCGGAGCGCTCACCATTTCCGGCGGCTGTAACGGCAAACCATTCAATGAAGACCATCTGGAGTTTCTTTCGATGCTGTCGCGTTATGCTTCAATTGCCGTTGAAAACGCCGGCGTGGTGCATAAGCTGAAAAAACAGCGCTAAATTTATACTCCCCCACAACAGAAAAGCCCCGTTCTCTGCATCTATTTTCAGAGAACGGGGTTTTTTTATTGCGGTTATGCAACCAGCATCTGAGCACCCAGACCTGACTAACTTCACTCTTGTACAGTTGAAATGTGACCGTATTTGTTTTTTTACCAGAAATGCTAATTTTATGATTGAGTAATAACAGAAGGATAGGCTAATGTATTCCGAAAATAACGTGACATGCTGAACAGGGCGTCAAACGGAGGGTTAAACAATGTCTCTTGCAAAACAGTGTAAGTTTTTTGGTCATATCATTACGGTTGAGAAAGCGTTGGCAATCAAAGACGCCGCACAGCCTAAAGAAAGAAAGGCTCTTGCCTTTGAATGCTTAAAGTGCGGCAAGGCCGTGCGGCCGCATAATTCCGGCGACAGGTGTGTAGCGCATTTCGTGCATCTGAGCCGCAATCCGGAATGTGTGTTTGTCGATCCACCCCGTGATTGTTAGGTGATGGATTTATTGAGTTATAGTTGGTGGCATTGATCAGTTGATATAAATATCAATAATTCTGAGACGAGCAGGGGCGCGCCGATAAATGACGTGCCCCTGTTCGTTTTTATCAGCACAACAGCAAAAGCACCCCTACGGCAGTCAGATCGGCATAAAGAGATGACGTATGGAGCAATTGCGGGTACATTAAAACCGGAACAGATCAATATAATCGGCGGGAAGGAAGCAGTACGCCGGCAAAAGAGAATATCACATGACACAAAAAGCATTTTCCGCCCTCCACCTGAAGACCACGATGCTCAAAAACCTGGTTTCACTCGGCTACGCCGAGATGACGCCAATTCAGGCCCACGCCCTGCCGCTGATTCTTGCCGGAAAGGATGTGATCGCCAAGGCCAAGACCGGCAGCGGCAAGACCGCGGCGTTCGGCATCGGCCTGCTGACTAATCTGGAGGTGGCTTCGTCACGCGTGCAGGCGCTGGTGCTCTGCCCCACCCGCGAACTGGCAGATCAGGTCGGCAAGGAACTGCGCCGCCTGGCCCGTTTTACCGACAACATCAAGATCCTGACCCTCTGCGGCGGCGTACCCTTCGGACCTCAACTCGCCTCGCTGGAACATGGCGCCCACGTTGTCGTCGGCACGCCGGGGCGTCTCCTTGACCATCTGCGCCGGGGAAGTCTCGACCTGAGCTCCCTGCAGACGCTGGTTCTCGATGAGGCCGACCGCATGCTCGACATGGGTTTTCAGGATGATATCAGCACGCTACTCGCTGCGACCCCGAAAAAGAAGCAGACGCTGCTCTTCTCCGCCACCTACCCTGAAGCGATTACGGAGTTAAGTGCAACGCTACAGCACGAACCGGCAGAGGTTAGTGTCGATGAGACCCATGACGAAAACGCCATCGAACAGATTCTCTACGAAGTAGACAAGGATGAACGAACAGCCGCCGTGGTGCGGATTCTCGGTCACTATTCCCCGGAATCGACCCTGGTCTTCTGTAACACCAAGGTGGAATGTCAGGAGGTGGCCACCGCCCTTGTCGACAAAGGCTTTACGGCACTTGCCATTCATGGTGATCTGGAGCAGCGGGAACGTGACCAGGTGCTGACCCGCTTTGCCAACAAGAGTGTTTCGGTGCTGGTGGCCACCGACGTGGCCGCACGCGGTCTTGATATCAAAGAGCTCTCCTGTGTCATCAACTATGAGTTGCCGCGCAACCCGGAGATTCACACCCACCGTATCGGCCGAACCGGGCGGGCGGGAGAACAGGGGTTGGCACTGAGCCTGATGACCATGTACGAGAGCAGACGGGTTCAGGCGATTGAAAACGCTCTCGGTTGCAGCATCACCAGAGGGGAATTGGCTTCACTGACTCTGCCGGCCGGCAAACAGATAGCGCCTCCGATGGTAACGCTCTGCATCGACGGCGGCCGTAAAAACAAGCTGCGCCCCGGCGACATCCTCGGCGCCCTGACCGGTGAGGGAGGAATAGCGGGGAGCGAGGTCGGCAAAATAGACGTTTCAGATGCGCATACCTATGTGGCAATTGTCCGCTCAAGCGTTGACCAGGCTCTGTCCTGTCTTGGCAGGAACAAGATTAAGGGGCGTTTCTACAAGGTCAGGATGTTACAGAGCTTTTCCTGAACCATTAGTACTATATAAAAAGGGATTGGTCATGTGACCCATCCCTTGAAAAGCAATCCTGTTCCTTCACCTGTTCCTTCACCTGTTCATCCCATCCTACTGTACAAATTCCTTCGTCATATCAACTTTTGTCCCGCCTTTGCCGTCGGGCTTCAGAATGCAGAGCGCTTTATGTTGCGGCATGGGAATGGTTGGCGTAAGAGTTCTGCCAATCTTTATGTATGATTCGTTCAGGGCTTCAACAACATCTACGTCCGAGACGCATTCGTCGCTTTTCTTATTATAAACGAACCAGTCGCCGCTCTCTTTTCTGATCAGTTTCTTCTCCGGAAGCCCGTTTCTCAGTTTGTTCAATTTTTCAAGCACCGGCGTGACATTGACGGGAGCTGTTTCCATATTTCCTGCCGCTTCCACAACTGCCGGGTGCGCTTGGACTTGTTCCTGTTGAGGCGGAACCTCCAGGGCTTTTGTAAGATTTTTATCGTATGCAGCCATCTTGTTATTGAGACCGGTTATATTTTCAAGAACCGTCGAACCACTCGCATTCTGTAGTCGCTCTGTTTTTATCAAAGAGGTAAACATGTAGATCTGAAAAACAACCAGCAGGGCAATTATCAGCGTCGAAATGACCAAAAAAGTTTTTGAAAGTACGCTTTTTGAGTGAGCATCGGAGGATATCGTTTCCATCTCTGCCGTCAGCAGCTCGTAGTTGAGCGCCAAGCCGTTTAACTGTTTTACAAGTCCGTCTGTATGATTAGAGACCGCGTCTATCTTTTCAGAAAGAGATTGAGTATTGGCCAATGACTCCTGCAGCGTTTCCATGATGACTTTTAATTCACCACCGTTATCGGGCGGCTCCTGCCTGGGGGGAAGCTGATCGACAACGGCAGCCAGCAGAGCGTCAAAGGGATCAGTGACGGTAGCTGCAGCTTCTTCATCGTGCGCCGGCGCAGTTTCAGCTCCACCGAGGAGCTCCATAACCTCCTCTTTGCGATCGTGAAGTTGCTCGGTGTCATCTACAGAAACGGTATCGCCAGAGGCAGGCGCAATACCCTCAGAAGGGACACCCTCTGCGACAAGCTCCTGATCGGTGCCGGCATTCAGCTGATCAGTGGTTTCAGTATTACCGTCGGCATTTACTTCATCTGAAACTGAAGTTTTCTCTACTGAATCATCTGCTGGAATTGCCATAACATTCACTCCAATGCATATCTGGTATTGATAATTTCACCTTGCCAACCGCCAGCAACTTGTTATTCCGACATTTTATAGCGGAAGATGAAAACTGCGGCAGCAAAGGCAACTACTGACGATATTAAAACCTGCAATGCAGGCAGCGGTAGCAGGTCTCCGGCAACAAGTGCTCGCCTGGCACCTTCAAAAAGAGCCGTGGTTGGCAGCGCACGCACCCATAATAGCAGTGAGGGCGGATAAGAAGAGAGCGGAAAGAACAGCCCGGACATGAAGATCAGCGGCATGACCAGCACCGCCTCAACCTTGCCGATGGTCTCCGGCTTGTCCATAACCGTGCCGCCGATTATCCCGGCACAGGAGAAGAGCGCAGAGCCCGGAATCAGGAAGAGCAGGTACTGAAACAGGTGCTCCACCGGAAAGCGGAACGGGGTAATCGCGAAGATCACAATGCCGACGACACACCCCTTGATGAGCCCGTGCATGAAACCGGTAAATATTTTGGCAATGACGATTTCGGATACCGAAACCGGGGTCACGCGATACGATTCGATCGTAAACTGGACCCGTCGGTGGAACCAGAGACTCCAGACGCTTTCGTTATAGGCGGCGCTGACCGCGGTCATCGTGATCAGACCCGGCGCGATAAAGAGTGAGTACGGTGCCCCATCAACCAGACCGATGTAGCTCTGCATGCCGATGCCGAATGCCAGGTAGATAGTCAGCGGATAAGCAACGACCGCTACCAGTTCTGAGATGATGCTGCGCCGCAGGACCTGCATGTCGCGCCGCCAGATGGCCATGGCTCCACGTAAGATCATTCCCTCACCTTCTTGCCTGTCAGAGAGATGAAGACGTCTTCAAGCGTGCGTTCCTGCAGCGAGATGCGCCGCACCGGCGCACCGTTCAGGGCTGTGACGATTTCGGAGAGACACTCCCAGCACTCAAGTGTCACCGTGACTTTATGCCCCACCTGTTTGATGTCCAGGACACACGGCATTGAAGCGAGCAGCGCCGCATATTGAGCACCACCCTGGTCGGCAAACTCGATTTCGTAGACTGTCGCCCCGCTCAAGCGGTCCTTCAACTCCTGAATACTTCCGAGGGCGATCAAGCGCCCGTGGTCCATGATGGCGATCCTGTCGCAGAGCTGTTCAGCCTCTTCCAGATAGTGCGTCGTCAGGAATATTGTCATACTGCCGGCCAGAGAACGGACATGCTCCCATACTGCGCGGCGCGATTGCGGATCGAGTCCGGTGGTAGGTTCATCAAGAAAAAGCACTCGCGGCTGATGCACAAGGGCTCTGGCAATCACCAGGCGGCGCTGCATGCCGCCGGAAAAGGTGTCTGGAAAGTCTTTCTGACGCCCCGCCAAGCCCATGAGTTCGAGCAGCTCATCTATGCGACGCTTGTACAGCTGCTTTTCCATGCCGTGCAGACGGGCATGCAGCTCCAGATTTTCACGGGCTGTCAGGTAACGGTCGAGGCTGTTCTCCTGGGATACAACCCCGATCATGGAGCGAATCTCAAGTCCGGAACGCTGGATGTCCAACCCTTCAATAAGGGCATCACCGCTACTCTGACGCATCAGGGTGGTCAAGATACGGATCAGGGTTGTCTTCCCGGCGCCGTTGGGGCCGAGCAGGCCAAATATGGAACCCTGCTCCACCTCAAGATCAAAGGAATCCAGTGCGGTTAATGTGCCATAGGACTTGGTAAGCGAGCGGATGACTATCGAAGCGGTGTGCATATCAGATAATTCCGTGCAGTGGCCCACCGGGGGCGGCGAGCTGGTCGATTTTACGTTCCACCGCCGGATCATCCACCAGCGGCGGGGCATGGAACGGCTTGATCCGGGCGTCGATCACCAGAGCACCGGCACAGCCCCAGTGCCTGCCGCGCGTTTCGGGACGGATGCCGTAGATGTCGGTCGCCGGATTGGAGCGGGTGAAGGTCACCCAGAGGAAGTTGTTGAGGGTCGCCGCCGTGAAGGTGCTGTCGTCACAGATCACGATCAACGGAAAACCGTCAAAGGCATCACGGTCACGGTAAAAACTGCAGAATTCATCAAGCAGCGGATCGCTCTCCCCCCTCCCCTGCTGCGAAGAAGGCCCACTAATGGCGAGAATACCCGGCAGACAGACGGCGGCAGGTCCGAACCCGGACGGCATTTCAAGACCGGCGGGGAGTTCCGTTGCCAGCCGCTGTCGTACCGGACCAGCGGCGGCGATCACGACCTTTGAGCCTTCGTTAAGCCCGGAACCGCTGTAATCAAGGGTGTCGACCGTAGTTGCGGTCTGGAAGTGCAGGTTGGTGCGCCAGTCGGCCCGTTCCAGAATGTGCCTCAGGAACGCGGCGATGTCGTGGGTGTGCAGCGCCGGTGCATCTTCGTGCGCTGAGATCAGCAGGTATTTTGCAAGTGAGAGCTGCCCCTGGCCGAGAATGGCGTTGGCTACGGTCAAGAGCTCCTGCGGCTGACGTACGGCGGCATAGGGGACATAGCGTTCACTGGCAATCGCCAGCAGCAGCGGATGGACACCGGCAGCGTCAACCGCATGCACCTCCTTTACCCCGGAGACGACCGTCGGAATCAGCGGACCGGTCAGTTCGTGGATGAAGGCGCCGAAACTGGTATCCTCCTGCGGCGGACGGCCGACGGTGGTAAAGGGAAGGATGGCGTCCCGGCGATGATAGACCGCGTCAACTTCAATATACGGAAATTCGTGAGTCAGGCTGTAATAGCCTAGATGATCGCCGAATGGCCCTTCCGGCAGGGTCCTGGACGTATGAACAACGCCGCTGATGCAGAAATCGGCCTCTGCGGAGACCGGCAGGTGCCCCGGAACCCGGGCCATCGGTATGCGATGACCGGCCAGCAGGCCGGCAAAGGAGAGTTCCGGCATCCCCTCGGGGAGCGGCATCACCGCCGCAACCGTCATGGCAGGCGCGCCACCAAGGAAGATGTTGACCCTGAGCTGGTCGCCTCGCTCGATAGCCTCGGCATGGTGGGCGCCGATGCCACGATGAATCTGATAATGCAGTCCGGCCTGCTTGTCCGGCTGATAGCTGTTGCCGGAAATCTGAATCCGGTACATGCCGAGGTTGGACTTGGCAAAGCCTGGAGCTGCCGGGCTTTCACTGTACACCTGCGGCAGAGTCAGAAACGCACCGCCATCCATGGGCCATGAAACAATCTGCGGAATGCCGGAGAGGGTCGTTGAACACTCCAGCACCGGCGCCTTAGAGGTGACGGCAGGCAGGAGGTGATAGGCTGCGGCTGGTGCTTTGACAATATCAAGAGGATTTTTAAAGATTGAAAAGGGATTGATCTTGAGCTCGACAAGCCGGCGGATATCATCCAGCGTATCGCGGAAGATAAAGCGGGTCCTCTCCAGCGTTCCAAACAGGTTGCCCAACAGCGGAAAATTGCTGCCAAGCGCATTGGTGAAGAGGAGCGCGGGGCCACCGGCCTGGTACACGCGCCGCTGCAGCGCGCCAACCTCCAGATGTGGATCAAGCGGCGCGTCAATCCGCACCAGCATACCTTTTTTCTGAAGATCCACCACACATTCCTGCAGATTTTTATAGCCCATAGGTCGTACCCGCCCTGCGAATTTCGACTACTATCATTAAGCGGCTTAATTCAGCGAAGAAGCCGCCTGACAACAGCCTTTAAAAGATATCTTGACCCGGTGCAAGGTATCATTGTAATCGTTGAAATACAATCAGGATTGCACCAATCGGAGTCGGAATGCCGCGCCTTACCCTCTTTAAAAAGATCCTCGTCATAACACTGCTGCTGTCACTGCTCCCGCTGATGGCCTCCTCGCTGATCCTGTTTTTAAACTTTGAAACGACCAGTACCCGCCTTACCTCCGAAATCGGCGATACAGCATACATGCAGGCGTCAGAATCGCTGCAGATGCGGGCATCTCAAGTCGCGGAGAGCATGGCGGATTTCCTGCGTCAATGCGAGAGCGATCTTGTTTTCCTCTCCCGCTCACAGCTCGATCAAGTAACACTGCTCAATTTCTATGACAGCAGGCGGGGCGAAATATGGTACCGGGACGGCAGCAGAGCAACTACGCCGGAAACTCGCGAACTGGTGCCGCTGTACCGCAGCATTGCAATGGTCGACAGAAATGGGATGGAAAAACTTGTCATCAGGGACGGTGCCATCGTCCCCGCAAAGGAATTGAGGAATGTTGCCGATCCCGCGCGGACAGAATTTCTGACGGAAGATTATTTCAGCAGGGTTCGCAGCCAGCCTGGCAAAATTTACGTTTCCCATCTCACCGGTTTTCATATATCGAAGCAGGATCAGCTTAACGGCGCCGACGAACCGGAACACGCCGTTGCCGGTAAATCATACCGTGGCATTATCCGCTTTGCTGCTGCCCTGTTTGACGCACGAGGCTCTTTTAACGGCATGGTTGTCATTTCGCTCGACCATCGACATCTTATGGAGTTTACCCAGCATATCGACCCCGGTCATAATTTCTACACGCCGTTTCCTTCCTACAAAAGCGGCAATTACGCCTTCATGTTCGATGATGAGGGGTGGATCATTACCCACCCCAAATACTGGGATATTCGCGGGCTTGATGCCGGCGGCAGGTTGACCCCCCCCTATGCTAAAACATCTGCCAAATCAGACATAGAGAGCGGACGGATTCCATTCAATCTTGACTATGCCGGATTTATTCACCCCAACTATCCACGGGTTGCCAATCAGGTCAGAAAACGCAACACCGGCTTCGTAGACACGACCAACGTCGGCGGCGCGAAGAAGATCATGGCATACGCACCGATCATCTACGATAGCGGCGATTACTCACGGCACGGCGTTTTCGGAGGTATAACCATCGGTTTTCAGCTCGATCAGTTCCAGGATGCCGCCCGCAAAGGGAGCCGCCTGATCAACCAGCAGCTTGGTGAACACCGCACAAGAAGCGGGGTCATTCTTCTGATCACCTCATTGCTGGCAGCCCTTTCCGCCTGGGGATTATCGCGCGGTATCACCCGTCCGCTCCTGCAATTGACCGAAGGCGCACACAAACTGGCAGGTGGTGACATCAGCAGCCGGGTGCCGGTCACATCTTCCGATGAGATTGGTGAACTCGGCCGCACGTTCAACTTCATGGCCGACGAACTGGAAATCCGCAAGAACAGCCTCCTGGCTACTCTGGATGAACTGCAGCGGTCGCGGGTTGACATCCTCGACGAACGGAACTTCAAGACAAGCATTCTGGAAAGTATTTCAAGTGCGATTATTACGATTTCACCTGCCGGGAGACTGACCTCTGTCAACGGAGTCGGCCAGCAGTACCTTTCCGATGCCGTATCCCTTGGCATGGAGTACCATGAGGTTTTTGCCGCCTGGCCTGATGTCTGTGCGCGGATAGAGGCGGTACTGCAGTCAAAACACGGCTATGGGCGAGAACCTTTGAACCGGCAGATTAACGGCGAGAGCACCTATTATGATGTTGGTATTTTTCCGATTGGAGCCGACGACGAGATGGGGCTGACCGTGACGCTGCGTAACGAAACTGAGCGAGAGCACCTGCGCGAGGAGACTGTACGCCTGGACCGCCTGGCATCACTGGGCAAACTTTCAGCCGGCATCGCTCACGAAGTTCGCAACCCGTTGACCGGCATTTCGCTCCTGCTGGATGATCTGCACGACAAACCGGGCTTCAGCGCAGGTGACAAAGAGATGCTTTCCAAGGCATTGTCGGAGATTGAGCGGGTCGAACGGCTTATCAGCGCACTGCTCAATTACTCTTCGCCGGTACGCACCGCTTTCAGGGAGGGGGATCTGACACAGATTCTTAAGGACATTCTGCTGTTGATGCGCAGACAGGCAGAGAAACAGGGAGTTGACCTGAAGGTTTCATACGCCGAGCTGCCGAAGTTCCGCTTCGACCCGGAAAAAATCCGCCAGGCGCTGATCAACATCCTGAAGAATGCGCTCGAAGTGCTTGACTCCGGCGGGATCATTACGATCACAACCGGGTGCCACGACAAGACCGTCACTGTTTCCATCCATGACAACGGTCCCGGAATACCGCAGAAGGACCTGCCGTTGATCTTTGAGCCGTACTTTACCCGCAAAGGTGCCGGCACAGGACTGGGATTATCGATCACCCAGCGCATCATCGAGGAGCATCACGGAACCTTGTTTGTTGAAAGCGACAGCCTGGCCGGCACAACATTCCGCATTGCGCTGCCGCTCGACAACCGGCCGGTTTAAAATATTCAAGTTTTCTGACCTTAATCCATAACTGTACTTTCGACAATATCCTGATGTTACACTCTTATACCGGCAGAGCCATGTGTAATTCACAGCTTCTGGCACACTATATCTGCCACCATTTTCATGCCGGCATTTAACTGATTCACATTCTCCGTAAAAAGAAGTACATTTGCCGCTGCACGTGGGTACTTCATGACGACTGCGCCGGTAACTGGAGGATGTGATGCAACAAACTAAAAAAGTCCTGATTGTCGATGACTCTGATTTTCAAGCCGATATGCTGGCGTCAATTCTCGATGACCTGGGTATAAGTAATGTAACAAAAGCCATAAACGGCAGTGATGCCCTGAAGCACTTTAAAGAGGCGTTGCTGAGCGGATCGGCCTATTCTCTCGTATTTCTCGATATCGTCATGCCTGAGATGGACGGACAAGAGGCTCTGCAGCGCATGCGCGCATTGGAAAAAGAGGCGGGAATTGGCGGAGACGATAAAACAACCATTATAATGGTTACTTCGCTCAGTTCACCGGCAGATATGATCACGGCACTCATTGAAGGTGATTGTACCGATTATGTTGTGAAGCCTGTTGCTGAAAGTGTCCTCAAAGCACTGCTCGTCAAGTACGGCTTGATTAGCTAACCTCTGTACCCACAATTGAAGACTGGAAGACAAAAGAGAAGGGTATCCAACTACTGCGGATACCCTTCTCTTTTTCAAAGCAACGCTAAGCCACCATCTACTGCAACGGCCTATTACATGGTGATGAGCTCCTTGCTATTTACCCTATACTTTAAGACACTGCCACCGCCGCATAACCGACCACCTGAAGATCATCTCCGCTGACATCACCACTGGTACCGTACGCCACCAGCTCCGCTTTGTTCGCCCCCAGTTGAAGAGCTGCCTCAATCATGACGGTAGCCGGTACGACGCCGCACATTGTTATCCGCCGACTGTGGCAGACTTCAAGCAACCCTTTGCCATCCAGCGTCAGAGCCCGCTCCAGCGCTATTTCATCCTTAAGCCGGGCCGAAACGGCCGATTCATAGTGAGTCATATCCGAACTGGCCACGATCAGCACATCCCCACCATATTCCCTGATGGCAGCGGCTATACCATGGCCGATGTCACGCAGTTGAACATAGTCGCCATGACCAAGGCATATAGCTGAAATAGTTACATCGGGACGGAGATACTGAATGAAGGGGAGCTGGACTTCGAGGGAGTGTTCCAGTTGATGGGCGGCAGAGTCTGACTGGATATAAGGGGTATGACTGAGCAATAGCGAGTTAAGGCGGGAGTTGATTGCAACGGCACCAAGCGGGGTCAGCCATTCGCCATCAGGGTAAAGCGCGGCGGCGGCCCCGGTCCCGTGATGATTGGGGCCGAGTATCAGAACAGTGGCTGGAATTGCAACCTGTGAAAACAGCTTGCCGGCAATCGCACCGGAATAGACATAACCGGCATGAGGTGAGATGACACCTTTTACCCGCTGCGGAGAACGTTTTTCCGCTATCAGCCGGGACAGTTCTGCACGAAGCTTACTTTCACTGCCCGGATAGAATTGACCCGCAACGGCTGGCTGTCTCTGCATGACCCACCTCCGTGCCGCTATTCAAACGGCAATTGACTGTCTACCGGAACAGGGTTTTCCGGTTCAAGCTGCAATTCCTCCTGACGCTCATACTGCGGCTGTTCGTCCAGCGCCTGAATTTCACGGAGCGTCGGTAAAGATTTTAAATCTTTAAGACCGAATATTTCAAGGAATTCTTTTGAGGTACCATAAATCAGCGGGCGCCCCGGAATATCCTTTTTCCCCAGAATCCGCACCAGATGTTTTTCCAGCAGAGTTTTAAGAACGCCACCACAATCGACACCGCGCAGATGTTCGATCTCGGCACGGGTAATCGGCTGGCGATAGGCAACGATTGCCAGAGTTTCAAGGGCGGATTGGGAAAATTTGGAGATTCTGGTCTTGATGTGACGGGTGATATAGCTGTGAAAGACGGCCCGACTTCTGAACTGCCAGCCGCCGGCCACCTCTACCAGCTCGAAGCCACCTGCCCTCCCCTCATAATAGGCGAGAAGTTCCGCCAACGCGCTTTTGATCTCATCCCGTTCATGTTCAGGCAGCAGTTCGCAGAGACGATCGGTTGACAGCGCCGCTTCGGCGGTAAAGATGAGACTCTCTATGATGGAAGTCAATTCAGAATTCACTTGAGATCAAACCTCGACGGGATCGGCAGCAACTGCCGGAATAAACCAGATCGAGCCATGGTCGCTTCCCTGAAAGATACGGATCAACTTGAGACGGCACAATTCCAGCAGCGCCAGAAAGGTAACGATCACCCGTTCGCGGGTATGTTCACTTCCATGGTCATCCTGAACCAGGTCGTCAAACTGGACGGTATCCCGTTCCTGAAGCAGGGAGAGTATTTCGTTGATGCAGTCGGCGATACTGAGCGAGTCGCCGGGGGCAACATCGTGGAAACTTTCGACCGGAATCCGCTGCAGCAGCAGACGAAAGGCATCCACCAGCTCAAACAGGGACACTTCCAGCGGCCCCTCCACGTTTTGTGCCGCCGCCAGCAGCGGCTCCACAGCTGTGCGCTCAAAAACTTCACGCCCCAGCAGCGCCCGCGCACCGATCACCATGCCCGCGTCCTTGTACTGCTGATACTCCAGCAGACGCCGCACCAGTTCGGCACGCGGATCGGCATCTTCCTCCAGCGGCTCTTCCTGATCATCCAGCGGCAGCAGTTGACGG
>Ga0123338_10001436_pt1 | contig 23067 bp, 16 predicted proteins | sample grotaG_FD_89793 | JGI IMG/M metagenome (GOLD analysis project Ga0123338, IMG submission 89793) | Glacier valley bacterial and archeal communities from Borup Fiord, Nunavut, Canada, to study Microbial Dark Matter (Phase II) -... | ecosystem: Environmental > Aquatic > Freshwater > Ice > Glacier ...
CCTTGTTCTGCACGGTGAAGAGCTGAATCCCCGACGGTGCGGCCCCGGCCGGATCTTGCGCCCACGCTTGGTAGGTACACATGCCGCCCGAGGTGGAGCGGACGCGGGCCTCGGTGGTGATGACCGCACCCGAGATGAGCACCAGGGTGTTGGTGGAGAAGGCGCCGGTGTCGATGTCGTGGATCGTCGCCGGCTGATAGACGCGCGGCAGATCGTTGGTGGCCAGGTCGTCGACGCGGGCGGACAGGTCACCGAGGTCGTCGGTGCCGCCCGTTGCGGACAGGTCCGCTATACACTGCCCATTGTTGCAATTGGCGCTCGGACTGGCGCAGCCAGGTGCAACGAGCGCTACGCCGACGATCGCGGCGAAGATCCAGCTATGACGCATGATGACAATGTAACACGAGGTGCTAGGGACAAGGGCCCACGCCCGTCGGTAGCGAACAGAACACGGGTGGCGTGACATTGGTCTTTACGCCCCAAACTTCAATCGGTGCGTCGGTAATATCGCCGGCGGCATCCCAGCTCAGCGGACCCGATGCGCCCGTCAGATTGATGCTGCCGCCCTGCGCGAGCGCGGTGGCGCCTTTGACGAAGTCGGTGGCCGGCTTGACCTCGACCACCATTCCCGTCGGTGCGGCCATTCGGCGCATGGCCGAGACGAGCTGGGTCGAGCCGACGATGCCGTTCGCAGTCGCCGCGATAGCCAGTGCGACGGCGAACGTCGCGTCGTAGGTGTTGGCGACGAAGGCCGTCGTGGTGGGGTCGCTGCCGAAGCGGTCCTGGTAGGCGAGCTTGAAGTTGGCGAAGGTCGGGTCTGCCGCCGATGGCGTGGCCGGCGCTGTGCCGCGCACCCGATCGAGGACCGAGGTCACCGGCTGCGCGCCGAACAGGCTCGGACCCTTGCCACCGTCGGTGAAGAGATACTGAACCGCCGCTGCCGGCGCGCTGACATAGAGCTTTTGCATGATGGCGCCGGCGTCGGTGTCGGCGACAAAGACGGTGTAGTCGGGGTTGTCCTGCGCGAGTCGGGTAAAGACCGCGTCGCTGCCGCCGGTGCTCTCGGTGAACTTCACCGTCGACGCCACCGTCGAGCCACTGCGCGCCGCCCACTCCGAGACAAAGGCCGTCTTGAGACCGTCGCCGTAGCTCGAGTCCACGTAGGCCACGTTGACGATGGTGTTGTGGCCGGAGGTCATGGTCGGGATGAGCGAGGCAAGCACCGGGGCTTGTAGCGTGTCGCTGCCACAGGTTCTCCAGATGAGGTCGCCGTCGGAGAGCGAGGTGACGGCGGGGCTGGTGGCCGACGGCGATACCAGCAAGATCCCGTCTTGGTTGATGATCGGCGCCACCGCCAACAGCTCCGTCGACGTGGTCGGCCCCACCACCGCGACGGCTTTGTAGCGGCTCACCGCGACTTCGATCGATCTGACCGCGGCGTCGTTGGTGGTGTCGCAGAGCACCATGGCGATGTTGCGCGAGGTGACCTGAGAGATTTGCTCGACGGCCAGTCGTGCCGCGTTGGCCAGCTCGGTGTCTTTGTCGCCGAGCTCACCGGTCAAGTGAAACAGGCCGGCGATGTAGACGGCGTCGGCGGCGGGCTTGTCGGGAACGATGCCGCCGGTACACAGGCGCTCGGCGGGCAGTTGCCCGACGCAGAGATGGTCGCTGGTGCAGAACATGGCGCCGTTCTTGGTGCAGTCGGCGTCGAGCTTGCACTCGTCGAAGTTGAGCACCGCCGAACAGCCGCTCAGAAGCAATGTCGCCAGCAGCGCCCTCAAAACGTGCCTCCGACGACGAGTGCGCCGCCGTGATCAAGCGGGACCAGGGCGGCGTGCGCCGACGGTGCCGGACGAAAACCACGATAGAGAAAATAGGCGCTCACCCCGACGGCAGCGGCGCCCACGGCGTAGAGCACATCGGCGCCGATGGCGTAGCTCTTGGCCATGTCGCGGAAGTGGCGCTTGTCGGCCTCGACGATGGAGGCATGAAACGAGTCCTGCTGGCCGAGCGCAGCCACCCCGAGGCCAATGCCGGCTCCGAGCAGAGCGACGCCGAGGCCGAGTGAGCCAAATCCGAGCCCGCGCCACATCTGGGTGTCGCGGCGCTCCCGTCGCTGTGCGACGACCTTGGGGTCCTCGACGGGATCGGTCAGGTTGGGCGTGACCAGATTTTCACCCATCGCCGGCTCTTTGCCGGGTTTGCGGGGTCGCACTTCAGGCGCGCCAGGGTTGGCCTTTTGGTTGTTGATGTTGGCGATGCGCGTCTCGGCCCGCTGCTTGAGCTTGGGATCGGCGTCGGGGGCCACGATGTATTTCTTGTATAGATCCAGGGCCTTATCGTCTTCGGTCAGCTTGTCGTAAGCCTTGGCCAGGTTGTAGATGATGGGTGAGATGGGCTGAAGCTTGTAAGCCTCCTCGAGGAGCTCGGCGGCGCGAATGAAATCGCCGGCCTTGTAAGCCCCCGCAGCCTCGGCAGCAAGGCGCTCCACCGTGCGCGCTGCGTCCTTCTTGTTGACCGCGCCCGCCGCGTTCCCGACAGCCGGCCACAGGGCCAGCACCACCACGACACAGACGAAGAAGCGGGCCATATCCGGGGCTTATCGTAGGCCCTCCCTCGCCAACCTGTCAAACGTCGACCGGTGTCCGGAGGATCCGTGGTCGACGTGTAGCGGGCCGGCGGGCTATAAGTGCGTCGTGAGCCAACGTGCATGCGAGTGGTTGACCACGGCGGGGCAGAGTCGTGGCATCGAAGTCGGGGCCGAGCTCCGACTTCCAATCGACCTACCAACGCCAGAGCCCGTCGCTGAGACGATCGGCGAGCCAAGCGGAGTCGAAGCCGCCGTCGAGGCCATGGCCCGTCGAGGTGGGGCGCCGGCGCTGGTCGCGGTCTTGTTGCATGAGTGGAGCGACCGACCCGTCGAGCTGGGGCTGGCGGCGACGGATCTGTTGGCCATGTCGCTGTACGCGCGCGGTGACGTCGTCGTCGAAGCGTTGCGGCGAGCTGCGGCGCGTGTCGAAGGCCTCAGCGACGCGGCCCTGACGGCGTTGGCGACCGAAAATCTGCAGGCTCTCGACGAGGCGGCGCTGGCCACCTTGGTCAGCACCCACGCCATCGGCGGCTACGAGGTCCTACGCACGCGTGGTGCCGAGGATGTAGTCCGGCTCCATCGCACCTTCGTCGAGCGCAGCCGGGGTTTCGTCTCGCTGTTGCATCTGGCCCGGCTCGAGTCGCTGGCCGCGTTCTTTCTGCGCTATCTGCAATCCGCCGACTACATCGTCGCTGCGCCGGTGCTGTTGGCCGAGCTCGCGCTCGATCGCGGGCGGCCGGTGTCGGTGACCACGACGGACGAAGATGGGCAAGGTTACATCGCGGCCCGCAACGCCATCCTCGACGGCAGCGCCAAGGGCTATCATGCGCGCGTCTTGGCCGAAGAGCGGCGTTGGTGGAGCCTCCGCGCCGAGGCTGTGGCCAAGACGCAGCCGCTGACGCGCATGGCCGAGGCGGAGATCGGCAGCATGCTGTCGGCGATGCCGTTTCCGTACGAGGTCGTGGACCGCATCGCGGTCGCCCACCCCACCTGGCGCTGGGGAGCGCGGGTGCGGGCGGCCATGCATGCGCGACTCGGCGACGCCGAAGCGCTGCCTCTCGTGGCCGATTATCTCGCGCGTTTCGGCAGCGACGATGACCTGTGGCGCACGGTATTCGACGGCGATTTCGTCAGCGCCCGTCGCCAGGCACTGCTGGCCCTCGCGGTGCAAGAGACGCTGCGTACACCACACGTCGTCGCCAACTGGCGGGCACTCGCCCGACTTCTCGGGCCCGACGGCACACTTGCCCAACAGATCGACGCCAGCTTGCTTGCGCAGCGTCGGCACGAGGTGAAATAGTACCGCCATGGCCGACCTAGCTGCTTATGCCCGTTCGCGCGGCCTTCCGCGCGTCGCTGAAGTGCTCAGTCACACCCAGTTGCCCACCGAGGCAGCGGCAGATAAGGGCCTGTGCGAGCCCATCGCCACCGACGCGCCGGCCTGCCTCAAGCAGATGATCCGTCGCGGCGTCGAGTCGCGCCTGGTGCGCCCAGTGCTGTCCTGGCTGGCCGATCGGCCCGTCGAGCTGGGGCTGGCGTCGTGGGACATCCTCGCCGGATCGCTGCTCGGGCCTGGTGAAGATGCGTGGATGATCACGCTCCGCGAGCAGGCCAAGCACGTCGCTGCGGTGTTGCCCGAGGGCGGAGCGCAATATGTCCGCATCGGCGCGATGGCGCCCGGTGCGCTCGTGACCCATTTGACTGCGGCGCGCTACAAAAATAGTAGCGAAGACGATCTCTTGGCCGCCGTCACGCAGCGTGATCTCGGCGCGCTCGAGGAGCTGCGCCGTCGTGGGTTGCTGGCGCCGCTGTCGGCGAAGGTGATCCCCGCCTTTCGTGCCTTCGCGGTCGGGCTCTATCACGCGCATCTTCCGACGCTGGCTTCGTTCTATCTCACCTATCTGTATCGCGAGCTCGATGATCGGGCGTCGCTCGCGCCGCTTTGCGAAGTGCTCCTCGACGTGGGCGGCATCGATGCGCTGCCGTCGCCAGAAGAGCTCGTCGGATCGGGTGGCGAGGCCGACGCGGATCTGACCGGCTATGTCGGCATCCGCTCCGCCATGGCCGCCTCGGCCACCCGTGCCTACCTCGAGCTTCTCGACGCCTCGCCGCAAAAGGTCGACTACGCCCACGCCGACCTCGACCAGCTTGCGCGCTCGATGCCGCGTTCTCAGCTGGCGCATGCCGAGCTGATGCTGCAAGAAGGCAGGCCGCTCGTGCCCTACGCGCTGGTGACCAAGATCGTGGCAGCGACGGGAGCGCCGTGGCGTTACGGGCTGCGTGTGGAGGCTGCGCAGGCGGCGGCTGCCAAGTCTGCCGAAGTGATCGCGCTCGTCGACACCTTCGTGGCCGGCTTCGGCAACGACTACAACCTGTGGGTGCAGGTCAACCGCGACGCGCCCGCCGACGCCACCTGGCTCGACGCGATCTTCCAGCGCCTGGTGCGCGAAGTGACCTACCTACCGCATGACGTGTCGGTGTGGTCGGCGCTGGCAGCCATGCTGAAGCCGCAAGATCATGACCTCGTCGACGAGGTCAATCACCGCGCCGAGTGGCAATGTAGATTGTAGTTGTCCGGAACCCTGACAGGGTTCCGGACCTCCGACGCGTAGCGTGGGCCCGGCCCACGCTACAGCCAAGAATGTAACCTCAGGCTTTGGGCGCGGCGGGGGCGCTGGCTGGGCCGGCTGCTGCGCCCTTGGCGTTTTCGATCTCTTCGAGCTTCTCTGCTGCTTCGTGGTGCTCGTGCGAGAGGTGCTTGAGCTCGACGAGCTCGAAGCCGGTGGCCAGCACCGAGAACACGAGACCACAGGTCTCGATGATCGGCACTGCGACCTCCATGGCGTGCTTGGCGCCTTCTTTGATCGCCTCGCCACCGACGTGGACCGCGGTCTCCATACCCGTCGCTGCGACGTCGCCGCCGCCTTCGACTTTCTCGCCGACGCCCACGCCCTTGCCGATGGCGTGCATCGCTTTTTCGCCGCCGCTCTTGGCCGGACGCGCTTTGCCGCCGCCAGCCGGAGCCGCAGCCGCAGCCGCTGGATCGGCGCCCATGGCCTTTTTGAGCGCCTCTTCCTCTTCGCGCTGCTTCTTGTGATCGAGGAGCATGTTCTTGAGCGCGCTGACCTCGTCGCCAAGCTCCTGGGCGACGGTGATCATCGTCTCGATCTCGTGGATCGACTCAATCTTGTCGATCTCGGCCACCGCCAGCTTGGTGTCCTTCTGCTTCATGAACTTGGTGATGCCGATGCCGACCTTGACGCCGCAGGCGACGATGATGCCGGGCAGACCCGCGGCGGCCATGGTGAGGTGCAGCACGCCGAGAACGCTGATGCTGGTGCCGGCCGCGCCCATGAGCGCGTTGGTCTTGCCCTGCGCCAACATGAGGCGGGTCTTGAGCTCGGTCTTCTTGGCCTCGAGCTCGATCTTCTCTTTGTCTTTGGCCGGATCGGTGACGGGCGCGCCGGTGGGACTGGCGGGCGCGATGGGAGTGGCCGTTGCAGATTGCGGCGTGGTGACCGGCGCAGCCTCGGAATGTGCGGCCGGAACGGGCGGAGCCGGCGCGTGTTCCGCGGGGGCGGGACCATGTGCGGCAGGCGCCGCGGGAGCCGCAGGCGCCGCTGCCGGAGCGGCGTTTTTCTCCTTCTCTTTATCCTTCTCCTTGGCCGCTGCCTCCTGCGCTGCCTTTTCTTTGGCGGCGCTGATGGTCTCGATCTTGGAGACATAGGCCGTTTGCAACGCCGTCTCGGAGCTGTTGTCTGGAATGTTCTTGCCCATCCAGCCGCGCGCCGACTCGAACGCCGCGTCGACGGGACCGCGCGGATCGGCGCCTGGCGCCTTGGGATCCGGCGTGACCGGCACCGCCATCAGCTTGTCCTTGGCGTCCTTGCACACGCGGGTGCGCTCAGCCACGAGCTCCGCTTGCTTCTTCTCGTGCGATGCCTTGAACGCCTTGACCGCTGCGCTCTCGGGATAGGCCGCCATCCAGCGCTGGCTGTCGGGATTGGTCCACAACGCCGTCTCGGCTGCCCACGACTCGGGCGCCTTGGCCAGCTTGTCGATCTGACCACTCGAGGCCGTCATCGCCGCAGTGCAGGCTGCGTCGACCTCGGTCTGCTTGGCCTTCATGGCCGTGTCGACTTCTTTGAGCGCGGCGTTGTCCGGGAACTTGGCGCGGACGGGCTTGAGCTCGTCGCCCCAGTACTTCAACCGCGACGGCAAATCTTTGTTTTGGGCGTCGACGCCGATGGCCGCGAGCGCATCTTTGCAGCGTTTCTCGGCGTTGGTTTCGTCGGGCGACTTGGCCGGTGCGGCTGGCTTGCCGGCAGCACCGGGAGCTGCGCCTGCAGCGGGCTTGGCCGCCGGGCCACCTGCCGCGCCTGGCGCCTTGGCCAGGAAGATCTTGCGGGCGACACCGCCACCCTCGAGCTTGGCGGAGATCGGCGCTGCGGCCGCCTCTTTTACGTCGCCGCCGCCCTTGGCGCCCTCGTCGCCACCCTTCTCCTCACCGCCGCCGCCCTTGGCGTCGTCGTGGCCGCCTTCTTTGGCGTCGCCCTTTTCTTCGCCGCCGCCCTTGGCGTCGTGGCCGCCCTTGGCGCCTTTGCCCTTCTTCTTGCCGTTCTGGCCGCCCTTTTTCTCTTCGCCACCTTTTTCGTCGCCGTGGAGCTTGTCGGCGACCTCGTCGCCTTTGGCGTCGGCTTCCATTTCGGCGGGCTCGCCGGGGCTCGACACCTCAGCGCCACCTTCGGCGCCCTCGTGCTCAGCGCCTTCCGCACCTCCGGCCTCACCCTCGGGCTGGGCCTTGCGCTGGACGGCGCCGCCGGACTTCTGGCCCTGGACGACGTGGGTCAGCTCGTGCGCGAGGAGACGATCGCCTTCTTTGGAGCCGGGGGCGAACTCGCCTTTGTTGAAGTGGACGTCGCTGCCGACGGTGAAGGCGCGGGCGCCAAACCCGCTGGCCGCCTCGGCCGACTCGCCGCCGGTGTGAACGCGGACGTGAGACAGGTCGGCGCCGAGGTGTTTCTCCATGCCGCGACGGGCTTTGCCATCGAGGGGAACGCCACCACCTTCGGGGATGCTCGCAGCCGAGCTGGCGGCTCCGCTGGCCTTGCGCGCCACCCAGCGACGGCGCATGGCCACGCTGCGACGGCGATCGGCGAGCTGCTGTTGATCGCTCTGTGCCTCCGCGACGTCGTTGCCGTCGTGGTCGGATTCACGTGCAACGTCTGAGCTGCGACCAGCATTTTCCCAGGTATTCACGCGCACCGTCTTCCGGGTAGTGGGGTACTTCTGTTAGAGCCGGAGCCCACCGCGCACAGCTCGCCTTCGGCTCGCTCAGCGCTCAGCTCACTAGCAATAGATTATCGCCAAAAGCCCCAAAGAAGTTGCGCCTAAGTGATACTTATTTCTCTCATCAAAACAGCTAGTTACCGAGATGTCTGGCGAGCCGGCACCTCTGCCGATAGAGATCGCATGTGGACGCGCACGCGGCCGGTCGAAGAAAGAGAAGCTGGCGGCCTGGGCCTAGTGCAACCAAGAGGTCGAGCAAGAGGTCGGGATCGACGAGCGTGCTCAGCAGATGACCAACCAGAGCCGCACAATCTGCCGATGCAATGAGGGGCCGTTCCGCGCTATATGTCGCGCCATGTCGGCGTCCGATCTCGTGCTGTTGCGCCAAGCTGATGTCTTTGCGCCGAGCTCTCTCGGGCGCCAAGATCTGCTCGTCGCTGGCGGCCGGATTGCCGCCCTGGCGCCCACGCTCGGCTCGGCGGCCAGCTTTCACGCAGCCGGAGTCACCGTCGCCGAGATCGACTGTGGCGGCTGGCGCCTCGTCCCTGGGCTCCTGGATTTACACGTCCATGTGACGGGCGGCGGCGGCGAATCGGGTCCGGCCTCGCGCGTGCCGCCCATCACCGCCGCGGCCCTCCTCGAGGCCGGCATCACCAGCGTCGTCGGTGTGCTGGGCACCGACGGCACCACCCGCACCATGGCGTCGCTGGTGGCCCGCACGCTCGGGCTCCGCAAAGAAGGCCTGTCAGCCTGGTGTTACACCGGCAGCTACGAGGTTCCTCCCAAGACGTTGACCGGCTCGGTGCGCGACGATCTGGTGTTCGTGGATCCCATCATTGGCGTCGGAGAGCTGGCCATCAGCGACCACCGCTCGTCGCAGCCGACCCTCGACGAGCTGTTGCGTGTGGCCGCCGATGCGCACGTGGGAGGCCTCATGAGCGGCAAGGCCGGGATCGTGCATCTGCATCTCGGCGACGGCAAACGCGGGCTCGATCTGGTGCGACGCGCGCTCGATGGCGCAGAGCTACCGGCGCGCGTGTTTCATCCGACGCACGTCAATCGGCGCGCGGCGCTGTTCGACGAAGCCCTCGGGCTCGCGGCGCGCGGCTGCACCATCGATGTGACGGCGTTTCCGCCCGAAGCACCGCTTTTAAGGCCTTCCGCGCACAGCTCGCCTTCGCCGAGCTCAGCGCTCGGCTCACTGAACACCGGACCTGACAGCACCCTCGACGCGGCCGATGCCATCTTGCGCTACTTTGCCGCCAAGCTGCCGCGCGAGCTGTTGACCTGCAGCTCCGACGGCGCCGGCTGCCTGCCTGTCTTCGACAGTGACGGCAACATGGTCGCCATGGATGTGGGCAAGCCCGCCGTGTTGCTGGAGACGTTGCGGCAACTGCTGTCGCGGGAGGTGCCGCTCGAGGCGGCGCTGCCAGTGTTTACCAGCAACGTGGCGCGCCTCTTGCGCCTGCCGAAAAAAGGCCGCATCGAGGTCGGCGCCGATGCCGATCTGGTTCTTCTCGACGTGGCCGGCACCGCCAGCTTGGTCTTGAGCGGCGGAAGAGTGGTCGTTGAAAATGGAGTCAAAGTCGCATGAGTCCGGCAAGAGTCGACGAAAGTGATCGCCGCGGATGGATCGTTCCCGTCGGTGGCAATGAAGAAAAAGCGGGCAACGCGGCCATCTTGCGCCGGTTTGTCGAGCTGTCCGGCGGTGAGGACGCGGCCATTGCGATCATTCCCACCGCGTCCAACCTCAGCGACACTGGGGCCCGCTACGAGAAACTGTTTCTCGAGTTCGGTGCCCGTCGTGCCGATGCCATCCCGTGGGGTGATCGCAGCGAGGCCGACGATCCCGAACGCCTGAAGCGCCTCGAGACGGCCAGCGGCATCTTTCTCACCGGCGGCAACCAGCTGCGCATCACCACCATTCTGGGCGGGACGCCGGTGGCCAAGGCCATCCGGCGCCGCAATGCGCGCGGCGTTCCCGTCGGTGGCACGTCGGCGGGCGCGGCCATCTTGTCCGAGCACATGATTGCCTTCGGTGAAGAAGGCGCGACCCCGCGAGCCGGCGCAGCGACGCTGGTGCCGGGCCTCGGGCTCACCAATCGGGTGGTGATCGATCAGCATTTCCGGCAGCGCGATCGGCTGGGGCGCCTTCTGACTGCGCTGGCCTACAATCCGTTTGCCATCGGCGTCGGGCTCGACGAGGACACCGCGGCGTTCATCGATCCCGACGATCGCATCCACGTGCTCGGTGCTGGCGCCATCACCATCGTCGACACCGCCGAGCTTGGCTACAGCTCCATCGCCACCGCGCACCGCGGCGAGCCCGTCTGCGTGACCGGCATCAAGCTGCACATCCTCACCGCCGGGGCGTCGTTCGACCTGCACAAGCGCCGCCCGACTCCGCCGCGCGCCGAATCTGCAACGGCCGACTGACTTTTCTGATCTCGTTCCACAGGAGCATTTCGATTCCATGAAAATCAGCGAGCAGCGCGTCTATCGGGGGCCGAGCATCTATGCCCATTTCCCGGTCATGAGGCTGACGGTCGATCTCGGTGCGCTCGAACAATGGCCAAGCGCCAAGATCCCGAGCTTCGTCGACAATCTGCTGTCGCGGGTGCCGACGCTCGATCAGCACACCTGCTCGGTGGGGACGCCGGGCGGCTTCGTGCAGCGCCTCAGGGAAGACGGCGGCACCTGGCTCGGCCACGTTCTCGAGCATGTTGCAATCGAGCTGCAACAACTGACCGGCGCGCAGGTCAGCTTCGGCAAGACGCGCGGCACGGGCGAAGACGGCCAGTACCACGTGGTCTTCGAGTACGAGGAAGAGCGTGTCGGCGAAGCGGCCGTCAAGCTGGGCCTGAAGCTGCTGCACTCCTTGTTGCCGGCCGCGCTGCGCCCACCCGAGGTCGACCCTGCGTTCGATTTTGCGGCGGAGCTGCGCGACCTCATCGACTTTGCCCAGCGACGGCAGCTCGGGCCGTCGACGGGCTCGTTGGTGCGCGCCGCCGAAGAGCGCGACATCCCCTGGCTGCGGCTCAACGACTACAGCCTCGTGCAGTTTGGACACGGCAAGTTCCAAAAGCGCATCCAGGCCACGGTCACGTCGGAGACCAGGCACATCGCGGTGGAGATTGCCTCCGACAAAGAAGAGACCAACCGCATCCTAGGCGACCTAGGTCTGCCGGTCCCGAAGCAGACGCTGGTGCGCACGCCGGAGAACGCCGTGCGTGAGGCGCAACGGATCGGCTATCCGGTCGTCGTCAAGCCGCTGGATGCCAACCATGGGCGTGGCGTCACCCTCGGCATCATGAACGCCGACGAGGTCAAGCTGGCCTTCGACAAAGCGCGCGAGCATGCACGCTCGGTGGTCGTCGAGAACTACATCACCGGGTTCGATCACCGCATGCTGGTGGTCGACTATCAGCTGGTGGCGGTGGCCAAGCGCGTGCCGGGCCATGTGGTCGGCGACGGCGAGCACACCATCGAAGAGCTGGTGGCCATCGTCAACAGCGATGTGCGACGCGGCGTCGGCCATGAAAAAGTGCTGACGCGCATCGAGCTCGATCACCAGGCTGAGCTGTTGATGTCGAAGGCGGGCCGGACCAAGGACACGGTGATCCCGGCCGGCGAGATCTTCTTCCTGCGCGGCACAGGCAATTTGTCGACGGGCGGGACGGCGATCGACCTCACCGACGTGGTCCATCCCGACAACCGCGAGATGGCGGTGCGGGCCGCGCGCGCCATTGGCCTCGACGTGGTGGGTGTGGACTTCATCACCTCGGATATCTCGCAGTCGTACCGCGATGTGGGCGGTGGGATCTGCGAGGTCAACGCGGCGCCCGGCTTCCGCATGCATGTGGCACCGACGGAGGGCAAGCCTCGCAACGTGGCCGGCGCGGTCATGGATATGCTGTTTCCGAAGGGCGCGCCGAGTCGGATTCCGATCGCGTCCATCACCGGCACCAACGGCAAGACCACCACGGCGCGCATGCTGGCGCACATCCACAAGATGTCCGGGCATACGGTCGGCTTGGCCACCACCGACGGTGTGTATGTCGACGGCGAGCGCACGGTGGCCGGCGACATGACCGGGCCGCAGTCGGCGCGCATGGTGTTGCGCGATCCGGCGGTGGATATGGCGGTGCTCGAGACGGCGCGCGGCGGCCTCTTGCGCGCGGGCATGGGCTATCGCAACTGTGACGTCGGTGCGGTGCTCAACGTGTCGTCGGATCACCTGGGTCTGAAGGGCGTCGACACGCTGGAGCAGCTCGCCGAGGTCAAGCGCATCGTCGTCGAGGTGGCGCGGGATTGTGCGGTACTGAGCGCCGACGATCTGCTGTGCCTCAAGATGGCCGATCACACGCGGGCCAAGCGCATTGCGTATGTGACGCTGAACGCCAAGCACGATCTGGTGCGGCAGCACATCCGCAACGGCGGTCTGGCGGCGGTGCTCGAAGATGGCATCAACGGCCAGATGATCACGCTCTATGATCACGGCACGCACTTGCCGCTTTTGTGGACGCACCTCATCCCAGCGACGATGGAGGGCAAGGCGCTGCACAATGTGCAGAACGCCATGTTCGCCGCGGTGATGGCGCATGCGATGGGCGCCAAGACCGAGAACATCCGGCATGGTCTGCGCACGTTCGACTCCACGTTCTTCCAGGCACCTGGGCGCATGAACGTGTACGACGACCATCCATTTCGGGTGATCTTGGACTACGGGCACAATCCGGCGGCAGTGCGGGCCATGTGTGATCTGGCGTCGAAGCTGAAAGTCACCGGGCGGCGGCTGTGCGTGCTGGCGGGACCAGGCGACCGCCGCGACGAGGATCTTCGGGAGATAGCGCGCATTGCCGGGCAGTCGTTCGACCACATCATCTTGCGGCGCGACGATGATTTGCGTGGTCGAGGCACGAGAGAGGTGCCGAAGATGATGCACGAGGCGCTGTTAGCCTCGGGGTATCCGGCAGCGCAGGTGGAGATGATTCCCGACGAGCAAGAGGCCATCGAGGCCGGGCTCAAGCTGGCGAGGCAGGGGGATCTGTTGCTGATCTTCGGCGACAAGATCTCCCGGTCGTGGAAGCAGGTCATCTACTGGAAGGTCGATGGGGCGCCGGAGGTTGCTACCCCGTCGACGGAGCCAGCGACGGCAAATTCGCCCTTGCGACTCGAGGTGGAGTCGGGGGTCGAAGGGGCGGAGTTCATCCAGGACGAGCGCGGTGTGCGGCTGGCACGCGAGACCAACGACTGAATGCAGCTCCATGATTCACGGCGCCTGACCGGGCCGAATCTGATGGCGCCGTGGCCGCTGGCGGTCATGGAGGTCGGGTTTGCCGACGGAGAAGACGCCGAGGCGGCCATCCTGGCCTGGCGTCGGGAGGTCACGCGTTTGGTGGCCGACGACCGCATCGTCATCCGGCGTTTTCGGGGCGGCGCGGCGCTCGGGGTGCGGGCGCCGATCGACGAGCTGCTGGTCACCACCGACGTGAACGAGTGGGCGCTGGAGCGGGCCAATTTGATCTTGGCCGGGCAGGATCCGGGCTCCGAGGAGCCGGGGTGCGGGGTCCTGGCTGCGGCGCTGGCAGCGGCACACAATCCGTCGCTGCGCGCGCTGGAGGCGTCGGCTCGGGAGCGCGATCTGCCGCTCTTGGCCGACGACACCGAGGTGACCATCGGGCTCGGCACACGTTCGCGTACCTGGCCGATCGAAGCCTTGCCAGCGACGGCAGACGTGCCGTGGAACGAGCTCGGTCGCATCCCGACGGCGTTCATCACCGGGACCAACGGCAAGACCACCTGTGCGCGGATGCTGGCGCGCGTGCTGGAGCGGGCCGGGCGGGTCTGTGGTCTCGCGTCGTCGGGGGGGATCGTGGTGCATGACGCGCTGGTCGACGCTGGCGACTGGACTGGGCCGGCCGCAGCGCGGATGATCTTGCGTCGACAGGACGTCGAGGTGGCGGTGCTGGAGACGGCGCGCGGCGGCATCTTGCGGCGCGGGCTGGCGCTCGATCGATGTGACGCAGCGCTCATCACCAACGTCAGCGAGGATCATTTCGGCGATTACGGCATCTTCGATCTGCCGACGATGGCTACGGTGAAGGCCGTGGTCGGGCGCGCAGCGATGGGGAAACTGGTCCTTGGCGCCGCCTGTGACGCGCTGATGGGGGTGGCCGATGGCTTTTCCGCGCAGATCATTTTATTCGCCATCGATGGGCTCCATCCGCGGCTCGTTGCTGCGCGAGCTGAACGTCGCGAGGTCTGGTTCGTCGACGGGGGCTGGTTGACGCGCGCGGTGGGCGACGTGGAGACGCGCCTCGTCGAGGTCGCGCAGATCCCGGTCACGTTCGGCGGCTTGGCCGGCTTCAACATCGAGAACGCGCTGGGTGTGGCGGCGATGGCCTCGGCGCTGGGCGTGGCCGATGCCGATATCGTGGCGGGACTGTTGGCCTTTCAGCCGTCGCTGGCCGATAACCCCGGTCGCGGAAATCTGATCACCGTCGCTGGCATCCGGGTGTTGCTGGATTTTGCGCACAACCCCGAGGGGCTCCGTGCTGCCATGTCCCTGGTCGAGACCCTGCGTGCGGACGGGCGCCTGTTGGTGGTCTTTTCGCAGCCAGGCGATCGCACCGACGAGGCGATCCGGTCGGCGACCCACGCGGTGCTCGCGGCGCGGCCCGATCGGCTCCTGGTCCACGACATGCCCGGCTATCTGCGCGGACGCCAGCTGGGGGAGTCGACATCGTTGGTGGCGACGGCAGCGAACGCGCTTGGTGCGGTGACCACCCACCCCGACGAGCCTTCTGCCGTGGCTGCGGCCTTGGGCGAGGCCCAGGTCGGCGACCTGGTGGTGGTGGTCCGCACCTCGAGGTCGATGCGGTGGCGGCGCTGCTATCAGGTTTGAGCGGCAGTTAGCCAGCGCGCCAGCGAAGGTGGCTGCCAGGCTGCCATGCGATCGACGAGGCGGTGGGTGGCGGCGGTGACATCGGCATCTCGGTCGACGAGCAACAGATCGCGGTAGACCGCTTGCAGCAGGCCACTTTCGACTGCGCCGTCGAGAAACTGGAGCAGCGGGTCGAAGTAGGGGCCGGCCGACAACAGCGCGACTGGCTTTTGGTGCACGCCGATCTGGGCCCAGGTGAGCGTCTCGAAGAGCTCGTCGAGGGTGCCAAAGCCGCCGGGCAGGGTCAGAAAGCCGTCGGAGAGCGCGTGCATGCGCTGCTTGCGGATATGCATGGAGTCGACGACCTCCAGCGTGGTGAGACGCTCGTGCGCCACTTCGCGCGCCGCCAGACCTGCCGGGATGACGCCGTGGACCTCACCACCGGCAGCCAAGGCCGCGTCGGCGAGCGCGCCCATCATGCCCACCTTGGCGCCGCCGTAGACCACGCCGAGACCGCGTGCCGCCAGCACGCCACCGACGGTGGCGGCGGCTTGCAGGAACACCGGCGAGGTCCCAGCCGACGACGCGCAGAAGACGCAGACCCGCTTCATTGCCGGTCTCTCAGGCCGACGCCGCGACCAACGATTCCGACACGTCCCACAGTCGCTTGCGAGCGGCTTCATCGTGGGAGCTCCCCGACGACTTGGCCTCTTTGGACTTGGCGAAATATTTGCCCGTTACGCCCTCGACGTCGGGCGAGGCCGCCAGGTACAGCGACGTGCGCGCGCCTTTTTCTTCGCTCATGAAGAACGGCCGCGCCAGCATCAGGCCGAATTTGAAGAGGCCGCTGTTGTTGGATCCGAACTGCGTCGACACCACGCCGGGATGGAGCGCATTGACGGTGACGCCAGAGCCGGCGAGGCGCTCGCTGAGCTCATAGGTGAAGTACAGGTTGGCGAGCTTGGAGCGGCCATAGACAGCGAAGCCAGCGTAGTCGCGTTTCGACTGCAGATCGTCGAAGTCGAGGTGGTTGCCCGCGTGTGCTCCCGACGAGACATTGACGATCCGGGCTGGCGTGCTGGCCTTGATGGTGTCGAGGAGCAGCTCGGTGAGGAGAAAATAACCGAGGTGGTTGGTGGCAAACGTCGTCTCCAGCCCATCGACGGTTTCCTTGCGCTCCATCATGACCACGCCGGCGTTGTTGACGAGGACATGCAGGCGATCGTGCTTGTGCTTGTACTCCTCGGCAAACTGCCGAATGGACTTCTGCGACGAGACATCGCAGATCATCAGCTCGAGCTGGTCGGGCTTGATGCCCGCTTGAACCAGGCCGTCGATGACCGCCTGGCCGCGGGCCCGGTCGCGCACCACCAGGACCACGTGGGCGCCGAGCCTGGCGAGACCGAGGGTGGTGGCTTTGCCGATGCCGGCGGAAGCGCCAGTGACTACGCAGATCTTGCCGTCGAGCCGGTTGAGCATGCTCCCCCCGTGACTACTCGTCTACGCGACGCTTGACGAACTCGCTCTGGAGCTCGCCGGTGAGCCGGCGCTGCCAGTCGTGCACGTCAGCGACGTGGCGGCCCTTGGGCAAGGTGCCCAGATAGGTCTCCAGTGTCTTGACTCCCGCCTGGACCTCGCCCTTGCGCGCCACGTCGAGCAGCGCCGAAAAATAGGCGTCATCGACGAAGTCGGTCTCGAGGACATGGACCTCTTGGTCGAGCTCGAGTGCGCGGATGAAGTCGGCGATCGACTCGGCGGCGCGGTCGAGCTCGACGAGGGCCGAGGCGCGGTCGAGGTAGTTCTCCGGATCGTCCTCTTCGAGGCCGATGGCGCGGGTGGCCTCCGTGACCGCTTCGTCATACTTCTGGGCTTGCAAGAGCTTGGAGGCGAACGACTGGCCGTATTGTCCGGACATGAGTAAGGGCTCCTACTGCAGATTCACGGGGCGAAGCCCCTCGAAGAAGCGCACCAGCATGCTCGAGCGCAACACGCTCTCGACCTTGCCGCGGCCGAGCTCGGGGTGCTGGATGACCTCGCCGGCCTTGTAACGCTGTTTGGGGTCGAAGACCCGCGGGTTCTCGACGGCGGCAAGCTCGACTTGCAGCTTGCGCTTGTTCTCACGGTAAAGCTCCGCCTCGCGATCGGCGGCGCGACGGGGCGCGGCCATGGCGTAGGGCTCGGCGTAGGTCTCGGTGTTTTCGGTCTCCGCCGCGGCATTGCGGCGACGGGCGGGGACGTCGGTGCGGAAGTTATGACGGCTACCGCACATGCCGCAGACCACCTGTTTTGGGTCCGGACCGACCATGGCGACGATGCGGTGCTCGCGCAGATCTTTGCACTTGCCGCACCAGGCCTCGACCTCGCCACCGACGGTGTAGTGGCCCTTGGGAACCGCCCGCTCGAAGTCGAACGAACGGCCCGGGTCACGCTGCAACAAAAACGGCACCGATCCCGCGTCCTTGGCCATGTTGGTCGTCCGGCCGGACACGCGCTGGGTGAGGCGCGCGGCCTGGCGGCGCAGATCCATCATGCGACGGTCGAGGCGTTTTTCGGCGACACCGCGGTCGTGGGCGTCGAGGGACAACACGAACGCCTTGTAGGCGTCGGAGAGGGCGTTGACCTTGGTGCCCATCTCCAACTGGCGTTCCTCGTCGCCCTCGAGCGCGACGTCGATCTCGTTGATCGCCAAGTTCAGTTCATCGTTGAGGGCTTGCAGTCGAGCAGATGCGGTGTCGTCCACGGGGCGCTTTTACTCCGCGAACGACTTTCCGGCAAGGGCCGTGTCTATTGCCACCGCCGGGGCTCGATGCTATGCGGGCGACATGAGGGCGTGGATGAGTCGGTGGGTCGCCTTGGCGACGGTGGTGGGGATCGAGCTGGCGGTCGGACCGGTGTCGGCTGGCAAGAAGGTCGCGCCGGCGCCGATACCGCCGCCGGCGCCTCCGATCACCGATCCGCTGTCGTCCGCCGTCGAGCGTTTGGCCCTGACCAGCATGTCCGGCGTGCACCGGGTGGGCGATTTTTATCGCGGCGCTGGCGACAAGAACACGCACCTCGACTTCTTCGTGCCGCTGCAGACCGGGCTTTGTTATCTGGTGGCTGGGCAGGCCGGCCCAGGGATTGGCCAGCTCTTCCTCTATATGTGGGATCCGACCAACAAGCGGGTGGCCGACAACAAGCCCAAGATGCCGATGGTGACCATGCCGTACTGCCCGACGATGCCGGGCATGTTTCACATCCAGGCCAAGGTGGGTGCGGGGATGGGGGAATATCGCGTCGGAGTGTATCAGGCGGGCTATGCACCGCCGCCGCCCGTTGCTGTGCGGCCCACGCCTCCACCGGTGCAAGTCGCAGTCCAGGCGCCGCCACCTCAAGTCAAGGTCATGGTGAAGGCGCCCGTGGTGGCCGTCGCTCCGGCGTATCGGCCGCCGCCACCCATCTACCAACAACCGGCTTACCAGCCGCCGCCGGCGTATGAGCCGCCAGCGTACGACCCGTCAGCGTATGACCCGCCTCCGGAGTATCCACCTGCGACGCCACCATCGGGTTTTTCGTTTTCCGGCAGCAGCACCACCACCCATTCGTCGTCGTCCTCCTCGTCTACGACGAGAACCAGCCCTGGCTCGGGCGCGCGCGGCCCCGACGGCTGCGACGGCGATTGGTCGCTTGGCGAGATGGCCATGGTCAACAGCCGCAACGCGCCCGGTGTCGAGTGCAACAACGCCAACGCGCCCACCAACTGCCCGACCGGGATGTTCATCAAGCTGCACAGTCAGAATAAATGTGTGTGCGTGGCCCATTGCAGCGACTATATGGGCCGGCCCACCGAAGGCGCAGCCTGCACGCAAGACGGCGCCTGGGTGTGCGATCATTTTCAGTCTTTGTCGTCGAGAAACCACTCTACGTTCTGCGCGCCGGCGGCGTGGAATCTTTGCAAACGATGATGGCCGAAGAGAGCGCGACATGACCGCCAGCGACGAGAATTCTTTTCATGCCTTTCGCAACGTGCCGCGCACCGGGGTCATCTATGTGACCACCGAGGCCGTGCGGCGTGGGTTCAAGTCGAACGATCCCGCCTGGTGCAACCTTGGCCAGGGCCAGCCGGAGACCGGCGAGCTGCCGGGTGCGCCGCCGCGGATCCATTCGGCCGTGATCGGCGTCGACGATCAGGAATATGCGCCGGTGGCCGGTTTGTCCGAGCTGAGGGACGCCATCGCCGCCCTGTACAACCGGCTTTACCGTCGAGGAATGAAGTCGCAATATTCGGCCGAGAACGTCTGTGTCTCCGGCGGCGGCCGGGCGGCCTTGACCCGCGCTGCGGCCAGCTTGGGCCAGATCAACCTCGGCCATTTCTTGCCGGACTACACCGCCTACGAGGAGCTGCTCGACATCTTCAAGGCGTTCACCTCGATCCCCATTCTCCTCGAGGGCGATCGCGGCTATGCGTTCTCTGCCGACGATCTGCGCAAGGAGATCATGGGCCGGGGCCTGTCGGCGCTGCTCATGTCCAACCCGTGCAACCCGACGGGAAAACTCGTCGAGGGCGACGAGCTGGCGGCGTGGGTGTCGGTCATGCGGCAGCTCGACTGCACGCTTCTCGTCGACGAATTCTACTCTCACTACATTTACCGTTCGAAGCCCGGCGTGTTGCCGGTGGAATCGGCGGCGCGCTACGTCGAGAATGTCGACCGCGATCCGGTGGTGCTGTTCGACGGGTTCACCAAGAACTGGCGCTATCCGGGCTGGCGCGTGACCTGGGCCATCGGGCCGAAACAAGTCATGGACACCATGGCCTCGGCCGGGTCGTTTCTCGACGGTGGCGGGTCGAAGCCCTTGCAACGGGCCGCGGTGCCTCTGTTGACCGAAGAGCATGTCATCGCCGAGACGCGCGCCATCCAGGCCTGTTTTCGGCAGAAGCGCGATCGGATGATCTCCGGCCTCGAGCGCCTCGGGGTGCGGCTCGATCGCGTGCCCGACGGCACCTTCTATTGCTGGGGCCGCGTCACCGATCTGCCGGCGCCGCTCAACGACGGCATGGGCTTTTTCCGCGCCGCGCTGGAACAGCAGATCATCACCGTCCCCGGCGAGTTCTTCGACGTGAACCCTGGCAAAAGGCGCTCTGGGCGTGCGTCGCGCTTCAAAGAGCATGTCCGTTTTTCGTTCGGCCCGGCCATGGCCACCCTGGATACCGCGCTCGCGCGCCTGGAACAGTTGGTTCTCAGTAAATCCTGACGCTATGCTCGTCGGCCATGTCCGAGAGCGTGATGGCGGTGGTGTCGAAGGCGATTTTCGAGAAGCAGGCGCCCAAGGGGTTGACGGTGGGCGGGGTCTGGGATGTCGACCGCTATGTGAGTAAGAACCCCGGCTTGTCGTCGGTGGCGGGTGGGGGCGCGCTGTTTCTGATCACGGTGCGGCCGCCGGACGAGCGGCTGTGGTTGGTGGCGGTGCTGGAGTCGCCGGAGCTTGGCGACGAAGGCTGGACGAGCCCGGCGAATGTGGTGCCGGTGACGGATATCACGCCGCTGTTGCCTCGTTTGGTGCTGGCCACGGGCAAGGGCATCAAGGTGGAGAAGGGCAAGCTCGGGATGTCGTTGCAGACGCCGCGCGTGCTGGCCGCGAGCGATGTCGTGCTGCTGCGTGCCGCGTTGGGGTCGAAAGCGACCGCCAAGCCGGCGAAGCTTACAGCGCCGAAAGCGGAGCCGCCAAAGGCTGCCCCAAAGGCGGTGCCGCCGAAAGTCACTCCGATTCGGAAGCCAGCGACGGTGGAGACGAAGGCTGCTTCACCGACGGCGAAACCGGCCTCGACTGCGCTAGGCAAACGCCTTGCCAAAGCTGCAGCCGCGTTGCCCGACGATCCCGCCCTTGCGCTCGAGGAGCTCATCGATGCCTGGCGTGCGCAGCCGGCGGCGGAGCTGGCGGCGCTGGTGGCCGGCGTGCAGCGGCTCATCCCGACGACGCCGTTCGTCGGTAACAGCGACGAATGGGTCCGAGCGGCCAAGAAGGTCGACGTGGCCGGGCGCGCGGCGCTGGTAGCCGGGTTGGGGGAGGGCCGCATGGGCGACATCTCCGATCGGCTCGAGGCCGCTCACGCGTGGGGACCGGATCCGCGCGTCGCCGACTGGCTCATTGACCTCATCACCAACGTGCCGTTCACCTCTGACTCGTCGCTGCCGTTCTGGGCCACGGTCTGGCAGGCCATCGACGGTCAAAAAGATCCGCGCTTCGTGCCGCTGGCCACGTCGCTGCCACCGACCTGGAAGATCCGCGAAGGCATCCGTCCCAAGCTCGGCCGCGCGCTGGGCCGTGCCGTCGCCGAGCTGCCGCCGGCCGTGACGCTCGCGCCCGACGAGCTCGTGCAGATAGCCGAGCTGCATCAACGCTTCAAACCGGCCGCCAAAGGTGGGCACTCCGAGGCGGAGTTTCTGGCGGCGATCTATGCCGATCCCGACGACGACGGGCCGCGTATGGTCTACGCCGACTGGCTCGCCGACAAAGGCGATCCGCGCGCCGAGCTCATTGCGCTGCAGTGCTCGGCCGAGAAATCGCCGGCCAATGACAAGCGGATCCGCAAGCTTCTCGCCGAGCATGGCAAGACCTGGCTCGGGTCCATCGCGCCCGCGGTCGGCGCGAAGTTTGAATTTGCCCGCGGCTTTCTCTCGAAGGCCAGCATCAAGCTCAAGAACGGCGGCGACACCCAGCGCTACGGCGACTTACCCGAATGGTCGACGGTAGAGGAGCTAGAATGGATGGTGCCGGGCCAGGCCCCCGTCGGTCAGGAAGAGTTCGTCAGGCACATCGGTCCGGCGATGCTCAACCTGCGTGTGGCCCAAGGACCGTCGGCAACGAAGCTGCTCCAGGCCAAGCAGCCTTGGCGCATCGAAGATCTTCTCGTCGTGACATCGGATCCGCATCTCTTCCGGCGGCTGCTCACCTCGCCCCTCTTGCCGTTGCTGAAGATCATCCGCACCGACTACGGCCCCACCCCGAGCTGGCTCCTCGGCCTCGGTCAGGTGACGCCGCACACCCTCGAGATCGGCGACGACCGTGCCATCTCCGAGTGGCTTGCGGCCATGGCGCCGACCAGCCTCACCACGCTCGTCGTCAATACGGACAACGGCGAAATCCGTTTTGTCCGCGATGGCAAAGGGCCATTTCGGATGGAGTCTACCGGCGAGACCACGCCGGCAGCGACGAAAGCCCAGATCGACAACGTGCCGTCGCCGCTCGCGTCGGTCGTCAGCATCAGGTGGTGCACCGACGGGATCTGGACCGGCACCGAGGACCGTATCGCGCTCTTCGACCCCAAGACCAGTCGGCTTCTGCGCGGGTTTCCCATTCGCAGCACCGATGACCTTGTCTTCTCTGCCGACGGCAAACGTGCCTTTTCCAGCAGCTATCACCACCTCGCGACCTACGACACCGAGGCCGGCGAGCCCGAGTGGCAGCACCAAGGCGCCAACCGTTCGTCGAAGGTCTGCTGCATCTCGCGCGACGGCCGGTTAGGCCTCGCAGCCAGCGAAGGCGAGGCCTACTTTTGCGATCTCGAAAAAAAGGCCATCGTGCGTTCGGTCCCTGCGGAATACTACTACGAGGCGAGCCTCGCACCCGACGGCAGCGCCTGGGCGCAGACCACGACGGAGGGCGTGGCCGTGTTCACGCCCGCGAGCAAAAAGCCGGTGGCTGAGTTTGGCGCGTCCGCCGACACGCTCTGCTGGCTCGACGACGGACGGCTGGTGTGCGGGCTCAAGGACAGGCTCGAGATCTATGCGCCGTTGACTGGCGAGCTGCTAAAATCGAAGCCGGCCAAGTCGGTGACGCTGGCTCTGTCGAGAGGCAAACAGCTGCTTGGGCTCATGGACAAGCACCTCGTGTCGCTCGATACCGAGACGCTGGAGATCATATGGAAGGTTCGTACCGACTACGGCCCGTTGGCGTTCTCTCCTGACGGTAAGCGCATTGCGCTGGTCAGCGAGGGCAAGCTGCACCTCTTCGACGCCGCCAGCGGCCAGAAGATTTGAGGCTGACTTCGAGTATGCTCCGCGGCCATGTCTGAGATTCAGGTTCCTGGTCGGCTTCCAGAACGGGCGCGCGTCGTCGTCATTGGCGGCGGCATCATCGGCTGCTCGGTCGCCTATCACCTGGCCCACATGGGCTGGAAGGACGTGGTCCTCCTCGAGCGGGACCGCATCACGTCCGGCACCACCTGGCATGCCGCTGGGCTCATGGTCACGTTCGGCTCCACGTCGGAAACCTCGACGGAGATGCGCAAGTACACGCGCGATCTGTACGCGCGTTTGGAAGC
>Ga0123338_10001439_pt1 | contig 23042 bp, 21 predicted proteins | sample grotaG_FD_89793 | JGI IMG/M metagenome (GOLD analysis project Ga0123338, IMG submission 89793) | Glacier valley bacterial and archeal communities from Borup Fiord, Nunavut, Canada, to study Microbial Dark Matter (Phase II) -... | ecosystem: Environmental > Aquatic > Freshwater > Ice > Glacier ...
CACCATCTTGGCGCCGTCCTTGATGATGCCGCCCTGCTCGGAGGCCGAGCCCACCATGAAGCCCGACACGTCGTGCAGAAACACCAGCGGGATGCGCTTCTGGTTGCAGTTCATGATGAAGCGGGCCGCCTTGTCGGCCGAGTCGGAGTAGATGACGCCGCCCATCTGCATCCCGGTTTTCTTGCTCTTCACGATTTTGCGCTGGTTGGCCACGATGCCCACCGCCCAGCCATCAATGCGCGCCAGCCCGCAGATGAGCGTCTGCCCGTACAGGTCCTTGTAGGGCTCAAATTCCGAGTTATCGACCAGGCGGTTGATAATTTCCATCATGTCGTAGGGCTTCACCCGGTCGGCGGGCAGCGTGCCGTACAGCTCCTGCTCGTCCAGTTTGGGCTTGGCGGGCGCGGTGCGGCTGAAGCCGGCCGTGGCCTGCCCGCCCATCTTGTCGAAAATGTTGCGGATGTGGGTCAGGCATTCCTCGTCCGTGTCGAACTTGTAGTCCGTCACGCCCGACACTTCGGAGTGCATGCTCGCGCCGCCCAACGCCTCGTTGTCGATGGTTTCGCCGATGGCGGATTTCACCAGGTAAGAGCCGGCCAGGAACACCGAACCCGTGCCGTTCACAATCATGGCCTCGTCGCTCATGATGGGCAAATAGGCCCCGCCCGCCACGCAAGGGCCCATGATGGCCGAAATCTGCACGATGCCCATTGAGGACATCACCGCGTTGTTGCGGAAGATGCGGCCAAAATGCTCCTTGTCGGGGAAAATCTCATCCTGCATCGGCAGGTACACGCCGGCCGAGTCGACGAGGTAGATAATCGGCAGCTTGTTTTCGATGCTGATTTCCTGGGCGCGCAGGTTCTTTTTGGCCGTGATGGGAAACCACGCGCCGGCCTTCACGGTGGCGTCGTTGGCCACCACCACGCATTGCCGCCCCGCCACGTAGCCGATGACCACGACCACGCCGCCACCGGGGCAGCCACCTTCCTCTTTGTACATCCCTTCGCCCGCAAAAGCGCCGATTTCCACCGTGGCCGCGCCCTTGTCCAGCAGGAAATCAATCCGCTCGCGGGCGGTAAGCTTGCCCTTGGCTTTGTGGGCGGCGATGCGCTTTTCGCCCCCGCCGAGGGCCGCTTTTTGAAACTTCTGGCGGAGGGTGAAGCTGAGTTGCTTGAGCTGGTCTTCGTTGCGGTTGAACTCGACGTTCATAAAAAACGGGGTGGGATTTGGGAATGCTGGGCACAAAAAAATCCGCCCGGAGGCGGATTTCAAAGGTACGGGGAGTTTGAACGTCTCAACTGTCATCCTTATCTGGCGTCCGCGCAACGAAGGAACTCATCACCGGTAAACGATTTGTGGTAAATACAACCGTTCAATCGTGATAGGGTCCTTCGCTGCGCTCAGGATGACATTCGCGCTACTTCACTGCCGGCGCGGCACTCACTTTCTTCACTTCCGTCGTGGTGGTCCCGTTGGGGGTTTTGGTGGTTTCCACCTTGGTCTTGTCTTTGCCGCCGCCAAACACCGAGAAGTGCACGTAGCGCTTGGGATTGGCTTTGAAATCCACGAGCAGGTCGTTCGAGCTGGCGGTGGTGGCCGCAAGATTGTTGTAGAGCGTCGAATCGTGCAGCAGCTTGCCCATCGAGCCCTTCTGGTCGGTCAGGGCGGTGTTGAGGCTTTTAACGGTGGTTTGCGCGTCGGCCAGCGTTGAGTTGAGGCGGCGCAGGGCCGGGCCCACGGGGGCGGATTTGAGCGAATCGGACAGCTGCGAGAAGTTCACGGCGATTTTGTCGAGCTTGCCGGTGGTCTTATTCAGGGCCGTGCTCATCGCGGCCAGGTTGCGGGTGATGGTGTTGATGTTGGCCTGGTTGGCGGTGATGAGCTTTTGCAGCGCCTCGGTGCTGGCGCGGGCCCCGAGCAGCGTGCTCTGGATGTTGGTCTGGGCGTCCTTGTTCAGAAAGCCGTTGATGTGCGAGAGCGTGGCGCCCACCGTGTCGAGCACGGGCAGGGCCTTGGCCTGAAACGCGTCGGCGATGCTCGAAGGCGTCACGGTCCGGATTTCTTCGCCGCCGCTGTACTGGTGTGCGTTGGCCCCCAGCGTGAGGGTGATGCCCTTGGAGCCCAGCAGCGTGCCGCCCAAGCTGGCCGTGGTGGAGTCGCCCACCACGATTTCCTTGCCCAAGGCCAGGGCCACGCGCACCGTGTTGCCCTTGTCGGGCTGCAGCTCCATGCTTTTCACCTGCCCCACTTTAATGCCGTTGAGCACCACCAAAGCGCCCACGTTCAAACCGTCGACTTTCGGGTAGGTGGTGTAATAAGTGCGGTCGGAGGACAGCAAATTGCTGCCCCGCAGAAAGTTGTAGCCCAGCACCAGGGCGGCAATGGCGACGATGGTGAGCAAAGCCACTTTTATTTCTTTAGACACGGTGAAGAGCGTTTAAATGTTGGGGGGAATGAGGATACAAGGCGAAGCGTCGAAACGTACGAGAATTAAGGACAAATTGACTCAATCTTCAACATAACGCTATCCGGACGGGGTTCAGCCGCCTTCGAGCTCGCGCTTGTAGTCGCGAAAGGCCCGGTAGATGCCCGCGGCCATATACGACTGGTTGGCTTTGTCGTTGAGGTACCGCTCCTCGGTGGGGTTGGTCAAAAAGCCCGACTCGATGAGCACCGAGGGCATGGTCGATTTCCAGAGCACCAGGAAGCCGGCCTGCTTCACGCCGCGGCTGGGGCGACTCACGCTGGTGTGCAGCTGCCGGTCCACGCGCTGGGCAAAGCGCAGGCTGTTGGTGATGTAGGCCGACTGAAACAGCGAAAACAGGATGTGGCTCTGGGGCGAGCGGGGGTCGAAGCCGTCGTAGCGGCTCTGGTAGTTTTTCTCTTGCAGAATCACCGCGTTTTCGCGCTGGGCCACGCCCAGGTTGGCGGTGGTTTTGTGCAGGCCCATGGTCCACACTTCGGTGCCGTGGCTTTGGGCCGGGCCGGCGTTGCAGTGAATGGAGATGAACAGGTCGGCGTGGTTGCGGTTGGCGATGGCGGCGCGCTCGTCGAGCTCGATGAACACGTCGGTTTTGCGGGTGTAAATCACCTTCACCCCGGGCATGTTGTCCTGAATTTGGCGGCCCAGGGCCAGGATGAGGTCGAGGGCCACGTCGGCCTCGCGGGCGGTGGCGCCGGCGCAGCCCCGGTCTTTGCCGCCGTGGCCGGCGTCGAGCACCACGGTGCGCAGGCGGTAGCGGTAAGGGGCGTTGTCCGCATTTGCCAGGGCCGGGCCCACGCCCGCCGTGTCGGGCCGGGCGGCAGCGTGCCGGCGGTTGGAATCGGCAACCGGCGACTGGCTGGCCATAAGCAAGCAGCTAACTGCTAACAGCCAAGCGCTAACGGCCAAGGGGGCAATAATCCGCACGTCGTTCGTTGAAGGGGCGGTAGCGACCTGCTACCTTTGTAAAAGCCCCAAAAGTAAACGATTTAACCGCTACTATACTTTGCCTGCTTGGTTTGGCCTTTGCTCCGACGCCGGACTCCCGGCGTGGCGGTGCCGCTGCCGGAGCGCCGCCGGGGCCCACCGGGGCGCGCTAGGGCTGCTGCTGGTGTTGCTGCTGGGCCTGGCCGGGCCCGCCGGGGCCCAAACCCGCCCGCCCGCGCCCGCCAAGCCCGCCCAGCGGCCGGGCAGCGCCCCCACCCCGCCGGTGCGCAACATCTCGCCCGACCCGCGCGACCCCGTGGGCCCGCCCCCGCCCGGCGTGCGCAACGCCGGCCAAGCCCGGGTGCCCGGCGCCTCGCACCAGCCCGTGCCCGACACGCTGGCCCCCGGCGGCCGCGCCCGGCGGCCGCGCCCGGCGGCCCCCGCCGACACCAGCGGCCGGGCGGACGGCACCCGCCGCGCCGGCGACGCGCTACTGGTGGCCCCCAAACGCAAGGGCCAAATCGAAACCACCATCAAGTACACGGCCAAGGTCTCCATCCAGTTCGACGTGGCCAAGAAGGTGGCCCGCCTTTACAACAAGGCCAGCGTGAACTACGGCGAGACGGACCTGAAAGCGGCCCTCATCACGGTGAACTACGGCACCAACACCATGCAGGCCGACGGCCGGCGCGACACCCTGACCCACCGGCTGGTGGGCCGGCCCGTGCTCAAGGACGGCGGCGGCCTCTACACCGCCGGCAGCATTGCCTACAACTTCAAGAGCAAGAAGGCCAAGGTGACCGAAGCCGTGACCACCCAGGGCGAGGGCTTCGTGAGCGCCTCCGTCATCAAGCGCCTGCCTAACGGCGACATCAACGGCCTGCGGGGGCGCTACACTACTTGCAACCTGGAGCACCCGCACTTCTACATCCAGGCCAAGCGCATGAAGGTGATTCCGGGCGACAAGGTGGTGACCGGGCCGTTCAACCTCGTGATTGGCGACGTGCCCACCCCGCTGGGTTTCCTGTTCGGCTTCTTCCCCACGCCCAACAAGAGCCGGGGCTCGGGCGTGCTCATTCCCACCTTCGGGCAGGCCGCCGACCGCGGCTACTACCTCACCAACGGCGGCTACTACTTCGCGCCGAACGACTACATCGGCGTGCGCCTGACGGGCGACATCTACGCCGGCAACGCCCAGGAGCTGGGCGGCTTCGGGGCCACGGCCGACGTGGCCTACCTCAAGCGCTACACGTTTCAGGGCAATTTCAACTTCCGCTTCTCGAACCGGCCCAGCCACCAGCTGCTCACCACCGACGCGCTGACCACCAGCCCGGTCTACATCAAGCCACCCGCGGCCAACTCGTTCTGGATAACCTGGAACCACACGCCCGTGGCCAAGCCCGGCGGCGGACGCTTCACGGCCAGCGTGAACGCGGGCACCACCAGCTACAACAAAATCAACAGCCTCGACGCCCGCCGCTACCTTTCCACGCAGTTCAACTCGAGCATCGGCTACTCGAAAATCATCCGCAACTCGCCGGTCAACTACGACATCCAGCTCACCCAGAGCCAGGGCACCGACGGCACGATGACCTTCACCCTGCCCAGCCTGAGCGTGGGCGTGGCCCGGCAGTACCCCTACCAGTGGTTCGGCATCAAGCCCGGCGGCAAGCTGGCCCCCTTCTACGAGCAGTTCACGCTGACCTACAACCTGGCGGCCCGCAACGAGGTGAGCAACGTGGTGGCGCCCCGCGCCCTGAGCAACGGCCTGCCCCTGCTGGGCGGCACCACCGAGCGCACCACCATCCCGCTCAGCTTCGGCAACGTGGGCCGGCTGCTGGCCAACTCCCGCAGCGGCATCCAGCACACCTTCGGCATCGGCCTGGGGGCCTACACCCTGGCCCGGAACTTCAAGCTGAGCCCGACCTTCAACTACGGCGAGGTGTGGTACAACCAGCGCCTGAACTACCGCTACAGCCCGGTGGCCCAGGCCGTGCGCGTGGACACCACCTACGGCCTGTACCGCGTCAACAACTACTCGCTGTCGGCGAGCCTGGCCACGGCGTTCTACGGCACGCTGGTGCGCAAGGGCGTGCACACCATCCAGGCCGTCCGGCACAAGGCCACCCCGAGCGTGAGCTACACTTACTCGCCGCCCTTCAACCGGCGCGAGAGCGTGTACCAGCAGCCCGACCTCTCGAACCTGCGCGACCCGCTGTTCAACGTGCTGGTACCGGTCGAGGTCCGCAACCAGCTCGTGTTCGACCGCTACAACGGGTTCCTGTACGGCGCGCCCGGCGGCGCCCGCCAAAGCGTGCTTTCGTTCGGGCTCGACAACGCGGTGGAAATGAAGGTGCGCGACCGCAACGACACCACCGGCCTCAACCCATTCAAAAAGGTGAGCCTGATTGACGGCCTCAGCTTCAGCTCGAGCTACAACTTCGCGGCCGAATCGCTGCGGCTCTCGCCGCTGGGCGTGAACTTCCGCACCCAGATAGCCCGCAAGCTCAGCCTGAACAGCAACGCCAGCTTCGAGCCCTACCAGCGCGACAGCCAGGGCCGCCCAATCAAAAAGTTTTTGTTTGAGGCCAACCCGCGCCGCCTGCTGCGCCTGGCGGGGGCCAGCTTCGGGGCCACGTACTCCTTCAACCCCGCCACCGGCAAAAAGAAAAGCGTGGTGCGCCGGGCCGTGGCCCCCACCAACGACCCCACCCTGGGCACCGTGGGCCCGCCCAACTACTACGCCGACTACGTCGATTTCGACATTCCCTGGGAGCTGGCCCTCACCTACGCCGCCGCCTACTCCACCAACCAGGTGCCGCTCACCGACGCTTACATCTCCCAAAACGGCCACCCGCCCCTGCTCGCCCTCAACACCATCGGCATGACCGGCTCGGTGAAGCTCACCCCCAACCTGCGCCTGAGCTACAACCTGGGCTACGACATCACGCACCAGACCGTGACCTACCCCAACATCACCTTTTTCCGCGACCTGCACTGCTGGCAAGTCAACGGCACCTGGATTCCCTTCGGCATCACCAAGGGCTACAACTTCACCATCGCGGCCAAAAGCAGCCTGCTCCAGGACCTGAAGCTGAACCGCAACCGCATCGCGCAGTACCAGTAGGCCCAGCGGCCCCGCCCAAACGCCCTGCGGACGCTCACGAACGCGTCGCCGGCCCGCCCGAACGCGCCGCCGCCCCGCCCGAACGGTTCGCGGGCCGTTCCGAACGCTCAGCGCACGACCCAGAACGCTCGGCGGGCCACCCAGAACGCTCAGCGTAAGGTCTTTTTCTTCATTTGCAGGCGCCGGGCGGCCGTTCGGCCGGCCCGGCCGGGCGTGCGGTAACGAAATTGGTGGCAGCTTTGCCGGGCGAAAGCCCCGGCCGCCCGCGTTGGGCCCGTTTTCCTCCGCCCTCATCCCGCCGCGCCCCATGTCCCAGCACAAGGAAATCAAGCTTGTCACCACCCACCAGATGCTCGCCATGAAAGAGCGGGGGGAGAAAATTTCCATGCTCACGGCCTACGATTTTTCGATGGCCCAGATTCTGGACGGTGCCGGCATCGACGTGCTGCTCGTCGGCGACTCGGCCTCCAACGTCATGGCCGGCCACGAAACCACCCTGCCCATCACCCTCGACCAGATGATATACCACGCCCAGAGCGTGGTCCGGGCCGTGAAGCGCGCCTTCGTGGTCGTGGACATGCCGTTTGGCTCCTACCAGGGCAACTCGTCGGTGGCGCTGCAGTCGGCCATCCGCATCATGAAGGAGAGCGGCGGCCACGGCGTGAAGCTCGAAGGCGGCGCCGAGGTGAAGGACTCCATCACCCGCATCCTCACGGCCGGCATCCCGGTGATGGGCCACCTCGGCCTCACGCCCCAGAGCATCTACAAGTTCGGCACCTACAACGTGCGCGCAAAGGAAGACACCGAAGCCCAGAAGCTGCTCGAAGACGCCCGCCTGCTCCAGGAAATCGGCTGCTTTGGGTTGGTGCTCGAAAAAATCCCCGCTGCCCTGGCCAAGCGCGTGGCCGAGGAGCTGACCATCCCCGTCATCGGCATCGGCGCCGGCCCCGACGTGGACGGCCAGGTCCTCGTCGTGCACGACCTGCTGGGCATCACCAAGGAGTTCAAGCCCCGCTTCCTGCGCCGCTACGCCGAGCTGCACGACGTCATGACCGAAGCCGTGCAGCACTACGTGGCCGACGTAAAAAGCCGCGAATTCCCGAGCAAGGAGGAAGGCTACTAGATTAGAAACCGCTTTGCGTCTGTCATCCTGAGCTTGCGAAGGACCTTCTCACCGCTGAACGATTCGTTTGGACGTGAGAAGGTCCTTCGCAAGCTCAGGATGACAGGCGGCAACTGGACGACAGACATCGGCCACTTCACTCCCGCCCGGCTTCGTATCTTCGCCGCACCAAAAGCAAGAGCGGAGCGCCCGGTGAGTGTGGTCTGATGACGTGCGGTTGCCCCCGAGGGGCCCTGGCCCGCTCCTGCCGAATACCCCTATCCCGCCCGCCACCGCCGCGTGAACCGTCCGAACATCTGGTCCGAAGGCAGAGAAATTCTGTTCGAAGACAACCACCTCCTCGTCATCAACAAGCCCGCCGGCCTGCTCGTGCAGGGCGACGCCACCGGCGACGAGCCCCTCTCCAAAAAGGCCGCCGAGTACCTGCGCTTCAAGTACAAGAAGCCCGGCGAAGCCTTCGTGGGCGTGTGCCACCGCATCGACCGGCCCGTGTCCGGCATCGTGGTGCTGGCCAAAACCAGCAAGGCCCTCAGCCGCCTCAACGAGATGTTCCGCGACAACCTGATGAGCAAAACCTACTGGGCCCTCACCGGCCGGCCGCCGGTGCCCGAAAACGGCACCCTGGTGCACTGGCTGGTGAAAGACACCGTGCGCAACGTCACCAAAGCCTACCCCGAGAAGCACTCCCAGGGCCTGCGCTCTGAGCTGCACTACGAGCTGCTGGGCCTGGCCGGCAACCGCTACTTGCTCCAGATAAACCCCGTAACGGGCCGCCCCCACCAGATTCGGACCCAGCTGGCCACCGGCCTGGGCACGCCCATCGTGGGCGACGTGAAGTACGGCTTCATCGCACCCCTGCCCGACGTGAGCATTGCCCTGCACGCCCGCCAGCTGCAATTGCAACACCCCGTCACCAAGGAGCAGATGACCCTCGTGGCGCCCTTGCCCGACGCCCCGCACTGGGACGCGGCGCGGGCGTACTACCGGTAGGCAGCCATTTTACAAGTTGGCGGGCGTCTGTCATCCTGAGCTTGCGAAGGACCTTATCACGTTTGAAGTTAGTGCAAACTCTTCAGGCAAGATGAGGTCCTTCGCAAGCCCAGGATGACAGACGCTTGTACGTGGCGCTACGTGCAAGATTTTGGCCTTCCCAGCCCAAATAACCCGCTGCGTGCACCCCGGCCGTAATTTTGCCTACCCTTCGCTGAACCTAACCCTGGGCTTTTTGCTTGTTCGGGCAATTCACGCTCGCGTCCCTCTATGGCCATCCTCGTTTTTTTTGTTGCCCACTACTACTTGTCGCTGTTCACGCAGACGTTTTACTTGCACCGCTACGCGGCGCACAAGATGTTTACGATGAACAAGTTTTGGGAGAAATTCTTCTTCCTGTTCACCTACATCTGCCAGGGCAGCAGCTTCCTCTCGCCGCGGGCCTATGCGCTGCTGCACCGCATGCACCACGCCTACTCCGACACCGAGTTGGACCCGCACTCGCCGCACTTCTCGAACAACGCGTTCGACATGATGTGGAAGACCAAGGTGATTTACAACGACGTGGTGAACAACGAGCACGAAGGCGCCAAGCGCTTCGAGGGCGACATTCCGGAGTGGAAGTGGCTCGATAAATTCGGCGGCACGGTGTACTCGCGCCTGGGCTGGGGCACGGCTTACGTGCTGTTCTACATCAATTTTGCCACGGCGTGGTGGCAGTACCTGCTGCTGCCCGTCCACTTTCTGATGGGCCCCATCCACGGCGCCATCGTGAACTGGGGCGGCCACAAGTACGGCTACCAGAATTTTGACAACCGCGACAAATCGCGCAACACGCTGGCGCTGGACTTCCTGGCTTTCGGCGAGTTGTTCCAGAACAACCACCACAAGCTGCCCATGCGCGTCAACTTCGGCGTGAAGTGGTGGGAGTTCGACCCCACGTACGTCGCTATATGGAGCCTCGACAAAGTGGGCATCATCAAAGTGAAGCGCAAAAACATGAACCTGAACACGATTTCCAAGCTGGCCAAGCCCAAGCGTGAAGCCATAGCGGCTTAAATTCAACCTGTCATCCTTATCTGGCGTTCGCGCAGCGAAGGATGACGGCTATATCGCAAGCCCTGGCCCCGACGCCAGGGCTTTTTTTGTGCGCACCCTAGCTAATGCCCTGACCAAGCGCTACCTTTGCACTCCCAATTTCGGGAAACCCAACCAGACGCACGAGCTGCGTCGCACAACCCCACCGGTTTATGGCAGTTAAAATCCGCCTCGCCCGCCGTGGCCGCAAAAAGGCCGCGACTTACGACATCGTAGTAGCCGACGCCCGCGCCCCCCGCGACGGCCGTTTCATCGAGAAACTCGGCACCTACAACCCCAACACCAACCCCGCCACCATCAAATACGACGCCGACCGCGCGTTTTACTGGATGATGACCGGCGCCCAGCCCACCGACACCGTGCGGGCCATGCTCAGCTACCGCGGCGTGCTCTACCGTCGTCACCTCCAGCTGGGTGTTGACAAAGGCGCCATCACGCAGGAAGTGGCCGACCAGCGCTTCGGCGCCTGGAAAGAAGAGAAAGACGCCAAAATCGAAGGCAAGCGCACCGGCCTGGTTGATGCGAAGGAAGAGGCCCGCAAGGCGGCTTTCGCCGCCGAAACCAAGGTAAAGGAAGCCCGTTCGGAAGCCCAGCGCCAAAAGGCTGCTGCCCTGCTGGCCGCCAGCGCCCCCGCTCCGGTAGCCGAAGCGGCCACCGAGGCCCCGGCCGAACCGGAAGCTACCGCCGAAGCCACGACCGAGGCTGCCGAGTAGTTTTTAAGCACCCGAAACCGAAAGAGTTTGGGAGTTGTGAGCCGGTCCGGCTGGCAACCCCCAAACTCTTTTTCGTTCCTCCCCTCTCCGCTCATGACCCTCGACGAAACCTATCAGCTCGGCTACATCCTCAAAACGCACGGCCTGCGCGGCCACGTGGTGGCGCATTTTGACGTGGACGACACCGCCGCCTACCTCAGGCTCAAAACGGTGCACCTTACCTTGGCCGGCGCCCCCACCAAGCTGGTGGAGCACCAGGTAGAAAAAGTGCAGCCCCAAACCGGCTCCAAGGTGCTGCTCAAGTTGCACGGCATCGACCGCATTGAGGAGGCCGAGCCATTGCGCGGCGCCCAGCTGCACCTGCCCCTCACGCAGCTGCCCGCACTGGAAGACGACCAGTTCTATTTCCACGACGTCCTCGGATTTACCGTGGTCGACGAAAACCTGGGCGAGCTGGGCACCGTGGAGAACTTTTACGAGCTGCCCCAGCAGGACATGCTGGCCATGCGCTACCAGGGCCAGGAAGTGCTGATTCCGGTGGTTGACGAACTGGTGAGCCACGCCGACCACGCCAAAAAGCAGATTTACGTGAACCTGCCCGACGGCCTGCTCGACGTGTACCTCAAGCCCAGTACCCGCCAGCAAGACGAGGCCGAAGGGGCCGAGTAGCGCGCAGTTCCGGCTTCGCGTCTGGGGCACGCCCCCAAATCATGCGTTCAAATATCCTTCCCCAACCCGCGAAGCTGGCGCTTCGCGCTACTGTCCGTCATGCGCATCGACATCCTCACCTGCCTGCCGGAACTGCTGATTAGCCCTTTCGGTCATTCCATCGTGAAGCGGGCGCAGGACAAAGGCCTGGCCGAAATTCACGTGCACAACCTGCGCGAGCACGCCATCAACAAGCACGGGCAGATTGACGACTTCGTGTTTGGCGGCGGGGCCGGCATGGTGTTGCGCGCGGAGCCCATCGCCGCCTGGATGGACGCCCTGCAAGACGAGCGGCCCTACGACGCCATCATCTACCTCACGCCCGACGGCGAAACCCTGCGCCAGCCGCTGGCCAACCGCTTGTCGCTGCTCCAGAACATTATCCTGCTCTGCGGCCATTACAAGGGCATTGATGAACGAATTCGCACCACTTACATTACCCACGAAATCAGCGTGGGCGACTACGTGCTGAGCGGCGGCGAGCTGGGCGCCGCCGTTCTGGTCGATGCCGTGGTGCGGCTGCTGCCCGGCGTGCTGGGCAACGAGGAGTCGGCCCTGTCCGATTCTTTTCAGGACGATTTGCTGGCGCCGCCGGTGTACACGCGCCCGGCGGAGTGGCGCGGGCAGGCCGTGCCGGACATTCTGCTCTCGGGCAACACACCCAAAATCGAGGAATGGCGGCACGAGCAGGCATTGGCCCGCACGCGGGCCCGCCGGCCCGATTTGCTGGGGGAATAATGGCTGCTACCGCTTTGCGTAATAAACACTTGCTATCCTCAACCGGAAGCCTTATCTTTGCGCTCCGTTTCGATAAAATACTAATTCCCGACGGCGGCGCCGTCTTTCGCAATTTTCTCAGCCATGAGCGTACTACTTGACTTTATCCAGGCCGAATCGCAGGAGCGCCGCGCCAGCTTCCCCCTCTTTGCCGCCGGCGACACCGTGAACGTGCACGTGAAAATCCGCGAGGGCAACAAGGAGCGCATCCAGCAGTTCCAGGGCGTGGTGCTGCAGCGCCGCAATCCCAGCTCGAACGGCGAAACTTTCACCGTGCGCAAGATTTCGAATCAAATCGGCACCGAGCGGATTTTTCCCCTGCTCTCGCCGAACATCGACAAAATTGAGGTTGTCCGCCGCGGCAAGGTGCGTCGCGCCCGCCTGTTCTACCTGCGTGGCCTTTCGGGCAAGCAAGCCCGTATCAAAGAGCGTCGCTTGAACGTGGCGGCCAAGCCCGCCAAGGCGTCCGCTTAAGGCCTTCGGCACCCGCTTGGGTTGCCAGTGGCTAGCCAACAAAAAGCCGGTCCCATTCGTGGGACCGGCTTTTTTGGTTCTGGCCAGACCCGTTGGTCTGGTGCGCAGGCGTGCTAGCCGTGCGAGGAAAAATCCTGCGGCAGGCTGCCGTCTACCTCCGCGCTCCCGCCTTGAAGCTGTTGCGCAACGGCCGACAGCACTTCGCCCAACTTGGCCACCCGCGGGGCGGTGTTGCCTTCGGCAAAATTGGCGGCTTGGGTGGTTTGCGTGCCCAGGCGGGCCAAAAGGGGAGCAATGACGTTGACGTCGAGCGTGCCGCTGCCAAAGTGGGCCTTCAGGGCCTGCAGGTCAACTACCAATTGATGAAAGGCCGGGTTGTTGGCGGCTTTCAGGTCTTCAATCCAGCGCTGGAATTGGTTGTCGAGGCCGGCGCGGTCGGTTTCCTGCGTGAGGTCGCCGGTGAGCAAGTGAATGGCGCCATCTAAATGCACTTGGTGTTGAACTTCGGTCTTTTCCATGAGGGTCTTGCGTGATGGGTATGCGGCAACCAAGCTGCTGCCGTTTTAGCCAACGTAGTTACCGCCCGCCGGGTTGGCTTGCTGACCCAAACAAAAAAGCCCCGCCGATACCGACGGGGCTTTTTGCCAATGTTGGTGCCGCGGCAGAACCTAGCCGCTCGGTCGAGAAATCTACTCAATCTTGTTCATGCGGTCCTTCACGGCTTCCAGGGCGATGCGCATGTTCACGATGTCGCCGCGGGCGGCTTCCTGCTCTTTCAGGTTCAGGTCGATGAGGTTGTTGTACTGCTGCAGTTCGGCGGCGTTGGCGGCCAGCAGTTGTTGGATTTCAGTTTTGCGCGCCTTGTTCTTCTCAATGTCTTTCTTGATGGTTTCGGCCTTGGCGATGACGGCCACGTGGTTGTTTTGCGAAGCCATCAGGGCGCGTTCCGACTCGGTAATTTGCGAGGCCAAGTCCTCGCGGTACATCATGCGCGCAAAGTCTTTCAGGTACTTCTCGGCCGACTTCCACTGCACGGGGGTGGCGTCTTTGCCGAGGTAGGCATTGCCAAGGTCGATGCTCCACCACACGGTGGTGCCGGTGGGCGTAGCGTCGACTTTGCTAATGACGCGGACGGGGTTGGGGGCAATTTCGTCGATGACGACCCCATCGAGGGTCAGCACCCCTTTGTTATTCTTTAATTTGCTACCGAACTTGTCGTTCAACTGTTTGAGCCAAGCGGCCTCTACCCGCTTATTGTCTAGCTGCATGCTGACGCGCTGGCCCTTGCGCGGAATGTTATTGATGGACATATCGTACTCGTCTACCGGCGATTTTTGGGCGTAGCCGCCCAGAGTAGCCAAGCAAACGAGGAGCAGGATGAGTAGGCTTCGTTTCATGGAAATAGCAACTAATGAAAGCTTTAAAGAAGGGCGAAGGAAAGACTTTGGGAGGCGGTACCGTTTACGGCTTTTCAAATTTAGGTCCTTTCTGCGAAGCATATCCTGCGTAGTACCATTTTTTTCGGAATAACACTCTTTTTATTAGTAGAGTTATATTAGTAAAGCGTTAAGTTCTACAAATTCTTGTATTTCGACCGGCTCCTTGCGGCTACCTGCCCCCAGCCGCAACAAAGCAACCGCAGCCCGGGTTGTAGGCCCCTATGCATGTCACCGTCTGCCGTACCGAGCACTTCAACGCCGCCCACCGCCTCAACAACCCCGCCTGGGGCCCCGAGCAAAACCAACGGGTATTTGGCAAGTGCAACAACCCCAACTACCACGGCCACAACTACAACCTGACCGTGCGCCTGACGGGGCCCGTGGACCCCGAAACGGGCTACGTGTACGACATGAAGCGCCTGAGCGACCTCATCAAACGCGAGGTGCTGGACCGCTACGACCACCACAACCTGAACCTCGACACGGAAGAATTCCGTACCCTCAACCCCACGGCCGAAAACATGGCCGTGGTTATTTGGCAACGCCTGCGCCCGCACTTGGGCGCCGACTTTGCCCTCTCGGTCACGCTTTACGAAACGGACCGCAACTTTGTAGAATACCATGGATAACCCTTCCGGGCCGGCCCCGGCAAACGACGCGCATTTGCCCCTGGGCCTGCGCACCCCGCTTCGCGGCGATGCCTTTGCGCGCCCCGACGAAGCCAAAATAGCGGCCATCAGCGGCCACTTCGAGGCCATCATGCGCGAGCTGGGCCTCGACCTGACCGACGACAGCCTGGCCGGCACCCCACGCCGCGTGGCCAAGATGTACGTGCAGGAGTGGTTTAAGGGCCTCGACCCGAAAAACCGGCCCGAGGTGCGCCTGTTTGAGAACCGCTACGAGTACCACCAGCTGCTGGTGGAGCGCGACATCACGCTGTTCTCGTGCTGCGAGCACCACTTCGTGCCCATCATCGGCAAGGCGCACGTGGCGTACTTGCCGGGCACCAGCGTGGTGGGCCTGAGCAAGCTCAACCGGGTGGTGCAGTACTACGCGCGGCGGCCCCAGGTGCAGGAGCGCCTCACCCGCCAGATTGCCGAGGAGCTGCGCCAAAGCCTGGGCACCGCCGATGTGGCCGTGCTCATCGAGGCCGACCACCTGTGCGTGATGAGCCGCGGCGTGAACGACACCAGCAGCAGCACCCTCACCAGCGACTACGGCGGCCGGTTTGCCGCCGACGAAGCGCTGCGGCGGGAATTTCTGCGGCAAATCGGGAAGTAAAACTGCGGCCCCCGCGTTACTTTTGTTCGCCTTTTTAGCCTTAACGAATGTCTCGCAAAGTTCTCATCACCGGCGGTACCGGCCTCATCGGTACGCGCCTGGCCGAATTGCTGATTGATGCCGGCTACGAAGTGGCGCTGCTGAGCCGCGAACCCGCCAAAAGCAGCCACTACCGCAGCTTCCGCTGGGACCCGCGGGCGGGCACCATCGACGAGGCGGCCGTGCCCTACGCCGACTACCTCGTGAACCTGGCCGGGGCCAGCGTGAGCGACGGCAAGTGGACCGACGGGCGCAAGCGCGACATCATGACCAGCCGGCTCGACGGCCTGGCCCTGCTGCACCGCGAGCTGGCCAAGCCCGGCCACCACGTGCAGGCCGTTGTTTCGGCCTCGGCCATTGGGCTTTACGGCGACGCGGGCGACCAGCTGGTGAACGAAGAAACGCCGCCGGCCCTGCCCACCCACGATTTTCTGGCCGATGTGTCGCAGCAGTGGGAGCTGGCCGCCGCGCCCATCGCGGCGCTGGGCATCCGCACGGTCATCACGCGCATCGGCATTGTGCTGAGCACCGAGGGCGGGGCCCTGCCCCAGATGGCCCGGCCCGTGAAGCTGGGCGCGGGCGCCGCGCTGGGCAGCGGCCGGCAGTTCATGTCCTGGATTCACCTGGATGACCTCTGCCGCCTGTTCGTGGCCATGCTGGAGGACCCGGCCTGGCACGGCACCTACAACGCGGTGGCGCCGCACCCGGTCACGAACAAGGAATTTACCGAGACGCTGGCGCACGTGCTGCACCGGCCGCTGGTGCTGCCCAAGGTGCCGGCTTTCGGCCTGAAGCTGGCGATGGGGGAAATGAGCGAAATCGTGCTGGCCTCGCAGAACGTGAGCGACCGGAAGGTGTTGGCGCAGGGCTTCACGTTTGAGTACCCGGAGCTGCGCGGGGCGCTGGAGGCGCTGTACGGGGGGGAATAGCGGACGGCGCGGGGCTGGCAACAAGTCGTCCGGAAGGGCCGGGAAGTCGTCCGGAAGCGTTGGGAAGTGCTCCAGAAGGGCCGGGAAGTGAGTTAGAAGCCGTGGCAAGTGCCCCAGAAGGCGCAGGAAGTCGTCAGGAAGCTACGGCAAGGGCTCCAACCCCTCTGGTAAGCCCCCCGATGGCTCCGGCAACTCATCCAATGCTTCTGGCAAGCCGTCCGCTGGCCCCGGCGACTCGTTCAATGGCTCTGGAAAGGCAACGGATGGAACTGGTGAAACGGTTGCAATGTGCTGTATATTAGCTTTCCGGAACAGCCCGGATTCGTCTCCCTATTCTTATTGCCCGATGATAACGCAAGAGCAAATCTCAACGGTCTTGAAGAACCTGCCTGGCGAGTTTTCCATTGACGAGTTGGTGGACAAGCTGATTCTGGTGGAAAATAATGAGGAAGCCATCAAGCAAGGCGAACGGGGGGAAACGTACTCAACGGAGGAGGCGAGGGCTTTGCTGCGGCAATGGTCTAAGTAAGGTGGTCGCGGCGCATCATCGCGGAGCGGCCGATATTTCCGGAAAGGCTTCCAACGGCTCCGGAAGCCTGTCAACGCTTCCGGAAACCGTTCCAACGCTTCCGCAAGTCATTCAACGGCTCCGGAAAGGCTTCCAACGGTTCCGGACAGGCTTCCAACGGCTCCGGAAACCGTTCCAACGCATCCGGAAACCGTTCCAACGGCTCCGGAAGCTTGTCAACGCATCCGGAAACCGTTCCAACGCATCCGGAAACCGTTCCAACGCATCCGGGAACCGTTCCGATGGCTCCCGAAGTCATCCGACGCCTCTGGAGGCTCGTCCGATGACTCCGGAAGCGCATCCGATGGGTCCGCAAGCTGGCCGATGCATCCGGAAACCGTTCCGATGCATCCCGAAGCCAGCCGATAATATGAACGTACAGGACTTTATCTTGCCTGCTCACTATTCGCAGACAATCATGAGCAACTTTTTTTAAGAAGCTACTCGCAAATACTTCTTCTGAAGCGGTGAACACAATGCCGCCTGCATTTGCCGACTATGCCCGAAGAGCCATTGCTTTATTAGCAGGCAGCAGCGGCGAGCTAGAAGATGAAGAAGTAATCGGTCTTTTCTGCGCAAACGCTATTCCGCACGCTGAAGCTACTGAGCTGCTCCTGTTTCTGCCAGATGCTTTTTGCCGGCACATGATTCCTCAAATTGCTTGGCCGGCCTACTACGTTGAGTACATCTCCGAGCAAAACCAAAAGCAGATTCAATACGCTGATAATTCCCGCTTTTTGACTATTCAGAGAGCAATGCATGCTTACCTGGCTGGCGACTTTGAGCAGACAGATTTTTTGAAATTAGCAGGCCGTAGCGCTTCGTTCAAAGCCCTAAATCAGCTATTACTTGCTGGTGGAAAGTTGGCAAATGCCGATGTCACCCCAGCATATATAGTGCGCTAGCGGCCGCCCTTCACGCTGTCGGGCACGGTGCCGCCGCTGTTCATCTGCTCCAGGAGGTTGTCGGCGGCGATGGTGTCGACGGCGGCGGCGCGGCGGCGGGGCTCTTCGGGCGAGACGCAGCTGTACTTCTTGCTGATTTTGACGGCGGGCTTGGGGAAGTGGCCGGGGGTGTAGCCGAGCTCCTTGTCCTTGTACACCTTCTCCATGAACTTGCCGAAGATGGGCAGGGCGGTGCGGCCGCCTTCGCCCTGCTGCGAGCCGGTGAAGTGGATGCTGCGGTCTTCGCCGCCCACCCACACGCCGGTCATCAGGTCTTTGGTCATGCCCATGTACCAGCCGTCGGAGTAGTTGGAGGTGGTGCCGGTTTTGCCGCCGATTTGGTTGTCGTTGTGCCAGAGGTCGTAGTCCCACAGGGCCTGGGAGGTGCCGCCGGGCTCTTCCATGCCGCCGCGCAGCATGTAGGTCATCAGCCAGGCGGTTTCGGGCGAGATGGCGCGGCGCTGCACGGGGTCGAATTGTTTGATGACGTTGCCGTTGCGGTCTTCGATGCGGGTGACGAGGCGGGGCTCGGAGCGGAAGCCGGTGTTGAGGAAGGTGCTGTAGGCGTCCACCATTTCGTACACGCTCACGTCGCCGGCCGAGCCGAGGCCGATGCTGGGCACGGGCAGCAAGGGCGAGGTGATGCCCACCCGGTGGGCGTACTTGGCCACGTTGGCCCAGCCGACTTTTTCGGTGAGCTGGGCCGTGACGGAGTTCACGGAGCGGGCCATGGCGTGGCGCAGGGTCATGTTGAGGCCGGTGTATTCGCGGGTCACGTTGTCGGGCTGCCACTCCATGGGCTTGCCGTTTTCGACGTAGCGGATGGTCACGCGCTGGTCGCGGATGCGGTCGCAGGGGGTGTAGCCGTTGTCGAGGGCGGTGAGGTAGACGAAGGGCTTGAACGTGGAGCCGGCCTGGCGGCGGCCCTGCTTGACGTGGTCGTACTTGAAGAAGCGGAAATCGAGCCCGCCCACCCAGGCCTTGACGTGGCCGGTGAAGGGGTCCATGCACATCATGCCCGCCTGCAGGAAGTGCTTGTAGTAGGCCAGCGAATCGAGCGGCGACAGGACGAGGGTGGTGTCGTTGTCGTCGTGCTTCCAGGTGAAGACCTTCATGGGGCGCTTGGCGCGCAGGGCCGAATCGAGGCGCTGGGGCTGGTTGCGGAAGTGGTTGGCGAGGGTTTTGTAGCTCTCGGTGCGCCGCATCTGGGCGGCGATGAAGTCGGGGATTTCGTGGCCTTCGTCGTCCACCCAGGGCATTTTGCCCTTGTCGCGCCAGAAGTTGTCGAACTGCCGCTGCAGGGCTTTCATGCGCTCGTGCAGGGCGGCTTCGGCGTGGGCCTGCATCCGCGAGTCGATGGTGAGGTAGATGCGCAGGCCGTCGCGGTACATGTCGTGGCCGGTGCTCTCGCACCAGGCGTCCACAAACTGGCTGATGGCGCTGCGGAAGTAGGTGTCGGGCCCGTCGATGTGGGGCTCGACGTGGTAGTGCAGCACGACGGGGGTGGCCTGCAGGGCCGCCACCTGGGCTTTGGGGATGACGCCGGCCTGGCCCATGCGCTCGAGCACCACGTTGCGGCGGCGGCGGGCGGCTTCGGGGTGGAACTTGGGGTTGTAGGCCGTCGGGTTGTTGAGCACGCCGACGAGCATGGCGGCTTCCTCGGGCCGGAGGCTGTCGGGCGAGGTGCTAAAAAACGTGTTGGCGGCCACCTTGATGCCGAAGGCGCTGGAGCCGTACTCCACCGTGTTGAGGTACATGCGCAGGATTTCCTCCTTGGTGTAGCGCCGCTCGAGCTCCACGGCGGTCAGCCACTCCTTGGTTTTGGCCACGATGGTGCTCACGACCGGGATGTAGCCCAGGCCGCCGCGGCTCTGCTGGCGGCGGATTTTGTAGAGGTTTTTGGCCAGCTGCTGGGTGATGGTGGAGCCGCCGCGCTTGTCGCCGCGGGCCGAGGAGTAGGCCCCGCCGAGCACGGCCGCGAAGTCGATGCCCGCGTGCTCGTAGAAACGCGCGTCCTCGGTCGCAATCAGGGCCTTGATGAGCACCGGCGAAATCTTGCTCAGCGGCACCGGCGAGCGGTTTTCGCGGAAGTATTTGCCAATCAATACCCCGTCCGAAGTGTACAGCTCGGAGGCCCGCTCGACTTTGGGGTTTTCCAAATCGGCCAGGCTGGGCGACTTGCCAAACAAGAACATGAAATTGGTGCTGACCAGAAACGGGTACACCAAAAACAGGATGACCAGTACGCCGAACAACACCCACGCCCAGCTCACGAGCCGCAGGGGCCACCGGCGGCGCGGGGCCCCCGGCTTGGAACCAGAAGAAGCAGACTTGAGGGGCAGGGGGATGTCGGCCATGCGGGGCGGCGAGGGGAAAGCGGAGCCGGGGCTCCGCCGCGGGGAGGCGCAAATATACCAGCCCCCCGGCCCAAACGGCCCGCCGGGCCCGCATTCCGCAAAGTGGTGGGCGGCGGGGCCGGCTAGCGGCGCGGCCGGGCCGCGAGCAGGGCGTGGTGGTGCACGTTGCGCCGGGCCCGGGCGCGGCGGCTCTGCCAGTGCCAGGCCAGCTCGGCCAAAGCCGCCAGGATGAGGCCCAGGCCCAGAAAGTAGCTCCAGTGCAACATCCGGATTTGGCCGCGGGTGGGCGTGTCGAAGCCCTCAAACAGCACCAGGCCCCATAGCTCGTCGAGCAGGGTGAGCACCCACACGGCGGCGGCAAACACCCGCCCGGCGCGGCCCAGGGCCAGCTGCCAGTGCAGCAGGTAGAGGGCCACACCGGGCAGCGCCGACAGCAGCACCAGCGGCGAGGCCTTCACCAGGGGCAGGCCCAGAAAAACAATGGTCAGGGTTTCTTTCAGCACCTGCGCGGCGGCCAGGCCGCGGCCCAGGCGCGAGAGTTTCGGAACGGCGGGCAGCGGGTGCAGGTGCGGAGCGGGCATGGACGAACCAAGACGTAAAAGCCTAAGAAGCCCCAAGATAGGGAGTAGCCGCTAGTAGCGCCGCACCATGGTGCGCGAAACCTGGCAGCGCCAGGTGAGCACCACAATCAGCAGGCCTTTCAGGGAATCGAGCAGCAGGTTGTCGGGGCGGCCGAAAGCGTAGTAGATGCCGATGCCGATGCCTATCCACCAGAAGCCCAGCAGGTAGCACCAGGTGGCGTAGCCGGGCCGCCGCTGCCACACCTGCCCCAGCGCCACGGCCGCGGCCAGCGACACGAAGAGCAGCAGCCACGCCACCACGTAGGCCAGAAAGGCGGTTTCGGGGCCGTACTTCACCTTGAACTGGGCCATGGTGAACACCGGCGCAAAGAAGGCCCCGCCCGTGAGGGCCAGCTCGATGAACAAGGCGATGAATAGCACAACCAGGAGCAGCGTACGGGCCATGGAGCGAGAGCAAGCGTGAAACCGTCGCGGCCCATTCTCCTACCAGAAGAGCCCAACGGAGCGCCAAACTAACCAATAAAATTGGATAAGTCATTATTCCAAGGCACTTACGGTCGCTGCCGCCCGCCGCCAGCGGCCCGGAATGCCCCGGCAATTCATTTCGCGGGCCAGTAGCGCGGGGCGCGCATCTTCTTTCAGGCCAATTTTTCACGAGGTAATTTTCTCGCTTTATCGCTGTATTCATCCTCTCCGGCCGGCCGCGTCCACGCGCCTTGTGGGCAGATGCAATTCTGCTCGCCCGCAGCCCGGCGGCGCCGGCCCGCGCCGGCCGCCACCGGGGCGAGTATGGCTATTCCGATGTGGGCCCCTTCCCTACTGGCCCGACCACAGTAGCATGAGCTGGGTGAGGGCGAGCAGCAGCAACCCCAGCAGCACGGCCGTGGCGGGCAGCACCCCGCGCAGCCAGCGTTGGCGGCGGGCGGCGGGCGAGGCGGCCCGCTCCTGCCAGGTGAGCAGGAAGCCCAGGGCGGCCACGTCGCCGGCGCAGAAAAGCAAGCCCACCAGGGTAAGGGCGAATTGGGGCAAGAGCGTCATGTTGCGCGCAAGTAAGAGTGGGGAGGTAGGCTATTCGGCCGCGCGGGAAGTGGTTAGTTGGCGGTAGGCCTGCCAGTCGGCCCAGGTTTTGTCCTGCCAGTCGGCGTGCGCCCGGTAGCGCCCAAGCCAGCGGTCGGCTTTGGCCGCCAGTTGCCGCCGGGCTTCCGCCGCCGTCACGCCTTGGGGGCCGTAGTCCAACGCGCCATCGGGCCGCGCCCACTGGGTTTTCAGGGTCAGGTGCGGGGTGTGTTCCCACACCGCCTGGCGGGCCAGCAGCGTGGGCAGCACCCGGCCGGGCAAGTCCAGCAGGAAACCGATGTCGACGCGCTGGAAGCGGGGCTGCAGGTTGTAGCGGGCCATCCACACCTCCCAGTTGCCGGCGGCCAGCAGCAGCAGCACCGCGTAGGCCGCCAGCGAGTTGAGCCGCACCAGGCTGTAGGCCGAGCGCCGCTGCCAGATTTTGAGCAGCACCGTGCCCAGGCCGAACGGCACCAGGAGCAGAAAAAAACACACCCCGATGCGCTTGTAGGCCAGCCCGCACGCCCGGATGTAGTAGTAATTGCGCAGCCCCACCGAGGCGGCCAGTACCGCATTTTGCAGCACCCACGCGGTGGCCCCGGCCCTCAGCCACGGCAGGCCGGGCGCGTAAAAATTCAGGTTGCGGCGGAAGAACCGCAGCACAATGCCCATGGCCAACAGGATGCTGAAGATGAGCACAGAAGTGCCTTCGTGCACAAACTGCGTGAGGTCGAACCCGGCCGGCGGCACGAAGCCAAACCAGAGCCAGTTGATGTCAATCAGGTTCACAACTAGCAGCAGGGCATTCACCAGCCCAAACACGGCCACGGCGGCCACGAACTCCTTGCGTAAGTCGAGCGTCCGGGTAGTTTTTGGGCGGAAATCGGGCCGGCGTACGGCCAGCGAGGCCACCCCGTCGCGCTGCCGCTGCACGAACTCGCCCAAGGGCGCTTCAAAATTGGCAAACGCATGCACGGGCAGCGCCACCAACACGCCCGCCACCACCCCGAAGCCCAGCACCAGGAACAGCACGTGCCCCAGCGAAACCTCGGGCAGCAGGCACGCCAGCCACTTGCCCAGCCCGGCCAGCACCCGGCCGCTCAGGGCGGCGTAGCGCGGGTTGGCCACGGCAAACAGCCCGTGAAATGCCCCCAGAATGACCACCGGCACCAGCAGCAGCCGGCCGTAGAACCAGGCCCGGCGCACGCCCGCCCCGGCGCGGCGCGGCGCCCGCACCCCGCGCAGCACCCGCAGCCAGGCTTCGGCCACGCTGCCCACCGCCGTGAGCAGGGCGTACACCAGCAGCCGCAGGTGGGGCTGGTTGACGTAGCCGAGCAGCAGCAGCACCGAGGCCACGCAGGCCAGCCCCGCCACCGCCGAGCCGTACACCGCCGCCGTGCAGCCGCCAAACAAGCTGCCGGCCACC
>Ga0123338_10001442_pt1 | contig 23016 bp, 22 predicted proteins | sample grotaG_FD_89793 | JGI IMG/M metagenome (GOLD analysis project Ga0123338, IMG submission 89793) | Glacier valley bacterial and archeal communities from Borup Fiord, Nunavut, Canada, to study Microbial Dark Matter (Phase II) -... | ecosystem: Environmental > Aquatic > Freshwater > Ice > Glacier ...
AGCAAAATTATATTTAGCAATTATTCCTACTGCCTGGCGATTGAATTCTTCTGGGTATGGAGAATATAAATCATATGTTCTCAATCCTGCCTCTACATGGCCAACTGGAATCTGAAGATAAAAACAAGCCAAAGCAGTTACAAATGTGGTTGTTGTATCCCCATGAACCAGGACAACATCAGGTTTTTCTGATTCTAGTACCTTCTTAATCCTGTTCAGTATATTTGTAGTCAATTCAAAAAGGGACTGTTTGTCTTTCATAACCGATAAATCATAGTCTGGTTGTATTTTAAATACTTCTAGTACCTGATCTAACATTTGGCGGTGTTGTCCAGTGACACATACTATACACTTAATATTTAATCGTGTTTTTAACTCTTTAACCAAAGGACACATTTTAATAGCTTCTGGGCGAGTACCGAAAACAAGCATTATCTTTTTCATTATGAAATTACCTTTCTTTCCTTTTCGATATTTTATACCTTTTTCATAAGCAATTAACTAATTAATTTACGTTGTTTTATATTCCTATTTTACCAGTTGAAAATTTTTTTATAGCATTATTGAATTTTTCAACATCCAAATTAACCTTTTCAATAAATTGATCACATCCATGTAAAAAGTTTTCCCAATCTATTTTAAAATAATAATTGTAAAGCTTATCAGCCTCTGCTGATTTATCCAAGTCAAATGTGTATCCAAATCCGTATTTAGTGGAGATTTCCTCCATATATGTTCCCTTGCAAACTAATATTGGCATAGTAAGTTTTGCAGCATAATATAGTTTATTTGAAAGGGCATAATCTAACAAGGGGGTGTTATTTCCATATAAATTTAATATTATGTCTGTCTCCCATAATAAGTCAAATGTCCTTTCAGGGGGAAACATATCAATTAAAACTATATTATTAGCTTTTTTTTGTTCACAATAATCCTTCAAAGCGAATGCATCCGAACCAATAAACTTTACTTCGAATCTAGCATCATTACAGAAAGAATCAATAATTTTTTTATTTTGATCATGGAATCTTATTAGTCCAATATAGGTAAGAACAATTTTATGATCAACCTTTTTATCACGCATTCTAAATTTATTAATAATTTCTATAGGAACTTCTAACTCGTTATGTGCAGTAACATATTCTCCTGATGGTAAAAAATTTTTATATCCATCAGAAGAAATCACATTAAAATCAGCATTCTTTAGGAGGCTTTTTTCAAATTGATAAAAGATAAAATTTTTCTCCATAGTATAATCGCGAATATCGACAATATACCGTCCCCTATAATGTTTTCTTAACGTAGAACGTAAAAACATTCCAGCATTGGTAGCAGTTAAAATAATTCCATCATATTTTTTTTCTTTAATCAATTTTTTAGCAAAATGCGCAAACCCTAAGTAGCCTTTTAGCTTAATAAATTTTGATGAATTCTCATTAATATGGAAATCATAAGAATATTGATTTTCTGCTCCACTTGTTTCATTTAAGCCATGTCTGTTCCAAAATATAATATCATATTCGCAATCAATAATTGAAATATACTTTTTCATATATGGAAGTAGATATTGATTAACTAAGCATATAAAACATATCCTTTTTTTGTTCATAACTTCCTCCAAACCATCCTATTTACAATACCCACATAACTCTGAATGATTTTAACGACTTTAACACTAACATTTTCATCAGCATAGTCAGGTGTTGTTACACCCAAATCTCCATTTTCAAACATACTTACAGCAAGATCAACTGCTTGCAACACTTGCTCAGTAGTAATACTTCCAATGATAAAGTTACCCTTTTCTAAAGATTCAGGGCGCTCTGTGCTTGTCCTCACTGAAACAGCAGGAAACTTAAAGAAGGAGCCTTCCTCCGGTACAGTGCCGCTATCGGAAACAACGCAATAAGCGTTTAATTGCAAACAATTATAGTCAGCAAAACCAAAGGGTTGCATACTACGTACATTAGAATGAAATACAAACCCTCTCTGCTCAATATATTTCTTGCTTCTGGGATGTGTACTATATATTACGGGCATATTATAATTCTCAGCCATCGCATTAACCGCATTCATAAGTTCAAAGAAATTTTTCTCATTATCAATATTCTCTTCGCGGTGGGCAGAAAGTAAGATGTATTTCCCCTTTTCTAATCCAAGTGTTTCTAAGACTTTACTACCCGTTATCTTATCAATGTTGGCTCTAAGTACCTCTGCAATCGTCGAACCAACAACATAGGTTTGTTCCTTTTTAATTCCTTCTGCAAATAGGTAACGTCTAGCATGTTCTGTATAACACAGGTTGACATCACTAGTATGATCAATAATTCTACGGTTGATTTCCTCAGGTAAATTTTCATCAAAGCAACGATTTCCAGCTTCCAGATGGAAAATCGGTATCTTTAAGCGTTTCGCTGATATTACAGATAAGCAGGAATTGGTGTCACCCAAAACTAAGACTGCATCAGGCTGCTGTTCCACCATTAATTCATATGACTTTGCAATAACATTTCCCATAGTTTGTCCAAGGTTCTCTCCTACAACACCCATATAAAAATCAGGAGCTCTTAGTCCCAATTCTTCAAAAAACATTTCATTAAGTGTGTAATCGTAGTTTTGCCCTGTATGAACAAGAATATGGTCGAAATACTTATCACATTTTTTAATTATTTCAGAAAGTTTGATTATCTCCGGACGAGTTCCCACTATCGTCATTAGCTTAATTTTTTTCATTCTTATACCTCCTCAAAATATGTATCCGGTTTATTATTATCAAAAATCTCATTAGCCCACATTATAGTTATCATATCGGTTAAACCAGTATTGGTTATGTTATGGGTATATCCTGGTGGAATATCCAATACTTCCATCTTAGCTCCACTTACGTGGTATACTGTTATTTCACACTCGCCAACCTTGCGAAAGCATATCACACCTTCACCACTTATTACTATAAACTTCTCATTTTTAGTATGATGCCAATGGTTTCCCTTGGTTATCCCAGGCTTTGAGATGTTTACTGATACCTGACCCATCCCTCCAAAGTGTAATAACTCAGAGAAGGAACCTCTGTCGTCAACATGAGTATTTATCGGTACAGAAAATCCATCAGTAGATAGATAGCTTAAATAAGTGCTGTAGAGCTTTTTTATCAATCCATCTTCCATGTCTGGAATATTGCATTCTGTTCTCATCGCTTTAAAGCTTTGTAATATATCCGCAACTTCACCAACCGTTGCAATATAAATAGGATCAACCTCGCAATATTCTGTAGCAGAACCCTTCTCCATCACCGATACAAATTTATCTATGATATCATCAATATACATTAATTTCAATGGTACCGTAGGATTATTTATCTGAATATTTAATCCATTTGCGATATTGTAACAGAAGGTAGCCACAACAGAGTTCAAATTTGGTGGACACCATTTACCAAATTCATTAGTAAGTCGAAAAATAAAAGCCTTGTTACCAGTAGCATGCACCCAATTTTGTACACACTCTTCTGCTTTTAACTTACTTCGTCCATAGTCATTATCATTTTCAGCTTGTGTAGATGATAATAAGAGTAGGGTTTTTTGTTTTTCTTTCATTGCCTTTACGATCATTCGTGTTATTTCAGTATTAATATACTCAAATTCCGAAGAGTCTTCCGATCGATATACGGTAAGAAGGTGAAATATAAAATCACTTTCTTCAACGCTCTTCATCAGCAGTTCCTTATCATAGCAGCTATTTATTTCCAAAATATCATTATATTTGCGATTGATAAGTTCTGCTTTTAAATTTTTCCCAATGAAGCTATCCGCTCCTGTGATAAGAATTCTCACAGCTTAACCTCCCGATTCTTAAGCTCTTCCTGAATATATTGCAGAGAAAGTAATTTTACTTTAACTTCATCAATATTTAAACGGTACGTATTATGAGAATTATATTCTTCCATTGTGGAAAGCTCCTCATTACCCTCAATAAAATACTTGTTATAATTCAAATCTCTACTGTCTGCTGGTACATTATAATAAGTTCCCATATCTTTTGCTTTAAAGAATTCTTCTTTTGTCAATAATGTTTCGTATACCTTTTCGCCATGGCGAGTACCGATAACTCTGATCTCATGGGTAGGCTCAAATAACTGTCGAACCGCCTCTGCCAAATCGCCAACCGTACTAGCTGGAGACTTTTGCACTACCGTATCACCTGTTTGAGCATTCTTAAATGTATAAATTACTAATTCTACTGCTTCATCTAAGCTCATCAAATAGCGTGTCATATTGGGGTCAGTGACGGTCATAGGTTTTCCTGATTTGATTTGCTCTATAAATAATGGAATAACGGAAGCACGAGAGGCCATTACATTACCATAACGTGTGATACAAATTGTGGTTTTCTCAGGTGCTACAGTTCGAGATTTTGCAACAATAATTTTCTCCATCATTGCCTTCGAAATCCCCATAGCATTAATGGGGTAAGCTGCTTTATCTGTAGAAAGGCAGATACATTTCTTAACGCCATATTCAATTGCAGCTGTTAGAACATTCTCTGTTCCAAGAACATTAGTTTTTACCGCTTCTAACGGAAAAAACTCACACGACGGCACTTGCTTCAATGCGGCTGCATGAAAGAGAAAGTCTACTCCATGCATAGCATTTTTTACGCTGGCAAGATCTCTTACATCCCCAATATAGAACTTTATTTTGTTGTTTTGATATATCCTTCGCATATCATCCTGTTTTTTTTCATCTCTTGAAAATATTCGAATCTCTCCTATATCAGTATCAAGAAAACGATCTAATACAGCATTTCCAAAGCTACCTGTTCCACCAGTAATTAATAAAGTTTTATTCTTAAACATAATAATTAATCCTCCAGTATATTTTTCATCAAATCTACATATTTTTTAGTGCAATATCCTGTTGTATATTTCTCCAAAAAAATTTTTCTACAGTTTTCTCCCATAACCTTTCTTTTAGGTTTATTATCCCTAAGCTCTTCAATTGCACTTACCAATCTCAAACTATCTCCAACCTGCATTGAATAACCGGCATTGTTGTCTTTAAGATCTCTTGCAATATCAGAATTCTCTCCCATTATCGCAATAACTGGCTTACCAGCCATCATATAGCTATAAGTTTTACTTGGTACGCCTAATCCAGTTACCCCTTCGGCTAAACTTACGACAAAGCAATCACTAATATTGAGAGCATCTTGAAAATCTTGGCCGTGTAAGAAATCGAAGACGGTAACATTATCAAGTTTTTCTATCTTTACAATATTCTTTAACGTCTCCATTTTATTTCCATGCCCAGCAAAAATAAACTTAACTTTATTATCACCTTTAAATTGACGGATGGCTTCAAGAATCGTATCGAGGTCCTGGCATATTCCTAAATTTCCAAAGTAAGATACAACAATATTATCATCTACTTTTATCGAACTAAATAGCTTATTTTTTGATGAATCAATTTCACTAGATAGTCCTTTGTCCTCATACCAGTTTGGTATAATCTCAATTTTTTGTTCCGATAATGCCGATCTATTATTAATTAAAAAATCCTTCATTTCATTTGATAGTGCAACTACTTTAGTTGTATTTTTAAATACTGTTTTATTTATTGCTTTCATCAATCTACTTATTAAACCATTTTCAGAAATGCTGTTTGACACCTGAGCAATTTCGGGGTAAACATCATAACTAACAAATACAATTTTTGTATTATATATTTTTTTAGCAATTGCAGCGATTAATGGAAGTATTGGCGGATTAGAATAAACAATAATTGATTTGTATTTTCCCAACTCTCTAAAGTGTAACGCCACAGCAATTGTAAAAGAAAAATAATTTATGATTCTCCCAATAAAATTACTCCGTTTATTCTGAATATATTTTAATCTTCTGATTTTAATATCTTTATGAATTTCTTTCAATTGCACTTTATCTGTTAAGCTATATTCCTTGGGATAACCACATAAAGCTCCAACTGATAATCCTTCTTTCGCAAGAGCTTTCGCCGTATCAAACGGAAGTGTAGCAGAAGACACATACTCCGGATAAAAAAACTGACATAAAAATAATACATCTTTTTTATTTTTCATGCTAAGCCTCTTCTTTCATAAACATATTACATCTCTGTCATTTTAATCGTTTCCTTGGTAGAGATGGTATCAGCTTCTGAATAGTTTAAAAGATTTTTACTATACACCAAGTTACCAAACACTTTATTTAAAATATTATTATTTAGTGTGCATAATAAGGGATTAAACAACTTGGTCATCCATATTTTCTTTCCGTGAACTTCTGCTATCATCTTAACCATTTCTGAAGTGCATACATATTCTTTGTTCTGCGGGAAGAATAATCCACTATTATAATCATCTATCAACAGTCTTACAAATTCACATAGATTATCTATATAAATCATACTTCGCTTATTTTCGATATTGGGGAATAAAGGATAATTTATTGCAAACTTCGCTAATCTCTGATAATTACCCTTGCATCCTTTGCCATAAATCATTGGTGGACGAAGAATAGCAATTTTAAAATCATCAGCTTTTAAAGGTTCTATCAGTTTTTCTGCTTGTAATTTTGATCTGCCATAATTACTTTTCGGATTGGGGAGTGTATCTTTATCAATCTCTCCATTCTCAATTCCATAAACACCCATCGTGCTTAAAAATATAAATTGCTTGACTTTATCGTTTTTAGCTTTTTGAGCGATTTTATATGTCAAATCACGATTAACCTCGAAATAAAGATTTGAGTTTTCTCTTGTTTCTTTAATATGCGCAATGCCTGCCACATGAAAAATCGTATCAAACTCAGTAAAGTCTTTCTCTTTCCACGAGTCACCTATCATATCAACTGTATCAACAAAATAGTTATCTGGATATTGTCCTAACCACTTTTCTAGGCTTGTCCCTATATAACTGTTAGCTCCTGTAATAAGTACTTTTTTCATTTTGATATAGTCTCCTTTGTTGCAGCTGCCTCTTCCTGACCTAATGTTCGAGTTCCACCTTCAACAACACCATCATGCTTGAGCACACTCACAATAGTCCCTAAAAAGCATTTAGAATCCATCATAAAACTAATCTTTTCAGCATATTCCCCATCCAACTTTGCCTTAACCTCTATCGGAAGTTCATCTCTGCCATTAATTTGAGCCCAGCCCGTTAATCCAACCGGTACCTCGTTCGCTCCATACTTGTCTCTCTCTTCTATAAGATCATCCTGATTCCACAATGCTGGCCTAGGCCCAACAATACTCATCATACCTAGAAAGATGTTAATAATCTGTGGCAGTTCATCTAGACTTGTCTTTCTTAAAAACTTACCGACTCTAGTAATCCATTGATCCGGATTTTCTAACAAATGAGTTGGAGTGTCTTTCGGTGTATCTATTCTCATGGTTCTGAATTTTAATATATTAAAATGTTTTTTGTGTATACCAAATCTTCGTTGCTTAAAAAGTACAGGTCCCTTAGAGTCCAACTTTATAGCAATAATTAAAATCAAAAATATAGGAGATAAAATAATTAATCCTAATAAGGAAAGAACTATATCAATCAATCTTTTTAATTTCATATAGACCATCCCACATAACCTCCACTATTTTTTAATTACATACGTCGGTACAATTTCTCTAATCCTTTTTCTTATCTCTGCCGGTTCCAACAAACAAACATCCTTTAACTCTTCCAACTCTCTTAAGAATTTCTCTTCATCAAGCTCAATCGGCTTTCCAATATGTATCATCTTATTCTCAGTCTCTTGTAATCCTTCCTCTTCCATCAGAAGCTCCTCATACAGCTTCTCACCGGGACGAAGTCCAGTAAATTCTATCATAATATCTTCATATGGTTTATATCCGGATAATCGAATCAGATTTTCCGCCAAATTAAGTATCTTCACAGGCTCGCCCATATCTAGGACAAAGATCTCTCCACCCTTAGCAAAAGCACCTGCTTGCAGCACCAAAGATACTGCTTCCGGAATGGTCATAAAGTATCTTATAATATCCGGATGAGTAACCGTTACCGGGCCACCGGCAGCTATTTGCTTATTAAATAACGGAATAACACTGCCATTTGACCCTAAGACATTGCCAAAGCGTACTGCAACAAACTCAGTATTGGAACGATTATTGTAAGTTTGTATGATCATTTCACAGATACGCTTTGAAGCTCCCATAATATTGGTTGGATTCACTGCTTTATCTGTTGATATCATTACAAACCGTTCAACACCATATAAGTCCGCTGCTGCTACCGTCTTCCAGGTACCAAGTACATTATTTTTAATTGCTTCATTTGGACTATCCTCCATCAAGGGAACATGCTTATGAGCAGCTGCATGATAAACAATCTGGGGGCGATAGGCTTTAAATATTTGATTCAGTCTTGAGGAACTTCGAACGGATGCGATTAAAACCACCAGATCTAAGTGAGGATATTTTTTCCATAGCTCCTGCTGGATATCATAGGCATTGTTTTCATAAATATCTACTATAATTAATTGCTTCGGTTCGTGGGCTGCTATTTGCCTGCACAACTCACTTCCAATAGAACCTCCGCCTCCGGTTACCAATATTACCTTTCCCTTCACATATTCCATGATGGATGTCAAATCAACCTTGATGGAGTCCCTGCCAAGTAAATCTTCAACTTCAACATTTCTTAATTTGCTGATGCTGATCTCATCGTTCATAAATTGATACATACCCGGTAGGATCTTGAGGGAACAGCTTGTTTCTTTACATAAGTCAACGATTTCACTGATTACCTTTTTTGATGCGGAGGGCATGGCAATAATAATTTCATCAATTTGGTAAAGGTTGGCGCACATGACAATATTCTGTCTGGTTCCAACAACCTTAATACCCTGTATGTAGATACCCTGCTTCTCGCGAGCATCATCAATAATGCACTTCACTGTGGTATTCGTAATATGTTCACTGATTCTGATTTCCTTGATAATCGCATTCGCTGCATTACCTCCGCCAATCAGCATAATCCTTTTTTGGTTTTTATCATTTCTAGATTTATGGATAACGTAGCGCAGAAATCGATACGTGAAACGGCTTCCAAAGGTCAGAAGAACTAATACGCCGCCATAAAGAAAATAATAGCTTCTCGGAACCGGATATCCCATGAGCTGCAGACCCGTAAATTGCGCCAAAGATGCAATAACACAGGCTGAGAACACATTCTGCATTTCGATAACACCTGCGTACATCCAGATACTGTGATACAGTTTAAAAAGGTAAAATATAATTAAAGTAACCACAATATTAATGGGTAAATACTTCCAGACTGATTCAATAAAAGGCAAGTCAACCTTACCCGGCTCTAGGTCAAATCGGAGTAACAATCCCATTCCACTTGATGCAATAATAACTACCACATCACATATTAGAAGAAATATTCTTCTTATCGTAAGTTTTTTATCAATAATTTTATTCGTCATTTGCAATACCTCTGTAAATAAATTTTTATACTAACCAAATATGCCTACCCTTTGATTTAGTTTGTGCCGAGGATTTCGCAGGCACAAACTTCTAAGTGTGAATTATGCTTTTCAATAATTCACACTATTCAAACGTGAAAAAGAGCCAAAGAATAGAAGCCATAGCTTCTATAAGAGGCTCTCTAACTTTCAACGCGATTTTCAAGAAGTAATGTATTAAGCTTATCTTGATACAATTTTACTCTTTTTGTGTAGTTTTCTTTAAATATATCACGTTCTTCTTCTGTCATATTCATGTAGGTTATGTACTCCAATTCGCTCTTTTCTAATGTTGTTCCACAATGGAAGCAAACAGCATCCGGCTTCCTGGATACCATTCTAAAATTATAACAATGCGGGCATATATAAATTTTTAACATGTTATTTATCCGCCTCCAATTAGTTTTCTAACATTAGTTATTATACTATGTAGGGGATGAATTGTAAACCTAATATCAAAAATTATGTATTTTTTTGTACTTTAATAAAGAATGAAAAACAAACCATAATATTCTTTTTGCCTAGATTTATACTTAATTAATTTTCAAATTCAAAATTGGTACGGCAATCTCAGATACAAAACGCTCAAATACATCCTCAGAGGTAGCATCCTTAATACATTGGATAAATGCCTTGTCAGATTTTGCATCGCGCATAATGGAATCCAAATTATCAGAAGTGGGATCGGCTATGTTTTTTTGTATGTTTTTATTTATTTTATACATAATCGTGTTTCCATATTCCTTTTGAAGGAAACGGATAAAGGTATAACCAACAGCATAACAATCACTGTAACTTACATTGATAAAATAATTTTCAAAATCCTTTAAGTCAGCTTCTGATATTTCACTTAATTGCGAATGATTGGAATAGTAATATGTCGTATCAATTCCTAATTCCTTCATTCCATCCTCTGCTAATGCATCCGCTGATCCTTCTGTCCATGCACTTATAAGACAACCGTAATCTTGGCTTTCAAGGTGAAAGTAATGTGTATATTCGTGTAATATTGTATCGACTTCATCAGTAATTAAATCTTTGTTAATATAGATTAATTTTTTAGATGCCTGCGATCCGAAGGAGTAAAATCTTATCCGTAAGGGTTTATCCCATATTGTTTTCATAGGAAAATATTGTTTGGTTCCAATATTAGTAACTATTTCTCTATAAGTAGCCAATTTTTCTAAGTAGTCTTCTGGGAATGTTAACCCTACATTTCCATAGATAAAAATATCTGATTCATCAACATACACTTTATATTGATTGACTGATATTTTAAGTTCCTTCAAGTTTTCTACTTCTTCTACGGATTTCGCATAGATATGACCATCTTTCCATGCACCCATCATATCAGGATCAAATTCTTTTCCTGTGTCATGAGGCAGATAACCAGATTCCACAATAGTACTATACGCTGCCTCTTTCGCCTTTTCTGTATCATCCATATAATCCATATACGAATTTTCTAAAGCAAAAACTACATGCGACCGAATATTACCATCCTTAAGCTTATACCATGTAAAGTCATCATAATCATAGGTACCGGTCTTAGTGATTACCAGTGGTTTTACAGGATATAAATTAATTGTATAATAAGTATCATTTGGATTAGTAATTCGAAGTTTTACTGCCTTCTCAAATCCGAGGTAAAATTTACCTTTCTTAGTGACTGAACCTAGGCTGGTTCCTTTCGAATTAATACCTTCGATTACGAGAGTCTTTTCAGAATATACAGATGCGTATATTCCATTTATCGGATATCCTTCATTTTTAAAATCTTTATTTGTATTTTTCATGTCAAGTAGTACCAACTCAAAATCTGACATATAATCAGCATCAGCATGTTTCCAATGTTCATAAGGTTCTGCTAAAGAAGGTTCCCCTACCGTAATCTTAGAGGTATATTTCTTATTTTTAATCGTTGCGGTGATAGTAGCAGTTCCAAATTGTTTTCCTGTAACAACACCACTCTTACTTACAGTAGCTGTAGTTGAATTGCTGGTCTTCCATGTAGTTGTTCCACTCGTACCAACTACCTTTAATTGAATTTTTTGATTTTTAGTGATCCTTGCTTTGGTAAAATTGATGGTAACTGCGTTGGTTTTCTCAGTAGCCAGAACTACTGGTATAAACGGAGTTATTACCGGTGTGGTAAGTGAAAAAATCAGAACAAATGACAGTAATTGAAAAAACCGCTTTACAGATATCTTTTTCATTAAATCTCCCCCTAAATATCGAATTAGTATACTTATAAAGATTCATGCTTTTTGCATAAGTATATTACATATATACCCGACTTAGAAAAGATTGTCAATCTTTTAATTACATAAATTGGTATAGTGTTCCTTATTCTAACATATACGTGGTAACCCTTCCCCATACAGAACATCAATACTTCTGCTTCCTCCTAATGCAGTCATCAGGATAACACTGCTACCCTCGGTTATTTTTCCGATTATTACGCCGTTTTCACCATACTTGCTGCTACGCATAGCATTGAGTGCTTTTTCAGCTTGGTTAGCTGGAACAATAGCAATCATTTTCCCTTCATTTGCCATATATAATGGGTCAAGGCCAAGAATGTCACAGAACCCACGTACCTCTCTATTTACCGGAAGGGAGCCTTCTTCGATTTCTACACCACAGAGAGAGTTTGCTGCAATCTCATTTAATACAGTTGCTAGCCCGCCCCTAGTAACATCACGCATACACCGAATATTGATATTTGCGTCAATTAAATTTTTTACGATTAAAGTTAACGGTGCACAATCACTCTTAATATTATTCTCAATTCCCATACGCTTTGACATAATTGCTGCATGATGCTCTCCAAGATTACCGGAAAGGAGAATAACGTCTCCCACCTTACAATTTGAGATGCTGACTCCATTTTTTACAACTTCTCCGATTCCGGAGGTATTAATGTAGACGCCGCCATTTCCCTCAATTACCTTAGTATCCCCGGCTACGATTTTAATCTTAGCCTCTTTCGCTGCGGAGGCCATGGAGGTTGCTATTGTATCAATGGTTTCAATGTCCGCTCCTTCTTCAATGATAAATCCGCAAGTAAGATATTTCGGTGTTGCTCCCATCATCGAAAGATCATTGACGGTACCGCAGATTGCAAGCTTACCGATATCACCACCTGGGAAAAATAAAGGAGTGACAACAAAGGAATCTGTGGTGTAGGCGATTTTACCGGTTATGTTTAAAACTGCGGAATCCTCCAGTTTATTAAGTATCTTATTATTAAAATGTTTTAAAAATATATCATTAATTAGGTTACTCGTCTGTTTCCCACCACTACCATAGGATAAATCTATTTTCATCTCTTAAACCTCCCTATTTTTATACCAGATACCGCAAGATCCCTCCGTGGAGACCATGCAGGGACCGATTGCATTTAATGGTGAGCAGGTTGTCTTAAATAAGGGACACTCTACCGGATTAATCCGACCTAATATTACGTCTGTGCATCTACAGCCTTTGGGCATATGTTCTTCGATCGGAGCATCAAATTTACTGCCTGCATCGAATTTCTGGTATTCGTCTCGTAATTTTAAAGCGGAATTTTCAATGATACCAATTCCCCTCCAGTAATCACTTGTGCTTTCGAAGTATTGATGAATCATCTGAGTGGCTTTTTGATTTCCTTCCTCCGATACTGCACTAACATACATATTCTTCATCTTACACAGGTTATGAAGAATCTGGTTTACGATTTCATAGATAGCTAGTAAGATGTGCTCTCCTTCAAATCCGGCTACCACAAACGGCTTCTGATATTTACCTACAAGCTTTTTGTAAACCGAACTTCCTGTGATTACACTTACATGTCCCGGACAAAGAAATGCATCTATATTTTTCTCATTCTCGCAGATAAAGGAAAGTGCAGGAATAATTGTTTTTAGTGAGGTCAGAAGCTTTAGGTTGTCTATCTTATTCTTCATCATTTCTTCAATCATTAATGCGTATATCGGGGTAGTGGTCTCAAATCCAACGGCTGCAAAGATATACTGTGTATCCTTATTCTCCATCGCTACTTGGATTGCGGCAAGCGGGGAATATAGAATTTTAACATTTCCACCGATCGCTTTGGCTCCGGTCAAAGACATCTCACTTCCCTTTATCTTCATCATATCTCCAAAGGTAAGAACGACATGGTTCTCCCTTAGGCAATATTCGATGAGCGTATCGATATAGGCAGAGGAGGTTACGCAAACCGGGCATCCGGGTCCGGAGATTAACAGGATTTTCGGAGACAATAGACTCCTGATTCCGTTTTTGAAGATACTGGAGGTGTGGGTTCCGCAAACCTCCATAATTTTTATTGGTTTCCCATTATAATTTTTTAGTTCATCTTTCACTTGCTGAAGATTCTTCATATACATCCTCCTCAAGTTCTTTGAACATCCAGAGTAATTCTTCTGCTGCATCCTTCTTCATTACTTCAAGAACACATCCAGCGTGTATTAACACATAATCCCCTAGATGGGCGGAGACTAATTTTATATTTACTTCTGTGATATTATCCATAATGTTAACCTTAGCAATATCACCCTTAATTTCAATGATTTTACCGGGTACTGCTACACACATAATGTTCACCAAACCTTTCAATTCTTTAATCCTAGATAGGTCTGTCCCAGACTGATTGAACCATCGTTCGGTGGGACAGCCTCATTTACATAGACACGAAAGCCCTTCTCTTTGAGTACCTTCATTGTACGTTCTGTCAAAATGGTATTCTGAAATACTCCACCGCACAAGGCAACGGCATTGATATTTTGTTCGGACCGGAGGTTTTCGCAAACCTCATTTATCATATCCGCTACTGCAAAGTGAAAACCCAGTGCAAGAGCACCAATCTCCACGGTTTCTCTTAATCTGCAGAGGCCTTCTAGTACCGGTTTTGGGTCTATTTCTATTATCCCACTTTTCTTTGAATATGCAAAGGTAAGCTTTTCCGGTTTTGCAGGAAACAGTACTGCTTCGCGTTCCAGATTTGCTGCACATTCACCCTCATATCGGTTCTCTTGCCCGACATTTAGGATAGATGCAACTGCATCAAATAATCTACCCATACTGGAGGTTAAAACTGTATTTACTTTGTTAATAACCGCTGCTTCTATGATATCCCTGCGGTCATCTTGAATATAATCACTTAGTCCTGAGTTTAATAAATAACAGGTTGCCGTTTTCTTCGCATCCCGCATCGATTTGTCCCCACCCAGGATTGGTGTATATTCCAGATGTGCGGCTCGCAAAAAAGTTGCTCCCTCGCATACCAGAAATTCGCCACCCCAGATATTGCCGTCCGTTCCATACCCCGTCCCATCAAAGGCAACCCCAATCACAGGTTCGTCAAGCTGATGCTCCGCCATTACGGAGGCTACATGAGCATGGTGATGCTGAACTTGCAGGACAGGAATTCCAAGCGTCTTAATATACCCTGAGGAATAATAGTTTGGATGATAATCACAAACAGCAAGCTCGGGAGTTATCTTTAATAGCCGCAATAAATCTGCAATCGAGGTTTCGTATTCTTTCATAACTGAACATTCCTCTAAATCACCAAAATATTGGGATACGACTGCACTCCCATTTTTATATAAGCAAAAAGCAGCCTTTAAATCACCACCGGCAGCAAGAATTTGTATATCCTGCTTCCCTGTCTGTAAGAATACCGGGTAGGGAACATAACCCCGGCTTCTGCGGATTAACTGCGGTTTATTATGAATGATTTTTGCAACAGAATCGTCTACTGAGCGGACAATGTGCCTCGTATTATATAAAACACCCTTTAAATAGGGGGATTTTAGTGAAAGCATCACTTCATCCTCTCGAATGATTGGTTGGTTCGATATATTTGCACTTGTCATGATAAGCGGACCGCAGCGTTTGGTAAGTAGCATTTGGAGCGCTGTATAGGGTAAAAAGGCTCCGCAATAAATGCTGCCCTGATTGGCTACTGTGGAAATGTGGTTCTTCTCTTTTGTATAGAGTAGTACAATCGGTCTTGCCTTCGATTCTAAGAATTCCCGCTCTTCTTCTGAGACTACACAATATTCCTCTACGGAACTAAGGTTTTCAAACATCACCGCAAATGGCTTTTCTTCGCGTCCCTTTAGTTTTCTTAAGTCAAGGACTGTCGATTCATCAAAAGGTGAACATACGAAGTGGTAGCCACCGATTCCTTTGACCGCTACTATTCCACCAGAAAGGATAATTGCAATTGCAGCTTCCAGAGCCTCCTTCTCAAAGAGTTCCTGTTCAACAGTTAGCCCGCGAAATATAAGATACGGACCACAATCGTAACAAGATATCGTCTGGGCATGAAACCTCCTATTATCTGGAGAAGTGTAATCTTTGTTACAGGAATGACACATAGTAAAGTCCTTCATCGTCGTATTGCATCGGTCATAGGGCAGTTCCTCGATAATGGTATATCTGGGTCCACAGGACATGCAGCTGATGAAGGGATTAAGTAAACGTCTGTCACTGTCTGTATACAGCTCCTTCTGGCACTCAAGGCAGACCGGAAGATCCGGTGGTATGATTGAAACCTGTTCATCCGCACTGCTTTCGATAATCTTAAAATCACTGAATTTTTCAGCTAAGTAATCTTCAATTTCTATCTTTACGATTTCACAGCCGCCACACTCACTGGTTTTCAACTCCTGCAGGAAATCCTCAAAATCCCTCTCTGTGGACTGAGTAATAATTTCTACTAGCCCTCCAATATTACGGACTGTCCCAAGAATATTGTGTTTCCGGGCAATATGATAAACAAGGGGTCGAAAACCAACCCCTTGTACAATTCCATAAACAGTTATTCTTTTTGTTATCCTTTTATCTTCTCCATTAACCATAAAACCGCTTCCTCAAATCCCTCTTCTGTTTTACAGGATACCTTAAAAACAGGAGCTGTTTTGTTCAAAGCTCTCACACCCTTCATAAAAAAACTCTCATCAAAATCAATATACGGCAAAAGATCAGATTTATTTAGTAGAATCAGATCTGCCTTTTCAAAAGCCAAAGGGTATTTATATGGCTTATCACTGCCCTCTGTAACCGTTGAAATCAGCATTTTTGCATGCTCTCCTATCATAAACTCGGCAGGACATACCAGATTGCCGATATTTTCGATAAATAGTACTCCGTTTTTAATATTTAGGTCCTCTACTGCTTTCCCAATCAACGGTGAATCCAAATGGCAGGCTCCGCCCGTATTAATTTGGATTGTCTTAATCCCTAGTGATTGCAGGGTTTTGGTATCAAAATCTGCTTCGATATCGCCTTCAATTACGAAAGGAGTAATATTGTTCAGTCTTTTGATGATTTGAATCAATGACGAGGTTTTGCCAGCACCCGGAGCACCCATGACATTGATTGCATAGATCCCGTTATCCGTTAATGAGGAATTGATTTGTGCGGCTACCTCATCATTTTTATCATACACCGATTGCATAATTTCAATTTTATTGTTTTCTGACATAGTAAAACTCCTATCTATTAATTTCAAACGAATAGATTTTGATGATAATTTATCTATCCAATTCATCCTTATGTTCTTTGATGATAATTCTATACCTCAATCGATTTAATGTAAAATTCTTTTCCAATCTCCGTCGGACTACCTTCTCCCTCACAATAAGGACATTGAAATGAAAATGGCTTCCTTTTAAAAAGTTCTCCGCATTGATTACATTTTAGCATTGGCATAATACGCTCGATGTTCAGCTTTGCCTTCTCGCAAAGGCTTCCTTCTGCAATAATTTCAAAATATAACTCAATTGAGCTGGCTACATAACCGCAGTAGTCACCTACCACAAGGTTAATAACCTTAACCTCGTTTATCTCATTTTTAATAGCAAACTCTTCTGCTATCTCAATTATTCTCTGTGTGATCGGGTACTCGTGCATTTACATATTCATCCCTTACTTTATCAAATGATGGTGAAGTATATTGGTTGCCCATGCTTAAACATTTTTTAGGACAAACCTCAGTACAATAACTGCATTGTATACACTTAAGCCGCTCAATGCTCCAAGCCGATCTAGCTTTCTCAACCTTAATCGCTCCTGTCGGGCAGCGTTTCTCACATATTCCGCAAAAAATACAATTTGAGATATCGTTCTCGACTTTCCCCCTGGTACGTTCATAATTTTCTTTCTTCTTTATGGGATAAAGTACTGTATATGGTCCATGCAGCATACTTTTAAAAAGCGTCTTACTCATACTTAATATAGACATACTAACCTCCAAATGTCATCTTTCTGTACAGCTTATGCAAGGATCAATCGTAAGAATTAAGATTGGAACATCAGCAAGGGAGCAGCCCTTCAATGTCTCAAGCAAAGCCGGTATATTTGCAAAGGTAGGTGTACGAACTCTCACTCTGTCCAGAAATTTCGTTCCATTTGCCTTAACATAATATACTACCTCCCCACGTGGTTGTTCAATTCTTGTAAAATAGTCACCCTTCGGATTCCCGGTTACCTTGACCCTAATATCACCTTCCGGTATTAAGGCAATAGCTTGCTTAATCAAGTCGATGGATTGGAAAACCTCTCTGATTCTTACTGAGGTCCTAGCATAGCTGTCGCCCGCCGTTTCGATAATCGGTTTAAACTTTAATTTTTCATAAGCTGCATAGCCCTGCGTTCTCATATCGAAGTCAAGACCGCTGGCTTTTGCCATAGGTCCGACTGCACCTAAATCAGACGCAGCCTGCTTTGATAACACACCGACTCCTTTTGTACGCAGCTTTACAGTAGTATCATTAATAAATACCTCGGCAATCTCTTTCACTTCTTTTTCTAAACTGTTCAATATACCTACAATTTTATTCAGCATATCAGGGCTAATATCTTTTCTGACTCCACCGATTTCACATACAGAAAAAATTACTCTTCCGCCCGTAGTTTCCTCAAAAATATCCAGTATTTGCTCCCGCAATCTCCAGGAATGCATAAACAAGCTCTCGAAACCGAAGGCATCTGCTAAAAGTCCCATCCATAATAAATGGCTATGCATACGGGACAATTCCGCCCATATTACTCTTAAAAACTCCGCTCTTTCCGGAATTTTCACTTCCATAATACTTTCTATGGACATACAATATCCCATTCCATGCATAAAAGAGCAGATTCCACAGATTCGCTCCGCAACAAAAGGAAATTGTTGAAAGTCCTTCTTATCTACCAGTTTTTCAAGACCTCTATGAACGTACCCTATTTTGGGTATCGCCTCGATAACAGTTTCATCCTCAAGAACTAAATCCAAATGAATCGGTTCAGGAAGTACAGGATGCTGAGGGCCAAATGGTATTACTGTTCTTTTGCCCATTATTTCTCCTCCTTCTGCTCATAAAATGGAGTCTTAACCGGTATCGTATATAGTGTATCGTTGAAATCAATTGAGATGTCTTTTATCTTTACACCAAAAAGCTCCTTTATTTCATTCTCATATAGGAAGGAAAAAGGATAGATAATGCTGATACTCTCTATTTTCTCTATATTGTCAGTGGGAAATCTCAGAGTTATTAAATTATAATCTTTATCAAAGGAATAGCTTAGTTCCATTCCGCCTTTGCTTGAACATGAAATTGCTACAAGCCGATATCCATCATTTTTTAATCGCAGGGTCTCTGCTAAAAGTTCATTTGATGCAATCATTTTAATTGTTTGCTGACCCATAAAAACCTCCTACCTGTTTTTAACAGCTTGCCTGCATTATGCAGGTCAACTTTCATTTCCTGGTGATACCTTTTTCAGGCATGCTTTTTTCTTGCATATTTTTGTTTTTCTTCTAGAATACCAATTGCTTTCACAACACCATCAATAATAGCTTCCGGCCGTGCTGCACAGCCGGGTACATAAACATCGACCGGTAATACCTTGTCAACGCCCCCGACAACATTATAGCATTCTGCAAAGATACCTCCAGAGGTTGCGCATATTCCAATTGCAACCACAACCTTCGGCTCAGCCATCTGTTCATAAAGCTGTTTTACAACTGATATGTTCTGCTGATTCACACTGCCTGTAATTAGTAAAATATCAGCATGCTTCGGATTTCCTGTATTTATTAATCCAAAACGTTCTACATCATATAAGGGAGTAAGACATGCGAGTACCTCGATGTCACAGCCATTACAGCTCGTGCCGTCATAATGTAAAATCCATGGTGATTTCGTTATAAATTTCATATTTTACCTCATTTCTGCGCATGCTTTTTGCGCATATTAAGTTTGGGCTAAGTGTGTCCTTTACACTTTGATTACGCAGGCACAAACTTTGTGAGTGAAAGATTTGAAAAATCTTTCACTCTTACACACGTACCTTTCAATTTTTTGATGACCTACTCCTAATACAAGCGAAATTATAATTCGTTATTTTCGCTTGTCATGAAATGAATAGGTTGAATAATCTCCATTTCTAGCTATCTAAAAAATGATAAAAGGACCAGATTAATTGATCCGAAAATACCGGTTACAATCCAAGCGGAGTTCAGCGCATGTTGCCATTTTACACGGGCGGATGCGTTATCTATCACTATCTCGAAGAAATATACGAAAAGGCACGCAACTACTGCCAAAATACGACTGAGCGGTGTGATTGTTGCAAAGAAGACATAAACTAAGGTTAATGAAATAATCACCTCATACCAATGTGTAACCTCAATTACGGCTAAATCTCTTCCCGAATACTCGGTTGTAATACCTTTGACGATTTCCTGGTGTCCATGGTGTGACATACTTAAATCAAACGGTGACTTCCTTAGTTTAAAGGCTAGTATAAAAACTAACCCAAGAAATATCCCCGGTAGATAAACGATTGCCGGAGTTGTAGTTGCAATCATATCTTTAACAAAAAAACTGTTATCAGCATAATATAGCCCGATACCGGTAAGCAATACCATCGGTTCATATGCCATGATTTGAAGGAGTTCTCTTTCCGAACCAATCATGCTATAGGGAGAATTCGATGCATATCCACCTAATACAAAGAAAATGGAACCTAATGTCAAAGCAAATATTGCAAGTAATAAATCTCCACCTGATACCATAATTACAGTGGAAAAAATAGCAAAGATTAAAGAAATATATACAAAGAAGCGATGCATTGTATTCACTTCCATGGATTCTTTTTGAGTTAACTTCAATACATCATAAAATGGCTGCAATAAGGGTGGTCCTTGTCTTCCCTGCATTCTTGCCGAGATTACACGGTCGATGCCGGTAAGTAATCCCCCAACGAGTGGCGCCAATATAATAATTCCGATTATAATTAATATTTTCATTATCCAGCTAAGCCTCCCACAAGAAGTACAATTCCGACACCTAGAATGCCAATAACTAAGATATTACTCCAAAAGGTTAGTTTTTTCACGCCAAAGTAACCTTCCATATACCAATTTCGCAGTTCAACCTTACGTGTTACACCGATGGAACCGTGAAATGACTTATTACTGCCGGTATTTCCTCCACCCATATAGATCGGCGCTAATCTACGCTTATCGTTCTTGTGGATTGGAATAAAGCTGATTGGAAGTAAGATAAGCATACTAAGCATATAAAGCATTATTTTAACATCGGAAGTTCCGATCGGGATCAAAGTCTTTTGTCCGAATAAATCATATAAGTATGGTACAAGTGCATATTTTGATATTAGTGGAAATCCGAAGCAGGACACACCAACAAGCACTGCTAGGATAAAAATCGGAATTTCTTCGTCTAAACGAAAGGAGTGCCTGATATGACCCTTTGCATTCGCATTTGATACAAGCTTGCCCATCCATTTTGCCCAATAAAAAAGCGTTGCCGAACTTCCGTAGGCTAGAATTATTACAATTAATATATTTTTTGAATCAATAAAGGCCTTCATCGCTACCCATTTTGATATTAGCATTCCAAATGGTGCAAGAAACATACCTGCAATTCCAATCATCATATATAAAGAAAGCCTTCTTGACACATTCATCAAAATATCCATATCCTCTACATTCCTGCTTCCAAGCTGATGCTCTATGGAACCAACCGAAATAAATAGCAGTGATTTCGATATGGAATGGAATATAACGAGTAAGATTGCCGCCCAGAGTGATTCTTGTGTGCCGACGCTGGCGCAAATAATAATGAGGCCTAAATTGGCTAAGGTTGAATAAGCAAGTATTTTTTTTCCGTCGCTTTGTGATATTGCCATTAGAGAGCATGCAAGAAAGGATATACCACCAGCAAGTGTTATGATCTTACCTACGGAAGAATTTCCTAACAGTGGAGCCAATCTGATAATCAAGTAAACACCTGCTTTCACCATTGTAGCTGAATGTAATAGTGCAGAGGAAGGGGTAGGTGCTACCATCGCTCCGAGCAGCCAAGAGGAAAATGGTAGCTGAGCTGATTTTGTAAGGGCTGCAATTGACAGCAGAAAGACCGGAACTAATACCATTGCTTCCGGCTTCATAGAAGTAAGTGTTGATAACTCAAGTGTTTTATAGTTCATTCCAATCAATACAATAGCTACAGCAAAGGCAAGTCCTCCACCTAAGTTAATAACCAACGCATGGAAGGAATTATTCACTGCTTCCTTTGTTTTCGTATATCCAATCAGAAGGAAGGAGCAAAAAGTTGTTAACTCCCAGCAAAAATAAATCCACATCAAGTTATTGCTTAAAACCAATCCGAACATAGCGGATAGGAATAAGAAAATTACTGCGAAAAAAAAGTTTTTTCTATCTTTATACTTTTCGTGATGAAAATGGTACGATTTCATATAGCCGACAGCATATACACAGATCAAGCTTCCAATCACTCCGATAATGAGAACCATGATTGCCGAAAGCTTATCAAAGATGATATCCTTCTGTACTTCGATTCCATGCTTTTGAGTAAATTCAAACCACAACATCAGCGGAGTTTGAATCGCAGCAAATATCGATACCAGGTACTTCTTGTTTTTTAAGCCTGCTAATATAACATAAACAGCAATAACTACCTCTACTACCGCTATCAATAAATTAATAATTTCTTCATTTTGATAAGAATAAAATATCCCACCATTAAAATATAAAAAAACTACTATTAATGTCAATGCTGCTGTTATGATAGCACAAACTCGAATGATTATATTCCTTAGGTTGTCCTTTCTTACTAAGAATATAATAATTGATGCTAACAATGGAAATAAGATTAATACGGAAATTGCATTCATGATTATGTCACCCTATCTAAGTTATTTATGATAAAAATACGCAAAAAAATTAATTAACCTTATGAGCTGGATCAAGTCGAAAAGACACCCCGATGCATCACTGACTAATTCGTTCCCTATTATAGCACTTCATTTTATGATTTACAAGGGTGAAGATTGTTACTTTTTTGTCAACGTTGAATGAAAAACTAAATTCTATATCCCCTAATCATAAGTAGCCTTTACTCTTTCATAAGTTCTATTTATTACTATACTTTATTCCATAAACTCCTTTACAATGAAGATGGTTC
>Ga0123338_10001443_pt1 | contig 23015 bp, 13 predicted proteins | sample grotaG_FD_89793 | JGI IMG/M metagenome (GOLD analysis project Ga0123338, IMG submission 89793) | Glacier valley bacterial and archeal communities from Borup Fiord, Nunavut, Canada, to study Microbial Dark Matter (Phase II) -... | ecosystem: Environmental > Aquatic > Freshwater > Ice > Glacier ...
CCGCGAGCCGGTCTGCGTAGGCGTGCGTGAGCACGAAGCCGCTCAGCATGAAGAACAGATCGACTGCGAGATAGCTTCCGGGCAGCCGGACTGGCACAAACAGCGCTGCGGCGTGATAGACCATCACAGCGATCGCCGCGACACCGCGAAGCCCGTCGAGCAGGTAGAACGTGCGATCTTCCCGGGTTTCCATGAAGTCGGCGTAGCACGCGCCAGCCGGACCGCAACGGCCGGAGCAGTCGGCCTTGCGCCCGGCCCTACTCCGCTGCCACCGCATAATCCGCCACCGGCGGGCAACTGCACACGAGATTGCGGTCCCCATACGCATTGTCCACGCGGCCCACCGGCGGCCAATATTTGTCGCCCGAGGGGCGGCCGTCGGGCAGGCAGCCCTCGGCACGGGTGTAGGCGCGGGTCCAGTCGCCGATCAGGTCGCGCGTGGTGTGCGGCGCGTGGCGCAGCGGCGAGTCCACGAGCGCGCTGCGCCCCGCCTCGATATCGGCGGCTTCGCGGCGGATGGCGATCATCGCGGCGATGAAGCGATCAATCTCGGCCTTGTCCTCGCTCTCGGTCGGCTCGATCATCAGCGTGCCCGCCACGGGGAAGCTCATCGTGGGCGCGTGGAAGCCGTAGTCGATCAGCCGCTTGGCGACATCCTCGTTGGTGACGCCGGTCGCTTTGGTGAGCGGGCGCAGGTCGAGGATCGCCTCGTGCGCGATGCGGCCGCCGTGGCCGCGATAAAGAATGGGGTAATGCGGCGCGAGGCGCTCGGCGATGTAGTTGGCACTTAGGATCGCAACCTGCGTGGCGCGTTTCAGTCCCGCATCCCCCATCATCGCGATGTACGCCCAGCTGATCGGCAGGATCGACGCCGAACCGATGGGCGCGGCCGATACCGCTCCGCCTTTGCCAGTACGCGGATCGGTGGGGAGGAAGGGGGCCAAATGCGCGCCGACGCCGATGGGGCCCATGCCCGGGCCGCCGCCGCCGTGCGGGATGCAGAAGGTCTTGTGCAGATTGAAGTGGCTCACGTCCGCGCCGAACTTGCCGGGTTTGGCCAAGCCGACCATCGCGTTCAGGTTCGCGCCGTCCATATACACTTGGCCCCCGGCGTCGTGGACCGCCGCGCAAATGTCCGCGATCTGCGCTTCGAACACGCCGTGCGTGCTGGGATAGGTGACCATGATCGCGGCGAGGCGGTCGCGGTGGGCTTCGATGTGCCGGTGTAGATCGGCCACATCGATATTGCCGTCCGCGTCCGTGCCGGTTACCACCACCTCCATGCCCGCCATGTTGGCGCTCGCAGGATTGGTGCCGTGCGCGCTCGCGGGGATGAGGCAGATCGTGCGGTGGTGATCGCCGCGCGCGCGGTGGTAGCCACGGATCGCCAGCAGCCCCGCATATTCGCCCTGCGCGCCGCTGTTGGGCTGGAGGCTGACTGCATCGTAACCGCTGATGCGGCAAAGCCAGTCGCGCAGATTGTCCGCGAGTTCCGCGTAGCCCAGCGCCTGATCCTCGGGCGCGAAGGGGTGCAGCGAGGCGAACACGGGCCATGAGACCGGGATCATCTCGGCGGCGGCGTTCAGCTTCATCGTGCAACTGCCGAGCGGGATCATGCAGCGATCGAGCGCCAGATCGCGGTCGGCCAGCCGACGCATGTAGCGCATGAGCTCGGTCTCGGAGCGGTGCGCGTGGAAGACGGGGTGGGTGAGATAGCGCGAGGTGCGGCGCAGCGAGGCGGGGATGCCCTCGGGCGACGCGGTGGGGGAGGGCGTGCCGCCGAACGCGCGCCATACCGCCTGAACGGTCTCGGGCGTGCTCGTCTCGTCGAGCGCGATGCCGATGCGGCCTTCGCCCGCATCGCGCAGGTTGATCCCCTCCCCGCGCGCAGCCTCCAGGATCGCGGGGGCGGCGTCGCCCGCGTCTACGGTCACCGTATCGAAGAAGGTGGCGTTGCGCGGCGCGTGGCTGAGCTGCGTCAACCCCGCGTGCAGGATCGCGGCGAGCCGGTGCACGCGCGCAGCAATCGCCCGCAGTCCGTCCGGTCCGTGGTAAACCGCGAACATGCCCGCGATGTTGGCGAGCAGCACCTGGGCGGTGCAGATGTTGGACGTGGCCTTCTCGCGGCGGATGTGCTGCTCGCGCGTTTGCAGCGCGAGGCGCGCGGCGGGCTGGCCGCTGCTGTCGATCGAGAGACCGACGAGCCGGCCCGGAAGCGCGCGCTGGTATGCGGTGCGCACCGCCATATAGGCCGCATGGGGGCCGCCATAGCCCATGGGCACGCCGAAGCGCTGCATCGAGCCGATGGCGATATCCGCCCCGAGTTCGCCTGGCGGTGTGAGCAAAGTGAGCGCCAGCGGATCGGCCGCCATCGCCACGATCACGCCCGCCGCCTTCAGCCGCGCGATATGTTCGCGGTCGTCATACAGGCACCCGAGCGTGCCCGGATACTGGATCAGCGCGCCGAACAGGCCTTCTGGATCGACGTTGCCCACGTCTCCAATCACCAGCCGCCAGCCGAGCGGTTCGGCCCGCGTGCGCAGGACCGCAATCGTCTGCGGGTGGCACTGCGCATCGACGAAGAAGCCGTCCCCCTTGGCCTTGCCCACGCGCCGAGCGAGCGCCATCGCTTCGGCGGCCGCAGTTGCTTCATCGAGTAGCGAGGCGTTGGCGACATCGAGCCCGGTCAGATCGCACACAAGCGTCTGGAAGTTGAGGATCGCTTCGAGGCGTCCCTGGCTGATCTCGGGCTGGTAGGGCGTGTAGGCGGTATACCAGGCGGGATTTTCGAGCAGGTTGCGCTGGATCACCGGCGGCAGCACGGTGCCGTGATAGCCCTGCCCGATCAGGCTGGTCATGATGCGGTTCTTGGCTCCGATCGCGCGCAGCTTTGCGAGCATCGCGCCCTCACCCAACCCATCGCCGAGACCCAGCGGCGCATCGTCGAGGATCGCGGCCGGGATCGCCTGTGCGGCGAGCGCGTCGAGGCTGTCCGCCTCCACCGCCGCGAGCATCGCGTCGATCTCGGCATCGGCAGGGCCGATGTGGCGGCTGGCGAACTCGGTGGGAAGCGGGCGGGTGTCCGCCCAGAGGTCATCGTGCTGCATCGCCGCGACCTAAGCGTATTGGCGAGAGCCGGAAAGGGGCGCGCGCGTCTGGCGACGATTGCGCGTCAAGGTGTCTCTTCCTCCGCCTCACCGAAATCGTCTGCGTGGTGTCGCGCCAAGTCCATCCGGTCGTCCAGCAGCCGGGCGATGCCGACCAGTCCCGGTTCGATCACGCGATACAGCAGGAAATGACGCGGGGACGCGACCGTCTCGCCATTCAGGCGAGCGCGCGACCGGCTGTTTCGCAGATGATAAAGGCGTGCGCCCAGGCCGAGCGCGGGTTCAGCGCGACTGCCGGGTCGCGCGGGATGAGCAGCAACGTCGAGGATGGCGGTCACGATCAGCCGTTCCTAGCGCAAACTCGCAGCCTCTCCGAACCTGCAAGCGCTGTCTTCGAGGATCGCGGCGATGTCCGCGCGGGCGGGCTCCGCAAGCCGATAGCGGCTCAACCTGCCGGTCGGTCGGCACGGGCGCGCGCATCACGTCCGATTGCAGCGATATGGGCCACTAGCGCCTCTTCGTCGCCGAGTTCGACGTGATTGTCCTGATCGAGTGCATCGAAACCTGCGGTGGCCGCCGCGCGCAACACTTCACGATGCGCCGCTTCGTCCCGCTCAAGGAGCGCGCCCAAGCCCGCATGGACCATTTCGCTCAAATCGGAGAAACGCCCCGCGCGAACGCTGCGCTCGACAAAGCCTTCGATGTCGGGGCCGAGAACGATCCTGTATTCAGACATCGCGCTCGCTCCTTACCCGGCCAGCAGCATCGCGTTGTAGGCATCTTCGTCCATCAGCGCACCCACTTCGGCGGGGTCCGATAGCCGCAGCTTGAACAGCCAGCCCGCGCCGAGCGGATCGCTGTTGATCAGCGCGGGATCGGTTGCGAGTTCGGCGTTGCCCTCGACGATCTCGCCCGAGACCGGCGAATAGACTTCGCTCGCCGCCTTCACCGATTCGACCGTGGCGGCCTGCCCGCCCGCACTCACCTGCGTGCCCGCCGCCTCGGCTTCCGCGAACACCAGATCGCCCAGCTGCTCGGCCGCGTGCGCGGTGATGCCCACGGTGGCGATATCGCCCTCGACGCGGATCCATTCGTGGCTCTTGGAAAAGTGCAGCATCCGCGTCGACGTCCTTCTAGCGCTTGAACCCCGGTGCGACGAAGGGCAGCGCCACCACGTCCACCGCCAGCCGCCGCCCGCGCACCTCGGCCCAAAGCCGCGTGCCCGGAGGCGCATGGTGCGCCGCGACATAGGCCATGGCGATCGGCGCGCCAACTGTGGGGCCGAAACCGCCGCTGGTGACCTCGCCCGCCGGATCGCCTTCGGCCTCGTGGGTGAACAGCGGTGCGGGCGCGCGCACGGGGGCGCGGCCTTCGGGGCGCAGGCCCACTCGGCGGCGGGCGGGAGCGTGTTCCAGCTGGCGCGCCACGACATCCGCGCCGGGATAGCCGCCCACCCGCGCGCCGCCCGGCCGCCGCGATTTCTGGATCGCCCATTCGAGCGCGGCCTCGACCGGGGTGGTCGTGGGATCGAGTTCGTGGCCGTAGAGGCACAGCCCGGCTTCGAGCCGCAGCGAATCCCGCGCGCCCAGCCCGGCGGGCATCACGTCCGGCTGCGCAAGCAGCGCGCGAGCGACCGCCTCCGCATCGGCCGCCGCCACACCGATCTCATAGCCATCCTCGCCCGTGTAGCCCGAACGCGTAAGCGTGGCGGGCGCACCTGCGACATGCGTGTCGATCGCGTCCATAAACCGCATTTCTGCTGCGTGCGGGCATAGCGCCGCGAGCGCCGCCGCCGCGCCCGGTCCTTGCAGCGCGATCAGCGCACGATCAAACATCGGCGCGATTGCGACCGTGTGCGGCATATGTGCGCGCAAGTGGGCGAGGTCTTCGAGCTTGCCGCCCGCGTTGACCACGAGGAGCAGCCGCCCAGGCAGATGCGCCACCATCAGATCGTCGATCGCGCCGCCGCTGGCGTTGGTGAACAGGGCGTAGCGCTGGCGGCCCTCGCCCAGGCCAACGATGTCGGCGGGCACCAGCGTTTCCAGCGCGGCAGCAGCGGGCGCGGCGGGCGAAAGCGCGATCTGGCCCATGTGGCTCACATCGAACAGGCTCGCCGACGCGCGCGTGTGAAGATGCTCGGCGAGGATGCCGGCGGGATAGTGCAGCGGCAGATCGTAGCCCGCGAACGCCGCCATGCGCGCGCCCAGTTCGAGGTGGAGCGCGTGGAGCGGCGTGCGGGCGAGCTGTGCGTCGATCATCACCCGCGCATCGCGCGCGGGCGCGGCGCTTGGCAAGCCCGGACGGCCGGGCGCAGAAAAAAGGGGCCGGGCCCTTAAGCCCGACCCCGAGGTTTCTCTTGGGGGAGGATCGCCATCGCTGGCGACACCGGAAATATTGCACTGCACCATAGCGAATGCAAGCCCCGTGTCGGTCAAAATCGTTTTATCATGCGACCACAAATTTGCTGCTGCGCTGAGGCAATGGTGGATAAGTCTGCCCCGCCTCCGCGTCGCGCTAGGCGACCAAGCGCGCGCGGTTTACAAGGGCCAATGTCCGATCTGTTCGCCGCCACCGCCGCTCCCCAGGATTATGGCGCGGCGAGCATCGAGGTGCTCGAGGGCCTCGAACCCGTCCGCCGCCGTCCGGGCATGTATGTGGGCGGCACCGATGCGCGCGCGCTGCATCACCTCGCCGCCGAAGTGATCGACAACGCGATGGACGAGGCGGTCGCGGGGCACGCGAGCCGGATCGAGGTGGCGCTGGCGGCGGATGGCTCGCTGAGCGTGACCGACAACGGGCGCGGGATCCCGGTCGATCCGCACCCGAAGTTCCCCGACAAGAGCGCGCTGGAGGTGATCCTGACCATGCTGCACTCGGGCGGCAAATTCTCGGGCGACGCGTATGCCACCAGCGGCGGGCTGCACGGCGTGGGCATCTCGGTGGTCAATGCGCTCTCGGAGCGGCTGACCGTCGAGGTCGCGCGCGGGCGCGAGCTGTTCCGGCAGGATTATGCCCGCGGCGCGCCGCTGGGGCCGGTGCAGCGGCTGGGGACGGTGCCCAACCGGCGCGGGACGACGGTGAGCTTCCTGCCCGACGGCGAAATCTTCGGCGCGGAGGCGGTGTTCGATCCCACGCGGCTGATGAAGCTCGCGCGATCGAAGGCGTATCTGTTCCGGGGTGTGGAAATCCGCTGGCGATGCGATCCGGCGATCGCGGGGGACACACCCGCAAGCGCGGTGTTTCAGTTCCCCGGCGGCCTTGCCGACCGGCTGGCCGAGGATTTGGCCGAGCGCGAGCTGGCGGTGCCGGGCACATTTGCGGGGCGCGCCGAATTGCCCGAGGGGCGCGGCGTGGTCGAGTGGGCGGTCGCGTGGACGCTCGATGAGGGCGCGTGGTCGAGCTATTGCAACACCGTGCCCACCCCCGATGGCGGCACGCACGAGGCGGGGATGCGTGCGGCGCTGCTGAAGGGGCTGCGCGGTTTCGGCGCGCTCACGCAGAACAAGCGCGCGGACGGGCTGGCACCCGAGGATGTCGGCGGCGGTTCGATTGCGCTGCTCTCGCTGTTCATGCGCGACCCGCAGTTCCAGAGCCAGACCAAGGACCGGCTGACCTCGCCCGAAGCCGCGCGGCTGGTCGAATCGGTGGTGCGCGACAATTTCGATCACTGGCTGACCGGCGATCAGGAGCGGGGCCGCGCGCTGCTGGCACACACGCTCGAGCGGATGGACGAGCGGCTCGCGCGGCGGGCCGAGAAGGATGTGAAGCGCAAGTCGCTGGTGGGGCGCAAGCTGCGGCTGCCCGGCAAGCTTACCGATTGCACGCGGGCGGGTGCCGAGGGTGCCGAACTGTTCATCGTGGAGGGCGATTCGGCGGGCGGCTCGGCCAAGCAGGCGCGCGACCGCGAGTGCCAGGCGATCCTGCCGCTCCGGGGCAAGATCCTGAACGTGGCGAGCGCGGCGGCGGGCAAGGCGGCGGCGAATATCGAGCTTGCCGACCTCAAGCTGGCGCTGGGGCAGGGGGCGAAATACGATCCCGCCGCGCTGCGCTACGAGCGCGTGATCATCATGACCGATGCCGATGTGGACGGCGCGCATATCGCCACGCTGCTGATGACCTTCTTCATCCAGCATATGCCCGGGCTGGTGGAAGCGGGGCATTTGTTCCTCGCGCAGCCACCGCTCTACCGGCTCGCGCAGGGCGGGCAGGTCGCCTACGCGCGCGATGATGCGCACAAGGCCGAGCTGATGGCGGGGCCGTTCGCAAAGGGCGGCAAGGTGGAGGTGAGCCGCTTCAAGGGGCTGGGCGAGATGGCCCCGATGCAGTTGCGCGAGACAACGATGGACGCCAAGCGCCGCACACTGCTGCGCATAACGCTGCCTGCTGCGGGGGACGCGCGCGCGCAAGTGTCCGCGCTGGTCGATCGCCTGATGGGGCGCGTGCCCGAGCATCGGTTCGCGTTCATCACCGCCAATGCCGCGCAGGTGGAGGTGGACACGATCGATGTGTGAGTCACGCGGCCGACAGGCTCCAACTTGCGTCGACGCCGGATCGCTGCGTCGAGGGTTCAGGCCAAGTGGAGTGAGCGCAGCAGTGGCGGCATCCACATCCTGTATGGTTACCAACAAGTGCTAACGCGAGATGAGGAAGCATTACGCTTTGACAGATTGCCAAGCGCTGGAGCGCTACTAGTCCTCTTTTTAATCCTTGGGCCGATCATGCTGTTAGGCTGCGGAGCTCTTTTAACTTCGAAAGAACCCCTGTACGGCTTTGCTCTGGCGTCAGTGAGTGCCTACTTCTTCTTATCGGTTGCCACAGTGCGGGTTAGAGTAAATACGGCCAGAGAACTCGTCTTGCTGAGATTCTGGCGAGTAAGTTGGTCAGCGCCGCTCAACTCGCTGAACATAAGTGATGGTGGAGCTAAGAATATGTCCGCTGTTCCTGCACTGATTATTCGAGACAGGGTAACGGGTTGCAGAGTTGGCGAGCTAATACGCGATCAATTTAGGAACGGAGATCTTCAACGCTTGAGGGTGCTGTTATCGGCGCCAGGAAAGCACTAGAGCAATTTACGGGCGCTGACGTGCCGCAACCGCGGAGAGGTTCGGCGAGCATAAGTCGCGCGCAACGAACACATCCGTCGACAAGCCCGCGTATACGGTGATGTTGGGCCGTAGGTCATCGCGGGGCGAAAGCATCTGCCCCAGGCTCTCGGTTCCTTACGTCGCCGGGGCTCGTAATGATTGAACCGCGCCGGGTTTTCCGGAGGGTCCAACTCGTGAGAAGATGGAGCGATAACGAGTAAGACGACGAACAGGTATTCGCCCGGTGCGTGCGCGGGCGGTGCGGATGGTGCTGGATCACTAGGATGGGCATTTGTCGTGCCGGGTTGCGTGGAGTCTATCGCGCGGCCAAGATCGGCTGCGCGCCGCGAGAGCTGCATAAGTGGACGAAGACCGTCGCCGTCGATGCCGGGCGCAAGCCGGGCGTGACGACGGAGGTCACGGGACGGATGAAAGCGCTGGAGCGCGAAGTGCGCGAGATGCGCCAGGCGAATGAGATATTGCGCAAGGCGTCGGCATATTTTGCGCAGGCGGAGCTCGACCGCCCGTTCCGGCCGACTGCGGCCGGTTCAGAACGCGACCGTTCCGGAGATTCGGTCGGCGGTATCGCCCCCGATCCAGATCCCATCCGCGTCCCGGTCGACATGGATAAGGCCGGCGCGTCCGATCGCAGTCCCTTGGCTTGCCACATAGTGGCTGGGCGCCATTCCCGCCCCGATCAACCACCGGGCAACGCTTGCGTTGAAGCTGCCCGTCACGGGATCTTCCGCGTTCACCAGCGTCGGGTCAAAGACCCGGACTTCAAAATCGGGATCGCCCGCTTTCCTTCCCCCCGCACGCCATGGCGCGATCAGTCCGATCCCGTCCGCGTTCAGGATGTTCCAGTCGGGCTTGAGCGCGAGCAGGCGTTCGCGGCTGTCGATCATGATCGCCAGCTGTTCCAGCCCGCCGTCGAGCAAGCGCGCGGCCTTGATCTCGCCCTCTGCGAGCCCGAGCCCACGGCGGATGCGATCGAGGGCCGCAGGATCGATCGGAAGCGAGCGACGCAAAGGCGGTGCCTCAAAGGCGAGCCGGCCGTTGTCGCGACGCAGGCGGACGACGCCGATCCCGCAATACCCAGCGTCGGATGGCCCGCGAACGGAAGCTCGACCCCGAGCGAAAAGATGCGAACCCGGTAATCGGCTTCGTCTTTGGCCGACCGGATGAGGAAAGCCGTTTCGCTCAGATTGGTCCACTTCGAAAAGCGCACCATCTGCGCATCGCTGAGCGCATCAACGCCGATCACGACCGCGAGCGGGTTGCCCCTTAAGGGTTCGGACGAGAAAACGTCGACTTGCGTAAAGGCGAAAACATTCGAGGACGCCCTGTCTGTCTGTCGCGCCAGTGCCTGGGACCCGGCCGATGGCGCAACTGCGGCCACCGCCATCCCCGACAGGATGCCCCGGCGCGAGAGCGGCCCCATGACGCCTTCGTCCACCGTCCGCGCTTCCCTAGTTCAGCCGTGTACGCGCATGCGGACTGTCTAGACTGAACAGCGGGATCGTCACTTCGAACGGCCAGCCTGCTTCGGCGACCATCTGGTAGCTGCCCTGCATCGTCCCCGACGGCGTGGCGAGCGGGCATCCGGACACATAATCGAACGACTCTCCGGGCGCGAGCGTCGGCTGGTCGCCCACCACGCCCAACCCCTTGACCTCCTGCACGCGCCCGCGCGCATCGGTGATGATCCAGTGGCGGCTGATGAGCTGAACCGTCTCGGTCCCGCCATTTTCGATGCGGATATGATAGGACCACACAAACTGGCGGTTCGCAGGATCGGACTGATCTTCGAGATAGCTGGGCGCGACGCGAACCGTCACGCCGCGCGTGGTCTCGGCGTAGGGGAAAAATTGCTGCACCCACCTTTCATGACGCGAAGCGGGACAGTTGTCGATCAGTCCCGATCCCGGGGGCTCACGACGCCGCACTGGGCACTGGCCGGTGCCCGGCGGGAACACTCCCCCGTCCACCGGGTTGAATTCCGGTAAGGTTACGCCACCTGCCCGGCGGTTCTACCGGAGTTTCCCCCAATGCCCACGCTGTTCGATCCCGTTCATCTCGGCGACCTGCACTTGCCGAACCGCATCGTGATGGCCCCGCTGACGCGCGACCGCGCCACGCCGGGCACCGATGCGCCGCACGCGCTCAACGCCGAATATTATGCGCAGCGCGCCACTGCGGGCCTGCTGATCGCCGAAGCCACCCAGATCAGCCCCGAGGGCAAGGGCTATGCGTTTACGCCGGGCATCTACTCGGATGCACAGGTCGAAGGCTGGAAGCTGGTGACCGGGGCAGTGCACGCGGCGGGCGGCCGAATTGCGCTGCAACTGTGGCATGTCGGCCGGATCAGCCATACCTCGCTGCAGCCCGGTGGCGCGGCCCCGGTCGCGCCCTCGGCGATCCGCGCGAAGGCAAAGACGTTCATCGAAGAGCCGATGAGCTTCGTGGACACGTCCGAGCCGCGCGCGCTGGATATCGCCGAAATCCCGCGCCTGATCGAGGATTATCGCCGTGCTGCGGTCAACGCGAAAGCGGCCGGGTTCGATGGGATCGAACTGCACGCCGCGAACGGCTATCTGCTCCAGCAATTCCTGTGCAGCGGCACGAACCATCGCACCGATCGCTATGGCGGACCGGTCGAGAACCGTGTGCGCCTGATCGTGGAGGTATTGGAAGCGCTTACCTCGGTCTGGCCGGCCGCCCGTGTCGGCATCCGGCTTTCGCCGTGGACCGGGTTCGGCGATATTTCGGACAGCGACCCTGCTACGACCTTCAACGCCGCGATCGACGCGATCGACCGCTTCGGCCTCGCCTATCTGCACATGATCGAGGGCGATACCGGCGCGGGCCGCGCGCCCGATGACGAGATCGCGCAATACCGCGCGCGCTTCCACGGGGCTTATATCGCCAATAATGGCTATGACGGCGCGCTCGCGGCGGCGCGGGTCGAGACGGGGCAGGCGGACGCGGTGGCGTTCGGTCGTCCGTTCATCGCCAATCCGGACCTCGTCGAGCGGCTGCGCACCGGTGCGCCGTTGAACGAGGGGGATCAGAAGACCTGGTACGGCGGTGGTGCTGCGGGCTACACCGATTACCCGTTCATGGAGACCAAGGCGGCCTGAACCGCGCCTCAGCCCTTGCGCTGTTCCACGCCCACGAACACCACCTTCGTGCCCTTCTGCACCGCCGCGCCCAGCGTGGCGGCATCCCAGTTGGTCAGGCGCACGCAGCCGTGACTGGCGCGTTTGCCGACAAGCTGCGGTTCGGGCGTGCCGTGAATGCCGTAGGTGGGCTTGTTGAGCGCAATCCACATGCCGCCCACCGGATTGTTCGGCCCCGCCGGGATCACGAGTTTGCCCTGCGCGCGTTTCCCGAACGTCAGCCGTTTGGGATCGTAGGTGTAGGTTGCGTGCGGTGCCCAGGTCACGACGCGGTAGCGGCCGACAGGCGCGGGGCGATCGGTGCTGCCGACGGTGGCTGGGTAGACCGCGAGCAATTTGCCTTCGGCGGCATAGGCGCGGAGTTGCTGGCGCGTTTTATCGATCTCGATTTTGGCGACCTTGGCAGGGAGCTTGGCCGGAGCGATGTCGGGGACAAGTAACACCGTGCCTGCTGCAGCGAAATCGGCGTGCGGGTTGAGTTCCTTCAGGAACGCCTCGTCCGCATGGAACCGTTCGGCCAGTCCTTCGAGCGGTGTTGCGTAACCGACGGTCGTCATCTTCGCCATTTCGGCCAAGTCTTTGGGCACGGGCGCGAATGGCCCCGCAACGTCTTCGGGCGCAATGGTATAGCGTACGAGCGGAAGCGGCGCTGGTTCGACCGCGGGCGCGGCACCATCGTGCGCCGTTTTCCAGGCGGCGAGCGCGCTCTGGAAGTTCGAGCCATCCTTGCCGTCTATCACGCCGGGCGAGAAGCCTGCACGATCGAGCATCACTTGAGTGCGCAGCAGCGCCTGGCGATCTGTGCTAAGCGTGGCCGGGAGCGCGATCACATCGGCGGGAGCGGCCGCCGGAGGTGTCGGCGCGGCTGCAACCGGTGCAGCGGCAGCTGGAGCCGGAGCCGGAGCCGGAGCCGGGACGGCGCGCGGCGCGGATACGGCCGCATGTTGCACTACGGACTTGGCTGCGGGCGTGGGAAGCGCGAAAACGGCACTCGACCAAAGCAAGGTAAGCGCGGGCACGATCATGCGGTTCGTCACTAGTTTTCCCTTATCCTGTGCACACCATAGCGCGGGGCCGCTTCGATCGTTCCTTTGCGTGCTGGCGTTGCTGGTCGCGGGATGCGGTGGCGTGCGCGCGGAGGATTGCAGCAGCGGACCTTCGGTGGCAGCGGCCGCAAACGCGGCAACCTATCCGGCGCTTGCATGGTCTCCGTTCGGCCGTGCGGAGACCGGCTGGCAGGTCTATTACCCGCGCATCGCCGCCGCGATTGCCACGCAATGCGCCCCGGAGACCCCGGGCTTTGCGGCCACGCTCGCGCGCTGGCAGCGCGCGCACCGGCTGGCGGGATCGGGTGTGCTCGACGCGGTCACCTTCGGTGCGATGAAGGCGATCTGGCAGGGCGCGCGGCCTTTCGTGCGCGCAATCCGCACGTGCCCCGCGCCGCCACCCGCGACCGGATTGGCGATAGCAGCTTCGCGCGAATCCTACGGCGGCAAGACGATCCTGCTCCGGCCGGGCGCGCTGGAGGCGTATCGCGCGATGATTGCCGCCGCGCGCGCTGATATTCGCGACATCCGCCAAGACAGCCGCGCGTTCCGCATCTTCTCGGGCTACCGCGATCCCGCCGCCGATGCCGCGCGCTGCGCGACCGAGGGCAATTGCCAAGGCATCGTGCGCACGGCGTGTTCGGCGCACCGCACCGGACTGGCGATCGACCTGTGGGTGGGACAGGCACCGGGCTACGCACCCGATTCCAGCGCGGACGCGAACCGGCTGGCGATGGTCGCCACGCCCCAATATCGCTGGCTGCTGGCGAACGCGGCGCGCTTCGGCTTCGTCAACTACGCGTTCGAGCCGTGGCACTGGGAGTGGACCGGCGAGCCGATCTGATGCCCCGCCGCGCTTTGCCGCTCTGGCGCGCGGGGGTGCGGGCGATTAGGTCCAGCTTACTGGGAGAAGCATCTTGGCCGAATTCGTCCTCAACAAGCACAGCCGCATCACCGGCCGCCCGCGCGTCCACAAGGCAGCGCCGGGCACCAAGCGCGTCAAGCGGTTCAGCGTTTACCGATGGGATGCGGAAACTGCGGAAAACCCCCGCATGGACGTGTTCGAGATCGATCTGGACCAGACCGGCCCGATGGTGCTCGACGCGCTGATCAAAATCAAATCCACCCAGGATCCCACACTCACCTTCCGCCGATCTTGTCGCGAAGGCATTTGCGGTTCGTGCTCGATGAACATCGATGGCACCAACGCGCTCGCCTGCACCACGGCGATCGAGGACATCAAGGGCGACGTGCGCATCACGCCGCTGCCGCACATGGAGGTGGTCAAAGACCTCGTGCCGGACATGAAGCATTTCTACGCGCAATATGCGTCGATCAAGCCATGGTTGCAGACTGTTACGCCTGCGCCCAACATGGCCGAGCGTAAGCAGAGCGTCGAGCAGCGCGAGAAGATCGACGGGTTGTACGAGTGCATCCTGTGCGCCTGCTGCTCCACTGGGTGCCCGAGCTACTGGTGGAACAGCGACAAGTTTCTCGGACCGGCGATCCTGCTCCAGGCTTACAGGTGGCTCGCCGACAGCCGCGACGAAATGGCGGGCGGACGGCTGGACCATCTGGAAGACCCGTTCCGCCTGTATCGCTGCCACACGATCATGAACTGTGCCAACGTGTGCCCCAAGGGACTGAACCCGGCAAAGGCGATCGCCGAAATCAAGAAGATGATGGTGGAGCGGGCGGTTTAGAGTAGTAACCGGCCGAGCTGAGATGAGTTCGACGTTTGTAATTTTTCGCGACGGCTGGCAACGTGATTATGATCGGATTGTACGGGGGGGGATCGATTGTTTCACAAAATAGTTATGATTTTGCGGCTTGTGCCTCGCACTCTGTGGGGCCGCCCACGCCTCTGTGAACCTCGTTGCGAACGGCGGCTTTGAAACGGGCGATCTTAGCGGATGGACTCTCGACACCGGCCAGGGTGGGTTCGGAGTAACCGGCGATGCGGCCGATGTGTATGGAGGCAGTTATTCCGCTTTCGGCAATGGCCCGGGCGGCGTGATCTCGCAGGTGCTGCCAACGGTGATCGGAGCAAAATACAATATCGCGTTCCAGGACAAGTATAAATACTCCGGGTCCTGAGATTACACACGCGATCGACTGTTCTTCTCCGGCGCGGGCCAAACTGGCGTCGTGTTTCAGGCTGGCACGCAAGGCGGCTACGGCCCGATCTCCGGGCCGGGCTTTCAGCCATATCTCCAGTCAACCTCGACGGCTACGACGTTCGCGATCAAGGCAAGCGGCCTCTCGGGGAGCTGGTTTATCGATGATGTAAGCGTGTCGCCTGCAGCAAGCGAGGTTACGATCACGAACACCGGCGGCACGGTAAGTGGCCCCGGTCTTATAACGGAAAGTTTCGATGCGAGCGCTGGAGGCGGTTGCGTGGGGAGTGTTGGGCCGATCATGGGTGGCGATTCGCGTGGGGCCGCCACGGTGGCCAGCGGCAGTATCACCAACGTGCGCCGACCGGCGACACGAGCTGCTACGGCTCGGTCGGCTTCGGGACCGCCGATTTCCTCGTTCCGCAAGTCCCGGGCCAGTACGCCAATCGCATTTATCTCGAGTGGGGCAGCGTAGACGTCTATAATACACTCCAGTTCATCGGCACGGACGGCAATCCGATTCGATTTTGGCAACGGTTTGGGGGACACGTTAACCGGGGCCTACGTGCTTGACTTGTTGCTCAATTCCCGCGGTTTGCTGGCTCCGAACGCATTCCTGAAATTCGATCTTCCCGTCGGCGATGACGTAACCGCGATCCGGTTTGGATCCAGCAACACCGCGTTCGAGTTCGACAATATTTTCTGGTCGTACGTCGGCGAACTTACGGGCAACGCGGTTGCCGCTGCGCGATTGAAGGTGCCGGAGCCACCGGACATGCCGGTACTCGCCCTTGCTCTCGCTTGGCGGGCTCGGAACTGAGCCCGGCGTATTAAACCAGATGAAGAGCTCAGCGAAGGATCGCGGAGATCACAAAGGTGATGGTGGAGCGCGCGGTTTAGCGGGCGCGGCTTACCCGGAAGTGCTTTGGCAAGCTTTCTCTCCGGATAATCTGTTAATCGGCCAGTCGCGACATCCACACTGCTTTAGCGAGTGGCGGGGCAGTTTGCGGGGCGCGGTGTGGCGTTGCATGGATCGGGGCCGCCGTAATAGCCGAGCACGTCGACGAAGATGCGCGACAGCGGATCGATTCGCCGCCGCCCCGCATCGCTCGACGCCGCGTTTGCCGCCTGCGAGGCTGCGGCCGTCGCGGAGCTCGATGCGGCAGCCGCACTCGCGTTTACCACCGGCCCGCTAGGGATGCCGAAGGCGGTGCCGCCGACCGAGAAATTGTCCGCGTTGGCAACCGAAAGTGCGGCCACAAACAGGTTCCCAGCGACGCGCACGCCCGCATCGCCGGCGTCCACCGTGCCGCGCGGCGCGATGAGATAGACGTTGGGCGCGGTCACGCCTGGTACGGGCTGGAACGCGGCGATGCCCGCACCCGTGACGCCGCCGACCGCATCGACCTCGACATTGCCGCTCGGCCCCACGCGCACCACCACCGGCGGGAAGTTCGCGCTCGTCTTGGGCCCCTGGCCCGCGTTCAGATCGCCGTTCGACGACCAAAGCGCGATATCGCCGCCCGCCTGCGTGAAAAGGCGGCTCTGGTTCAAGAGGAAGTTGCGATCCACGAAGCCGTTGATCGCGCCCCCGCGCAGCGTGAGGAAGCCTTCGAGGCCGGACGGGATGGTGGTGATCGCAGCGATTCGCGGTTGCGGCTGGGTGCTGTCGAAGTTGCTCAGGCCCAGCGTGGTGAACCCGTCGTAGACGCGCTCGGCGATCGTCAGCCGCCGCGCCGCCTGGGCCGATGTGCGAACGGTCGATCCGCCGAGCACGCGCCCGCCGGGGCCGAGGATGTCGATATTGCCGCCGCGCGACGTCTGGATCGTGGCCAAGCGCAGATCGAGGTTGCCGGTCTCCACGCTGAGATGCCGACCGGTTTTGGCAAAATAGACTGGATCGACGATCGCATCGAAGGCAGCTGCGCGGGCGACCGTGCTCAATCCCATCGCCACGATCTTGTCGTAGAGCACGCGATCGGTCTGCTTGACGTAGCCGTCGCTTGCAAATTGAAGCCGGGTGGGATCAGATTTCGCGTCGAGCGTGTGAAGCGGGAAGTTATCGGTATATCCCAGGGTTGCGGGGAACAAGGTATCGACGGCGCGATACCCCCTGCTTGGTTTGCCGTACGAAACGCTTGTCGGCAGCGAGTTTTGGCGCAGTTCGTTGAAATACACTTGCTCGATCAGGAACTGGCGCTGGCGCAGTTCGGGCAGCGCCTTGAACACCGCATAAGCCTGCGCGACCGTTACATCGGTCGTGCCATAGGCAGCACGCAGCTCGGCGGGCGCATTCGCCTGCGCCCATGCAAGCAGGACCGGCGCGTAGATCGGCTGCGTGCGATCCGCGACCGAGCGGCCGAACTGATCGACGTTCTGCGCGAACAGTTCGTCGGGCAGCTTGGCGACATTGGCGGGATCGACATAGATGTCGCGCAATCCTGTATAGTTGAAGCCCTTCGCAGTGCCGAACTGGACGACAACGCTGGCCCCGACGGGCTGCAGCCACGGGTTCCAGTCGTTGCCGACCGAAAGCACGCCGCCGCCCAGCGTCTGCGTGCCCGCGCCACCGGATGCGGTTTCAGTGACGGAGGTGAGGAACGGCCCCGCATCGCGCCCGGCCTCGACGAAGAATGTGCCCGGGCCGCCAATCACGAACACATTGCCCTGTGCGAGCGGCAAGGCAGCTCCGGTGTAGCTGTTCGTGCTGTCGCTAAATCGCTGGCCGATGGCGTTGGTGGCGATCACGTCGCGGCCCGCAGCGATGCGCGACACATCGCTTGCAGCAAGGTTCTGCGCGAACACCGCCGAATTGAGCACGTCGCGCCCCGCATAGACGCGCGTGAGCTTGGGCGTGTTGAGGCGCAGCGTGTCGACATCGCCGCCCGCAGCGATGCGCACCGGCCAACTGTCGCCCGCGTGCGTGGGACTGCTGTTGTGCAGCAGCCGCCGCTGAGCATCTGTGGTGTTGGAAAGCACGGCGGGGAAGGAAAATTGACGCACGCCCGGCTGGGCCGCGCCATTTCCTATCACTTGGCTGAAATAGCCCGCAAGCAGCCCCGGATCGCCATCGTCCATGTTGATCGCAACGGGGCGCAGGTTGCCGCCGGCGAGCAGCGACAGTTGGCCCGTCGCGCTCGGCGTCATAAATGCCTGGTAGCGCCGATCGGGGAAGAGATCGATGTCGCCCCCGGTGCTTGCGACCTCCAGGCTGCCGGGAAGGATCGCCTGATAGTTGAAGGGCGGGAAGAGGCCGATATCGGAGCCGTAATCGATGTAATCGAAGCCGAAGCGGCCGTTCGATACCGATGAGAAACCCGAGGTGGGTGTGTAGAAATTGACGTTGGGACCGAAGGCGAAGACGCCCGATACGGCGGCGCTGCCCTGCGCCGAAAGCGCGATAATAGCATCGGTGACGCGGACGCGCAGCGCGTTCGATGCGAGGATGGCCTGCTGACCGGTGAGGACGGTGATCGATCCCGTGGAGGTGACGTCGCGGCTCGCACGAATATCGGCGCTGCCCGCGCCGACATCGACGATGCCGCTCACTACGTCGCGTCCGGCACTCACGTCCACGCGGCCGCCGCCCGTGGTGACGAGCGCGAGCGTATCGCGCGCGCCCGCGCCAGTGACCGTTGCGGTTGTGACAGACGTGTTTTCGACCACGGTCATATCGTAAACATCCCCGCCGGCCGATATGCGGACCGCACCCCCGCCGAGCGTGGCGACGCCCGTCTGGAACAGTTGCGCATTGACGCGCAGATCGGTGGTCGGCGAGACCGAGCCGAAGCGATAGGGCGCGCCGAGTTCGCCGACGAAGCCCTGCACCGTCCCAGCCGTCTGGCGGTAGCCGCCCTGCACGTCGCGGCGACCGGTAATGTTACCGCCCGCGACCAGCGAGACCGCGCCGCCATCGGCAAGATAGACGGGATCGCTCGCCAGCGCGTCGTCGATGGGCTGGAATGGGTTCGTATAGCTGAACGTGCCTGCCGCGGCGAAGGCCGATGGCGCGGTGGCAAGCGGCGTAACCAGATGAACCACGCCCGACGCATCCGCGACCGCGCGCGGGCTGAGGTCCGCAAGCGCGCCTGCGGTGTAGATCGCGGTGCCGCCAACCTGGAGCGGGACGTTGGGGCTGCTGCTCGCCCCGCGGGTAACGACTGCTCCGTTTGTGGTATCGATATCCCCCGCCGCCGCGACCGCGATGCTGCCGGTGCCCGTGCGCACGCGCGTGCGCACGAAGTTGGTGCTCAAGACCGGCGTGGGTATGCTGTCCGGGGCGTACCCGGACACCTGCGCGGCGCGTGCGGCATAGTCGGTGGCGATGCTCTGGAAGAACTGACCCGCCAGCGCGAGCGTGGTCGTTACGGTCACGTTCCCCGTGCCCGGATCGGTGCCGAAGATCGCCTGGTTCGGCGCGAAGAAGGTCCCGGCGCGATCGCTCAGGAACTTGCCGATGCTGTCGCCCGAGCCCTTCGGCCCCGCCAGCGTGATGATCGTTGCTGCGCTGGTATCGATCGACAGATTATTTGCGGCGAAATCAGTGGCGAAGGTCGTGAAATCGCTCGTCGCGTTGCTGTAGCTGCCCGGAATAAAGCTGCGCGCGATGTTTGCGCCCAGCAGGGCACCCGCGAAGGTCTGCGTCCCCGGTTGGGGTGCGACCGCATAGTTTGTCTCGCCGCGCACGATCACACCCGCTGCGGGATCGGTGCCCGTGGCGAGCGGATTGGCACTGGGTGCGCCGCTGCGCGCGGTCAGGTCCGCGCCGCCGACGAGGCGGTAGCTCCAGCTTGCCGCAGCGCTGGTGCCGTTCGCGGTCGCGAGGCGCGGGAACGGATCGGCGGTGCCGAGCGGATCGCCGCTGACCGGCGACGCCATGTTCGCAGCCGGATTATACGCTGCCGGTATCAGGAGCGACGCACCCGCGCCGAGCTTGCCCAGATCGATCGTGACCGCGTTGCTCGCACTGAAGCTCCCGTTCGGATCGAACGGCTGCACGACGGAGCAGTCGCCATTGAGGCAATCGGGGCTGACGATCGGCTGCACCGCGCGCACGCCGCCGCCATAGGCATAGGAGATCGCATCCGGCGTGGTCTGGTCGCGGAAGGCGAAGAAGCCGTCGGTGATGCCGGCTGCGATGTCGAGTGTCCCGCCCGCGCGCAGCGAGAGCACGCCCGCCTCGCCGGTGGATTTGCCGTTCACACGATACAGTAGCGTCGTGAAGCGCTGGAACAGATCCGCCTCGCGCCCCGGGATTACGTAGAATTGCCCCGGTACTGCCGGGTTCTGCGCCATGTCGCCCGCCGCAGCCGCTGCCGCGATATCGACAGTCCCCGCGCCGAGGTTCCAGTTGGACGCGAGCCGGATGCCGCCCGCATTCGCAAGTTCGATCCCCGGCCGCGCCACCCAGGTGCCAAGTCCGGCAAGGCTGGCTGCGCTGGTGGTCAATTTGAAATGCTGCACCAGGTCCGGAATCGTGCCCGCAAGGGCGCTGCCGTCGGGCGCAGTGCCGGACAGGAAATTCGCCCCCGCCGCGCCCGGATCGAGCACCGCGACGCCATTGCCATCCATTGTCACGCCGGTGAAGCCGGAGCTTGCAGCGATGCCCGCCAGATCGAAGCGCCGGAACGCCTCCACCGATGTATCGCGCGATCCCGACACGGTGCCCGCTGCGGTGACCGCGACGCTGCTGTCCGCGAGCAACGGCGCGCGGATCGCGACCGTGCCGCCCCGATCGCTGAGCGCGAGGCGATAGTAGGTCGTGCCGCCGCGCATGTCGGTCACCAGCCGGTCGCCGGGCCGCGCGGCGGAAACGTCGATCGTCGATCCGCTCGCGAGGCTGATCGTGCCGTTGCCGTCGGTGCCGATCGTCACCGCGCCGCCGCTCGCCTGGCGGCTATCGGTGGCGGCGTAGCCGGTCGCGCGCGCGACGAGCCTGCCGGTGGGTGCGAGCGTGATGCCGGCACCGCCGAACAGCGCGAGATCGCCGCCGTTGACGCCCGAGGTATCGATCGTGCCCGCGATCGCCACCGTGCCATTGTCTGCGGTGAGGCCGACCAGGCCCGAGCGCAGCGTCTGCCCCGCCACAAGCGCCAGATCGCCAGCGCCGGTGCGGATGGCGATCGCGCGATCAAAGCCCGCAGCCGAGTTGACAGCAAAAACGCCCAAATCGAACATGCCGCGCGTGAGCAGAGCGAACGCGCCGCCGCCGCCGGGCGTCTTGGCGTCGATCGCGCCCGCTGCCGTGACCGTTCCGTTCGCAGCAGTAAGCCGCAGCTCGCCCGATTGCCCCGCACCGCCACCGACCGAGACCATGGTGTTGGCACCGAGCGCGATGTTGCCCGTACCCGCCGTGATCCGCAGCAGCCCGCCGGGCGCATATTGCACGACCGGGTCTGCCGCATCGCCGAAAATGCGCGCGTAGCCGGGAGTAGCCAGCTTGGCCGTGCCGCCCACCGTGATCGATCCTGCGGCGGTCACGTCGAGCGTGCCCGCTGTGGCGACCACCTGCGTATCGATGATCGAAATATCGCTGCCCGAGAGCGACAGCCGCGCGCCGGGCGTGCCCGCGACCACGGGTTCGGGTCCGTTGCCGGTCAGCGTCAGCCTGCCCGTCGTCCCCAGCGCGAGGCGCGGCAGCAGCGCGGACTGGCCCGGCGTCAACGCGACTGCACGATCGCCGAGGAACGGCGTGGCGAGTGCAAACGGACCGGTGCCCGCATCGAACCCCGCCAGACCGTTGTTAGCGGCCGCGTTGGTGTTGTCCCCGCCGTCAAAGAACACCCCACCCGTCGCGGCGAATGCGACCCCGCCGCCGAACCCCGTCGCGCGGACCTGGCCCGAGCCGAACGAGATGCTGCTTGCGTTCACCGCCAGCGTCCCTGTCTCGCACGCGGGCGCGCAGGCGAGCGACTGCGCACTGCTGTTTGCCAGCCGCAGCGCGGCCGTATTCAGCGTAACCGCCCCGCCACTGCCGAGCAGCGCGAGCGTGGGCGCATCGAGCGTCAGCGCGCCGAAGCCGTAGCTGCCCGGCGCGAAGGACAGCGCAGCGCGGCTGCGCAGGTTGAGCGTACCGGCTGTGGCAAAAGCCGCCTGGATTTGTGGCGTGATCCGCAGCCCGCTTGTGACCGGGTCCGCCGTGAACGCGATCGATCCGGCACCGATGGCGAGCGCTTTGGCCGTAATGTTCGCGTTGCCGCTTGCCGGGCTCGCGACCCTCAAGTCGCCGCTGCTGTCGAGCAAGATCGCGTTGGCGGCCAGCGCGGGCGGTGCCACGGTCGGTTCGGTGCCGACTTCGAGCAGTGGCGCAACGGCGACGCCCTGGACGTTCGAGCGCGTGACGAGCCGCTCGGGCCCGGTCGAAAGCCGCACGAGCGCGCCCGCGCCCGTTTGGCCCGCGGCGCTGCCCGCAATCAGATAATCGCCGGTGCGCGTATCGCCGACCGCACCCGTCGCGCTTACCGCAGCACCGTTGACGAAGCGGATGGACGATCCCGATCCATCGACAGCGAACAGCAGTTCGGGCGCGGTGAGCGCGGTGGACGCATCGTTGGCGATCGTGATTGTTTGCCCGGTAATGTCGAGGCTGGTGGTCCCGTCGGCATTGTCGGTGCGCGTCGCGCCGATCAGCAGGCTCGCTGCGTTGAGTTGCCGGAGCGTCGCCGCCGTGATCTCGATCGTGCCCGCGGGCGCGGTGCCCGTTGCCGTTCCGACAATCAGGAAATTGCTGCCGCGGATGTCCGCAGTCGAAGCGCGCCCGCCCGGGGCGGCGTCAGTGGCGAAGGTCGCGTTCGCACCGATGCCGGTGATCGCATCGATCACGAGCCGTCCGGCATCGAGAGGGATGCGCGGCGAGGTGAGCCCGTTGCGTGCGGCGCGCGCGGGGAAGGTGGTGTCCGCAGACGTGGTGGCGATACTCGAGAATTTGCGGAAGGTCGGCTGCGTCTGCACCGCGAAGGTGCGCCGCTCGCTGTCGCGCAGTTTGGTCCCGGCGACACCGAAATAACCGCCAACCACCGTGGTGCCATCGAGCAACTGCGTGCTCGCGCCGGGGATTGTGGTGCCATATTCGGGTTGTTCGACGACGCGTAAGCCCCCGGGCAGCAGCGCATATTGCGCGGGGAGCAGCGTATACCAGCCCGCTGCCAGCCCCGGCGATGCATCTAGGTACACGCGCCGCCCGACCTGGCTGGCGTTGCCGAGCGCGGCATAATCGGCGGAATAAATGGGGTCGATCGGCGAAAGCCCCGCGCTCTGCAGACTTGGCACGATCGCATAGACCTGCCGACCGTCGGGATATTGGAATCCCGTCTTGCTGCTGTAGGGATCGGCGTTGAAACGGCTGAGCAGATCGCGCGACCCGCCGATGCCCGGCACGAACTCATAGGCGTAAACGTCGCCGCCACCCTTGAGGTCTACCGTCGCGCCGCTGTCGAGCGCGATGTTCGCCCCGCCAAGGCGGAGCACGGCGGCGGGCGGTGCG
>Ga0123338_10001447_pt1 | contig 23004 bp, 20 predicted proteins | sample grotaG_FD_89793 | JGI IMG/M metagenome (GOLD analysis project Ga0123338, IMG submission 89793) | Glacier valley bacterial and archeal communities from Borup Fiord, Nunavut, Canada, to study Microbial Dark Matter (Phase II) -... | ecosystem: Environmental > Aquatic > Freshwater > Ice > Glacier ...
GCCAGCGCCGGGATCGATGCTTTCACGGCCAGATCGGACGAATTTTCGCCGGGTGCGCGGACATGCCGCTCCTTGATCCCGGTCCGCGAGGTGATCCATTCATCATTGGTATCGACCATTTTGGCAAGGTCATCGTTGGTGATCACTTTTTCGGGGACATACTTGCCCCATCCAGTGATGCGGGCATAGCTATCAGACATGGCGCGTTTTACGAACCTCTCAAATTCAATACTGAAATAATTGACAAAAATCCCGCAGATGCAGCCGGGCATCTACGGGCGCGAGGCGGGAATAACGCTCAGGAGAGCAGGTTGGAAGGCGTCGTCTCGACTACTGCTGCGGCGGGTTCCGGGCGCGAACGCTGCCCCGTGATACGGCCAAGCGCGCGGCGTCCCGCGAAGAGCGCCAGCCCTGCCGTCAATGCGCCACCGCCGAGCCGCGCCGCGAGGCGATAGCGCGCCGGGATTGCTTTCCAGCGCAGCACCAGTGTTTTTTGGTCCGTGCCGACGAACTGCGCTTTGAGCGCCGCGACGAATTCCATGTTCGGCTCGACGGACATCAGTGAGCGGTTCAGGCGGTTGGCGAGGTGCAGCAATTCCAGCTCCTCACCAGTCGCGCCCTTGAGGTAGCTATCCGTCCGCTCACTCGCGAGCAGCGCGTTCAGGTGCGCCGCGAGCAGCGCTTCGACTTCCAGATCGTTTTCATAGTTCATGATAGACTCAAGCTCCCTGGCGGCGTCCGCGCTCGGTGCGCGGTGCGGGTTCTGCTTGCCGGGCGGTCAGGTCTTCCCGCAGGGCGAGCAAGGTACGATGATACAGAGATTTGACCGCGCCTTCGCTGCGGTCCATGATTGCCCCCACATCGGCATTGGAGAGCTTTTCGACAAATTTCAGGAGCAAAAGCTGCTGACGCTCTTCGGGCAGACGGCGTACCGCTTCGAGCAGGCGTTGGCGCTCTTCTTCACTCTCCGAGGCAACTTCCGGCGCATCAGCACGCAGCCCGGCAGCAATGAATTCGTCGAGCGGGATGATCTTGCGGCGGGTGCGGTCCCGATGCCAGTTCGCGACGAGGTTGTGCGCGATCCTATACAGCCACGCCGAAAACGGGATGCCGCGCTCCACATATGTTTCGATGTGGACGAGCGCCCTGTGAAACACGCGCGAGGTAAGGTCCTCGGCATCGTGAGCGTTGCCGGTCCGGTAGTAGATATAGCTGTATATCTTCTTGACGTAGCGCTCATACAGCTCACCAAACGCCGCCGAATCACCGTGCGCGATGATGACCAGTTCCGAGTCTTCGAGTTCCGAGTACGCTTTTTTGCCCATGATGCAGGTAATAACCCGTGTGGGTGGCGCGGGTTACGCAAAATATCCAACAACTGGGGAAGACGGGCAGGTCAAGCCCCGCCCCTACACAAATCCCGGAATCATTTCTTCTTCGCGATGTCCGTCCCGATGATGAACTCGATGTCCACACCCGGCGGCGGTCCGCTCGCGGGCTGAATTACGTTGCCATCCAGCCCCATCGCGGCAGCCAGTGCGCGGGCGGTCTTCATTTTGTTATTGTAAACTTTAATCACCGACACCGCGTAAACACTCACCTTGAGGTCGGCAGTCTTCGCGTCCAGCGCGTTGAAGCCCTGCGCGCGCAGCTTATCGACCGTAATTTTTCCGTACCCATCCACACCGGAGCCGTTCAACGTCTGGATCGCCGCTTTGCCATCGTCGCTGTCGGTCGCCGTTGGCGCAAGGGTTGGCGGCAGCGCGGCGAAAGCCGCAGCGGTCACAGGCGCAGCGGTCGCAGGCGCGGTTTGCAGGCTCACGGCTTGCGTCGGTGGCGCGGGTACGGCGCTCCCCTGCACGGGTGGGGAACCGGGTTTCGCATCGAACAGCGCTTCGATCAGCTCGTGAATCTTCTCGAAATTGGGTGTGAGGACGTCCTCACCCTGCGCGGTTTTGGCGGGCAGTACATAGTTTTCAGTCGTCGTGAGGACCGCCGATTGTATGTTTTCACGCGGAATTTTCTGTCCGAGTTGCGCGAGTTCGACCATCTGATCGAAGGTCATATCGGTTTTGACCGAAGTTTTCACAGCATCCCATACGGGTCCGATTTTGCCAAGCAGCGCCGACATTCCACCGAGGCTGAGGACCTTCTGCTGTACAGCCTTGATCACTTCCTGCTGCCGCCGCGAGCGCCCGAAGTCTTCATCGGCGTTGTGGCGCACGCGCGCATATTGCAACAGCTTCTCCGACGTGAGTTCCTGGCATCCCGCTTTGAAATCGACCGTGATATAGCCGTAGCTGCCATCCGGGTAATGGTCATCGTGGATCGGCTTATCCGGGCAAACCTGCACCGGACCCACCGCGTCGATTACCGCTGTGAAGACATCGAAGTTGACGACGATGTAATGATTGATTTTCACGCCGATGATGCTCTGCACCGCGAGCGCCGTTACCCACGCGCCGCCGCCGGGATAGGCATTCGCCTCGCCGAGGTTGTAGGCAGTATTGATCCGGTTGCGGATTTGATACCTCGGAATTTGCATATAAATATCGCGCGGGATGGAGAGCAGCACGCCCGTCTTGCGCACCGGGTCCAGCGAGAGGACCATGATCGTATCGGTCTTGAAGTCGCGCGTTTCGCCTTTGCGCTGGTCAATGCCGAGGATGAGGATGTTCACGCGCGTGAGCGAAGCGGGGAGCGCGGGTGCTGCCGTCGCGCTGACAATTTGCGGCTGCTTTGTGGCGAGGGTTGCGCCGGGCGCTGTGGTTGGGGCGGCGCTGGGTGGGATCACTGTCGGCACGTCCATGACGAGCAGTGGTGCGGCAGTCGGACCCGCACCCCCGCCGAGGTTCGGCAACGGTGGAAGTTCAATTGGCGCTTCCGCGACGAACTGGCGCGCGAGTGAATATGCGCCGACCGCCGCGCCGCCTGTGACCAGCACGAGCAGGAGCAGCACCACGAGCAGAAATGTCGGTGAAAGCCGCATTGGAAAAGACCCTCTTCGCTGCGCGCTATTCTATCATGCTGTGCCGTGCCGCGATGGGCGTTCACCTGACAGCTTGCATTGTGTAGGGGTCGGTCAAGCCCGACCCGCGATTATCCATTCCTGACGTGCCGCTACTATGTCTTCCGCAAATGTGGGTAAAGCAATACCTCGCGCAGCGAATCCGCGCCCGTGAGCAGCATCACCATGCGGTCGATACCGATCCCCTCCCCGCTGTTCGGCGGCATCCCATAGCGCATTGCGCGCAGGTAGTCCTCATCGAGCGGCGTCTCCTCGTCGCCACCCGCGCCATACAACGCTGCCATATCGAGGAAGCGCTGCTCCTGGTCGCGCGGGTCGTTCAATTCCGTGAAGGCATTGCCGAATTCCATTCCGCCAATGTAGAACTCGAAGCGCTCTACGTGGGTCGGGTCGCCGGAGACGCCCTTCGCGAAAGGCGAAATGTCGCGTGGGTAGTCGATGATGAAGGTCGGCTGGATGAACGCCGCCTCGCACGCACCGAGCAGGTGTTCAACGTACTTGCCCCACCCGCCACCCGGCTTGATGTGGCGCACTTCCGGGTCGGCGTGGGCGCGCATCACGGCTTCGAGGGCGTCCGCGATCGGATATTCGCGATAATCGATACCCGTGCTTTCCACAATCGCATCGCGCATCGTCACCCTGCGCCAGGGCGCGGCCAGCTCGATGGTGTGACCCCGAAAGGTGGCCGTCGTTGTCCCATTGACCTGCCGCGCGACATATTCAAACAGCCGTTCGGTACGCGCCATGTTGTCGTGATAATCGTTGTAGGCGATATACCATTCGAGCATGGTGAATTCCGGATTGTGCTTGAAGCTGACGCCCTCGTTGCGGAAATCGCGACCGAGTTCATAGACCGCATCGTAGCCGCCGACGAGCAGCCGCTTGAGGTACAACTCAAAGCTGATGCGCAAATACAAATCCTGCGCGAGCTGGTTATGATGCGTGATAAATGGTCGCGCCGCCGCGCCACCGTAGAGCGGCTGCAAGATTGGCGTCTCGACTTCGAGGAAGCCTTCCTCATCGAAGAAGCGGCGGATCGCGCTGATCGTCTTCGCGCGTTTGCGGAACAGGTCGCGCACATCTGCATTCGAGGCGAGGTCTACATAGCGCTGCCGATAGCGCTCCTCCACATCGGAGAATTCGGCGTAGCGCTCGACCTTGCCATCGACCTCGCGCTCCTTGATGACTGGGAGCGGGCTGAGTGCCTTACTGAGCAGCGTCAGCGCGCGGACCTGAACACTGATTTCGCCCGCGCGGGTCCGCATCATGAGGCCATCAGCCTGCACGAAATCGCCGAGGTCGTACTCCTTCTTGAACATTTCATAGGCTGCTTCGCCGACTTGATCCTGCTTGACGAAGAGTTGTAGCTGCCCCGCACCGTCCTCGATGTGCGCAAAGGACGCCTTGCCGGAGATGCGGATCGACTTGAAACGCCCGCATACGCTCACGGCAATTTCGGGTGGCGTATCGGAAGCAGGCACGGCTTCAAAGGCGGCAAGCGCCTGTGCGGTGGTGTGTGTACGCGCGGCACGCGGCGGGTAAGCATCGATACCCTTGCTGGTGAGGCGCTCCAGCTTGTCGAGGCGCTCACGTTCGAGTTGGTTGGCGGGCTGCCAGGTCATGGTCTCTCCTGTAGGGTATCCAAACAAAACGCCCGTGCCGACGGGGATCAGCACGGGCGCAAGCGGGTGTGATTTGCGGTCGAGTGCGTCAGCCGATTTTTTTAATCTCGAAGACGATGTTACCATCCGGCGCTTTGACCGTCACGGCCTCGCCGACCTTCTTGCCCATGAGCGCTTTGCCCATTGGCGAGTGGTGCGAGATTTTGCCGTCTTTCGGGTTGGCTTCTGCGGGACCGACGAGGTAAAAGGTTTCCGTACCTTTTTGCCCTTTTTCCTTGACCGTCACCTTCGCACCCAGCACTATCGTATCCAGTTTGCCAGACGTTTCGATAATCTGCGCGTGGTTGAGGATGTCTTCGAGGCGCATGATCTCGCCTTCGACAAACGCCTGCTCGTTCTTGGCGTCTTCGTATTCCGCGTTTTCGGTCAGTTCGCCGCCTTCTTCAAGCGCCTGGTGCAGCCGATCCGCGACCTGTGCGCGACGCACGCTGCGGTAAAAATCCAGCCGCTCTTCTAGCTCTTTCAGACCGTCACGGGTCAGGTACTGCGGTTGATCAGACATGTACTCAGGCTCCTCTGCAGACCGCCGGGGCAAAACAAAAGAACCGCCCTGAGGGACGATCCTTTGCGCTGGCAATGGATGCGGTAATATGCAATACTTCTCGCCTTTGGGGTGAACCGGGTAGGGTGAAAAGCGCTGTCATCATACCGGAAAATAGGGCGGTGTCAAGCGTAGATCAACCCGAATTCAGAGCAAATAGGGTAGGACAAAGAATTGGTAGTCCACTACGGTAGTTTGGACCGTTAGCCCTTTGCAGATATGCCCTAGCCGGGGCGCTGCGTATTTTCCTATAATCTCCGCAAGAGCAAACCATTGGAAGGCATTATGCAAACCGCAATTGTGACGGGCGGCAACCGGGGTATCGGGCTTGAAATTTGCAGGCAACTAGCGGCACAAGGCGTCCGCGTGCTGCTCACCGCGCGCGATGCGGGAAAAGCCGAAGCCGCCGCGAATGGTCTACCGGGAGAAGTTATCGCGCATCCGCTGGACGTGACCGACGGTGCATCGGTGGATGCGCTCAAGGCATTCGTGGTGAAGCAATATGGCGTCGCGGAGATTTTGATCAACAATGCCGCGATCCTGCTCGATGATGGGGTGGACGTGTTGAGCGTCGATGTCGAGACGATGCGCGAAGTCGTGGAGACGAATGTGTACGGACCGCTGCGCATTTGCGAGGCGTTCATCCCGCTCATGAAGGAGCGCGGCTACGGGCGTGTGGTCAACGTCTCGTCGGAAGCCGGATCGCTCACCAATATGACGAATTATGCGCCCGCGTACAGCATGTCGAAAGCGGCGCTGAATGCACTCACGCGCATGATCGCGGACAGCCTGCGCGGGTACAAAAACATCAAGGTGAATGCAGCCTGCCCCGGCTGGGTCCGTACTGAAATGGGTGGATCGAACGCGCCGCGCAGCGTGGAGCAGGGCGCGGCAAGCATCCTGCAACTTGCTACGCTCCCGGAGAACGGCGTGAGCGGTGGCTTCTTCCGAGATGGCAAGGCGCTTGCGTGGTAATGCCAAAATTGTGGGCGCGTTGGCAAGCGCCCGTGATAGGTATCGTTCGCAGCGTTTTACAGCATGACCGTTGCGCCACGCTTGCTGATGCTATAGCACAGGACAAGGTGCATTGGGAGCGTCAGGCACGCGCCGATCCCGCCAGTGAGCGTAGTGACGACGAACGCGACAAATAACCAGCAGAATCCCAATAGAAACTGCCCTAGCGCACCTGCAATCTTACCCGTGACTAGATGCGCGACCCCGAAAATCCCGAAGAATGCGAATATAATGCCAAGAAGCAGCGCAGTTTGATTAACGTGAGGAGTTGCTCCTCCACCTGCGATTGCCATGCTATTTGCAAAGGCGCTGTTCGCGTTGTTCTGAGCAATATGCACATTGATGATTGGTTGTGAAACGCCACTCCCAAAATGCGGGAGAATGCTTTCAAACGGATCATCATTACTGGTTGTCTGCATGAGTTGACGTGCGCGCTGATGTTGTGGATTGATCGCTAAAGCTTTGCTCAGAGCCTGTTGCCTCTTCAGGCGATCATCAGTCAGGTACGCATACAGATACCATGCGTCTGCGCTTGTCTGATTTTGTTGTAAAGCACTCGCAACAAGCATTTTTGCGCGCTCTTTATCGCCTTCTTTAATAGCCATCGCTGCCCGTTTAACAAGGTCGTCAGTATTGTTCGATGTTGAAAGTGGCGCGGCGTCGTTCAACAGTTCATCAAGTGACTTTGGCGCATCGTTCTCCGGGAAGGTGAAATCGTTCATGCTTGGTCTCCTGTGTAGCTAAGATGTGGTTACATTCTATCATCCAAAAGTTGAGAACATGGGCTTTCATTTTCACAATAGTGTTACCTGGTGTAGTATGCGTAGTACGCACTCTGGAGGAAAATAATGAAAGCTGTTCGTATTCACAGTTACGGTACGCCGGATGTACTCGTCTACGAAGACGCTCCCACACCTACACCCGATCCGGGGCAAGTCCTCATCCGGGTTCACGCCGCTGGGATCAACCCGGTCGATTACAAGACCCGCGCCGGAAATGGCATTGTCGGTAATTTCAGCGCATCGCCATTCCCGCTCATTCTGGGCTGGGATGTTGCAGGCGTCATCGAAGCCAGCGGGACAAGCGAGTTCCCGAATGGCACACCCGTTTATGGCATGATCGGCTTCCCCGGCGTCGGCGCGGCATACGCGGAATATGCCGTCGCAGACCCGCACGAACTCGCCCGAATGCCGCGCAACCTCGATTTTGTGAACGCGGCGGGACTGCCGCTCGCGGTGTTGACTGCCTGGCAAGCGCTCTTCGATGCAGGCAACCTGCAACCCGGACAGCGCATTCTGATCCATGCAGCGGCGGGCGGCGTCGGCCATCTGGCGGTGCAGTTGGCGAAATGGCACGGCGCATATGTGATTGGTACGGCGTCACGGGCGAACGAGCAATATCTGCGAACGTTGGGCGTCGATCAGTTCATCGACTATACGACGCAGCGCTTCGAGGCAGAGGCGGGCGAGGTGGATTTTGCGCTCAATACGGTCGACTCGGAGATCGCTACGCGCTCGCTCGACGTAGTAAAACCTGGCGGCAAGCTGATCTCGATCACCGGGCGGCCTGACCCAAGCCTCGCCGCTGCCCGCAACATCGAAGCGCAAAATATTCTGGTCAAAGGGAACGGCCAGCAGCTTGCGCAGATCGCTATGCTAATCGAACAGGGAATCATCAAGCCGATGGTCGAGACAACATTCCCGCTCGCAGAGGCGGCGAAAGCGCATTTGCTCATTGAAACAGGGCATACGCGCGGGAAGATTGTTCTAACGGTTTAATATTAAATCTGGGGTGGGTCGGTCAAGCCCGACCTCCTACACAATGCGGACTGTCTTTGTAGGGGCGGATACATCGTTCCGCCCACTGTTCACGACTTGAGCGGAACCGGCAACGGCGACAATCGTTCACCGCCGCTCTCCCCCACCGCGATGTTGTCCTCCAGCCGGATACCGCCCCAACCAGGAATGTAAATCCCCGGCTCGACACTTGTGACCATTCCCGTTTCAAGCACCGTCGTGCTGCCACTCGCGAGCAGCGGCGGCAGTTCGTGGTAACGAAAGCCAAGTCCGTGTCCTGTAACGTGCGGGAAGTGTTCGGCATGACCACGCTCCGCGATGAAGCTGCGTGCGGCGGCATCCACCGCACCCGCCGTTACGCCCGGTTTAATTGCGCGCACTGCGGCGTCTTGCGCACGCGCCACAATATCCCATATCTCAAGCTGCCGTTCGGTTGGTTGTCCCGCGACGGCAACGCGCGTCAAATCTGCCCAGAAGCCATCGACCACGACGCCGAGTTCGAGCAGGCAGAGTTCGCCCTCACGCAGCCGCCGCGCGGTCGATTGCACGTAGAAGCGCCATGCGGTATCCGTCGCGGCTCCGCTGCCAACCTGCGCCCACGCACGCACCGACCCCGCCCCGTGTTCGATCATGCCCGTGACCGCGATGGTCCGCTCCACTTCGGCGGCAATTTCGATTTCCGTGCTGCCCGGCTGCACCAGTTCGCGGAAGCGCGCAAGCCCGACCGCCGCGATTGTGTGGGCCTTGCGCAGTTTTTCCAATTCAGCGGGCGTCTTGCGGCTGCGCAGTGCGTAAAGCGTGTCGGTGGCGTCGCGTGCGCCCGGCGCAATGCTTTTAATTTCCGCGATGAATGCCTCGTCGATGTGGCGCGGTTCCCCGGCCAGCGGTGGCGGCGCGACCTGCCCGAAGCGCCCTTCATAGCCGACCGCGCCCGCACGTCCAAGCATCTCATGCAGAAAAGCAAGCGTTTGTGCGCGCGTGGCATTCGCGTCCAATTCGTTGAAGGTGTGAATCTGTTCGATGCCACCGCCCTGTGCAGCCTCCAGTTCCGTCGCTGGGACGAGCAGCGCCGGGTCGCCCTCGCACGGGAACCAACACAGCGACAGCCCGCAGCGCGGCCAATAGCCGGAGAGCAGCACGATATTATCTGGCAGCATACAGAGCACGCCGTCCAGTTTTGCGGCGTCGAGTGCCTCACGGATGCGCTTCACCCGTTCCTGATCAATGTTCACGGCCAATTTCCTTTCGTGGGCGGTCGGTCGCCGCCATCGCCTTTATGAATTGAATACCCGCCATCGAGCGGGATGACCGCACCTGTGATGTACTGTGCGTCGTCAGATGCGAGGAAGCGGATCAATTCCACCGTATCGCGCGTATCGAGCAGCCGCCCCGCCGGGATCGTGCGTGTGATCGCGGCGACGTTGGTATCCGAGACGTACTCCGCGAAGGCGGCATCGGCGGACCAGCCGAGCGCGATCACGTTGACCGTCACGCCTGCGGACGCAAGGTCCACCGCCGCCAACCGCGCTGTGACGTGCAGCGCGGCCAGCGTGGTCGCGAACGCACTCATTTCGAGATGCGCTTTCAAGGCCGCGACGTGCGAGAGGACAATAATTCGTCCCCCTTTGCCACCTGCGACGAGCGAGCGCCCGGCGGCTTGCAGCGCGTAGGTGCTTTCCTCAAAATTAATGCGCAGCGCGTCGTCCCAGTCGGCGTCCTCGCTCTGGATGAAGAGGCTTCGCTTGAACCAGCCCGGCACGAGGATCACCACATCCGGCGCAAGCGCGGCCGCTGCCGGGTTCGCTATTTCCGGGGTCGCGAGCGAGACTTCAGTGAACCAGATGTAATGCAAATCCGTTTTGACCTGCGGATCATCCTGCGCGCTACCGATGATGACCGATGCGCCCGCCGCGTTCAGCGGACCCGCCAACGCGACCGCAAGCGGGACGTTGCCGCCCAAAATCAGTACGGTTTTTCCTGTAAAATTGGACATCGCTAAAACTTTCCCAGCATCAGGCCGCCATCGACGCGCAGACCGACACCGGTCACGTATGCGCCGTCGTCGCTTGCGAGGTAGACGACAGCACGCCCCATTTCATAAGGGTCGCCTTCACGCTGGAGCGGAACGCCGCGCCGCTGCCGCTCGATGCCTTCCGGCGTTTGCGTATCGGGAGTCGGGTCGTTCAGTGCGGAGCGTACCCAACCCGGTCCCATATGGTTGATGGTGATATTGTAGGGCGCGAGTTCGAGCGCGAGCGTTTGCGTGAAGATGTGTGCGGCGTATTTGGTCGCGCCGTAGATCGGATTGATCGAAAATTGAATATCGGATTGCACCGATGAGGTGATGATAATCCGACCGCCGCGCCCCTGCGCAATCATCTGGCGGGCAGCCGCGCGGCAAACATAGACGTTGCCTTTCAAATTGACGTTCACAACCGCACGGAGCGACTCTGGTGTGATGTCGAGGACGGGCTGCCAGCGGATGATCCCGGCGTTGCTGGCGAGAATATCCAGCCCGCCGAGTTCGGAGACGACGCGCGCAAGCATCGCTTCGACCTGCTGCGGCTGCGTCACATCTGCCGGGATCGCTACCGCACGGACGCCCTTCGCGCGTAGTTCTTCCGCGCGCAGTTCCAGTTCATCCAGCCGCGAAACATCGTTAACGGCTACATCTGCGCCCTCGTCGGCTAGCGCCCGCGCAATGCCCCACCCGATAGACCGGGCTTCCGCCGCACCCGTGACCAGCACTATTTTTCCTGTTAAACGCATTTTTGCCTCAAAGAACAACGCCGCATACGTTAAGAGTACCGAAAAATTGCCATAAAATACAGATTTCACAAATCGTTGGTAAAATAGGGATGAGCGGCGAATAAGAGAGGGGCGCGCATTGAACCGAATTACAGGCTTGAGACGCATCGAGTTCATACTCATTTTCTTAATTGGACTCGGCGTCCCGATCTGCCTCGGCTTGGTGTTCATCCCGGCAGCGACCGCACCGCGCGCCACAACCCCGACGACGCTCCCAACACTGGCGATCACGGTGCAGCCGACTCAGCCGCCAACGGCCATGCCTGCCGCATCTACGCAGGTAGCGACAACCGTTGCTACGCAGGCCAGCACGCTCCCGGCAACACGTAACGCAAGCGCTGCGCCCACGCAGGCCGTCACCGCGCCCGTGACGGTGAGCAGCGCGACGATAGCTGCATTCGTGACTGCTGCGCCAACTCAGGCCGTGACACAGTCGATCATTGTGCCGACTGTGGCAGCCACGCAACCCGTTACAAGAATAGCGATTGTCAGTACGCCGCTTCCCGCGTCAGCTACGGCTTCAATTGCGCCCTCTGAAACGCCAAAGGCAATCAACACTGCGACGGCGTATCCGACCTATACGCCCTATCCAACCTATACAATTGAGCCGACGCGCACACCGACCCTGACGGCGACTCCTTACGCCTCGTTCACGCTTAGACCGTCCGAGACGCCGACTGCAACCAGCACCGCGACTAAAATTCCCTCTGCGACGGCGTACCCGACCTATACACCCTATCCAACCTATACGATTGAGCCGACGCGCACGCCGACCCTGACGGCAACTCCTTACGCTTCATTCACGCTTAGACCGTCCGAGACGCCGACCACAACCAGCACCGCAACCGAAATCCCCTCCGCGACGGCGTACCCGACCTATACACTCTATCCAACCTATACCATTGAGCCGACGCGCACACCGACCCTGACGGCGACTCCTTACGCCTCGTTCACACTTAGACCGTCCGAGACGCCGACTGCAACCAGCACCGCAACTGAAATCCCCTCCGCGACGGCGTACCCGACCTATACGCCCTATCCAACCTATACGATTGAGCCGACGCGCACACCGACCCTGACCGCGACTCCTTACGCCTCGTTCACGCTTAGACCGTCCGAGACGCCGACCGCGACGGCGTACCCGACTTATACACCCTATCCGACGTACACGGTTGAACCTTCGGCAACCGCGACGCTCACACCGACTTATTTTGCAAGCAGCACGGTTGAACCGTCCGAGACGCCGACCGCAACCAGTACCGCAACCGAAATCCCCTCCGCGACGGCGTACCCGACATATACGCCGTATCCGACGTACACGGTTGAACCCTCGGCAACTGCGACGCTCACGCCGACTTATTTTGCAAGCAGCACGGTTGAACCATCCGAGACGCCGACCATGACGGCAACCAACACGGAAGTGCCAAGCGCCACGCCGTACCCGACCTATACGCCCTATCCGACGTACACGATTGAACCCTCGGCAACTGCGACGCTCACGCCAACTTATTTTGCAAGCAGCACGGTTGAACCGTCCGAGACGCCAACAGCGACAGCCACCAACACGGAAGTGCCAAGCGCCACGCCGTACCCGACCTATACGCCCTATCCGACGTACACGATTGAGCCGAGCCTTACGCCGACAGCGACCAGCACCACCCCTGCATTGCTCACCGCAACCAACACGGTTATTCCGACCGACATTCCGACGCTGACGAATACGCCAACGGCGACGGCAACCAACACGGAAGTGCCAAGCGCCACCCCGTACCCGACCTATACACCCTATCCGACGTACACGATTGAGCCGACGCGCCCACCGACCGCGACCAGCACCACCGCTGCATCGCTCACGCCAACCAATACGCTCGTCCCAACCGACATTCCGACGCTGACGAATACACCGACCGTGACAGCCACCAACACGGAAGTGCCAAGTGCGACGCCGTACCCGACCTATACGCCCTATCCGACGTACACGGTCGAGCCGACACGCCCGCCAACAGCAACCAGCACCACCGCCGCATCGCTCACCCCGACCAACACGGTTATTCCAACCGACATTCCGACGCTGACGAACACGCCGACAGCGACAGCCACCAACACGGAAGTACCAAGCGCCACGCCGTACCCGACCTATACGCCCTATCCGACCTACACGGTTGAACCGAGCCTTACGCCGACGGCGACCAGCACCACCGCCGCATCGCTCACGCCGACCAATACGCTCGTTCCGACCGCGACGCATACCATCACCAGAACACCGCTCCTGACCCGCACCGCGACGCGCACCCCCACCCTTACGGCGGTCCCATCATCCACAGCGTACCCGACCTATACGCCGTACCCAACCTACACGGCCTACCCGACCTATACCGCTGTGCCGACAAACACGCCGACCGAAACACCCGCATCGACCAGCACGCCGACCGCGCTACCCACCGCGACGCTCACGCCAACTGAAACGCTCACGCCGACTGCGACGCTCACCTTTACACCGACCGCAACGCCGTTTCCGGTCATCATTCAAGGCGTGGCGTGCGAACAGGCGATCCTCTATTACAGCGGGTCGGGCATCGCGCGCTTGCGGGTCGCGGCGACCGGACAGGCAACGCCCAACGCGGTTGCAGAGGCAGCGGTTGGCGGTTTCACACGTTCGCAGGACAGCCGCTTCGTGGTCTATGCTTCGACGCAGGACAGCCGCACGCCGCAGCTTTATATCGCGAGCGTCGATGGACAGCAAGCGCGCCGCCTGACAGCGGATGACGGCACGCCGCGCACACAGCCCGTTTTCGGGAGTGGTCCAAACCTCGCGTACATTACCGGGAGCGGTGCAGCGGCGCGGCTGCATGTCTTGAATATCCAGACGAACGCCGACCGCGCGCTTGGACCGGATACACTCGCGGCGGCTGCTCCGGCGTGGTCTCCGAACGGAGCGGATATAACATTCGAGGGAGTCGCCACGAATAGCGCGCGGAACATCTATACCGTGAATGTGGCGGCGAATCGTGTTGCGCAAATCACGAACGGCGGGAGCGACTCCGCGCCGAGCTATTCATCGGGCAGCCGGATCGCGTTCATCCGGCGCAATACGGCGGGCGTGGCGCTCTTCCTCGTCACGAATGCGGCGGCGCAGGCCGCGAGCAAACTGGACGATCTGGACCCCAACAACGCGGCCTATACCTGGGCGACGACGGGTGCGCTGCTCGCCTATAGCAAGCAGGTCGATGGCCGGGAGCAGATTTTCACGGTGAACAGCCAGAATCCGCGCCCGCAGGCCATCGCGAGCAACGCCGCAGTGTCGTTCGGGCAACCTGCGTTCAACTGCAACAATACGCTGCTGCTCTTCACAGGCACGGACAGCACGGGCAACCGCAACATTTATCAGGCCAACCTCGCGGCGGGCAACGCGGTCACACAGATCACGACGGGCGGCACAGATACGTCGCCGTTGCTTGGCGCGTCCGGCTTGAACAACCCGCGCTTGGATAGATGAGACGCATAAAATTACTACTCCAACCCCTATGATCGACCTGACCCGCGTTTTCGCGGATTACGACATCGAACTGCTGCACATCATCGCCGCGCGTTGGGATGTCGAGCTGAACACGAAAGAGCCGAAAGAAGCTGCCGCGCGGCTGGCAGATGCGATGAAGGACTCGGCGCGCGTGGCCGATGTCTGGTCGCGGCTGGATGAGGACCAGCGGCAGGCGCTGCAAACTGTCGCGGGCAGCAGCGGCGGGCGAATGCAAAGCGCGATCTTCAAACGCCTCTTCGGAGAGGTGCGCGTGATGGGACCGGACCGCCGCGAACGCGAGAAGCCGCATCTGGACCCGGCCAACGCCGCCGAAGCGCTCTACTATCGCGGGCTGATTGCTTCGGCACTGGACAAAACCGCGAAGGGTGCGAGCGCCTATACCTTCGTCCCACCCGATCTATTGGCGCTGCTGCCCACGAACAAAACGGGCTACGATACGTCCACGCCCGCGCCGAGCGTCCCTGTGGTCGAGATACAGCCGGAGAACATCCGGCAGGCAGATACCGCGCTGGTCGATGACCTGACAAGCTTTCTGGCCTATTGTCAGGTGAATACGGTTGCGCTGGCGGATCGTAGTGTCTCGCCAGAGGTGCAGAAAGCACTCAAGCCGCACCTGATCGGCACGGCATCCGGGGCGCGGTTGGCGCTGATGGTCGCGCTCGGCTACGACCTCGGCCTGATCGCAGAAACAGATGGCGTGTGGCATCCGCAGCCGACGACGCGCCGCTTCATGGAAGCCCGCCGCGCGCATCAGGTGCATGTCCTCGCGGAGTCGTGGCTGCGTAGCCCGACCTATAACGACCTGTGGTACGTGCCGGGTCTCAAGGTGGAGCCAGGCGGCGCGGAAAACGACCCGCTGGCCGCGCGCCAGACGGTGATCACCTATTTACAAACCGTCCCGCCTGACCGCTGGTGGCCGCTCGACGCGCTGATTGCGGAAGTGAAGGAAGAGGAGCCGGATTACCAGCGCATCAATGGTGATTACGAAAGCTGGTATGTGCGCGATGCGACGACCGGAAACTACCTGAAAGGTTTCGAGAGCTGGGATCGCGTCGATGGTGCGTTGCTGCGCTTCATCATCTCCGGCGTGATGAACGGCCTCGGCCTCGTCGATACCGCGCAGAACGGTACGCTCTGCCGCCTGACTGCTTACGGACGGGCGCTCGTCGGCGCGGCGGAGTGGCCGCAACCGCGCGAAGAGCAGCAGCCGAAGCTTAACATCTTGCAGGATGGCAGCATCGAGATACCACGCGCCGCCAGCCGCTACGAACGCTTTCAGGTCGCGCGTTTCGCGGAATGGGTCAAGGCAGGCGATCCGTTCGTTTATAAGCTGTCGATGGTCGGCATGGGGCAGGCCGCGCGTCAATCGATCCAGCCGGGGCAGGTGCTGGCCTTCCTGAACCGCGCGACCGATGAGAACGTCCCGGAGGCGGTGATGCGCCTGCTTGAAGCGTGGGGCGCGGGCGGCAGCTATTCGCCAATCACGATAGAGCAAATGACCGTGCTGCGCGTCCCAACAGCGGAGCTACTGGATACCATCCAGCGCACGCCCGAATTGCGCCGCTATCTGGGCGCGGAACTCGGACCGACCGCGGTCGCCGTCCGCGCCGATCAAGCCGATCAACTGATGGATGCGCTCCGCGCGCAAGGGCTGCTTGTCGAGCGGGATATATAACCTGGACATACAGCTTCCCGGTAAATCGCTCGATGCGCAGTTCGCCTCGTTGTGGGAACGGTTTTCCAAACTGCCCAGAACGGTCGATAGCCTGAACACGTTCGATGTGCGGCTGCGGCGCTGGCTGACGCCAATCAGCGTGGCGTGTATCGTTCCCATCGATGACGATCAGGTATGCGCGTATCTGGAAAATGCGCAAAACGCGCTCGCGCCCTATATGCGCTACGCACCGCAGCCAACCGCACGGCTGCATATCACGCTGTTCATGGTCGGCTACCTGCGCGGGGGCTTACCCTTTCCGAATACGTGGACGCGCGACGAACTCAACCGCATGACCTCCAACGCCGTGCAGATGTTCCGCAAGCTGCCCAACTTCACGGTGCGCGTCGGACCCATCAACACGTTTCCGAACGTTGCGATTGCGGAAGTGCGCGACGATGGGCAACTGCGGCTGCTCGAACGCGCTGCGGCCAGTGTCATCCCGGAGACGCGACGTATGAGTCCGCGCTTCTCGCTGCTGCCGCATATCACGCTCGGCTATTGGGGCGAGCGCCCGGTCCCGGAGGTCGTCGAAGCGATCCGCCCGATGCGCGAATGGCCGTCGCTGCCGCTGCAAATCAATCGCGCCTCGCTGACGCTTTATTATCGCGAACTCGGCACGTACAGGAAGCGGCATGTTTTAGAGCGCAGCGTCGAGCAGATCATTGGGACGCTGCCTCTGAGTCGTCGGAAATAATGAGGCATTCGATGAAATGATTGAGAAACAAGTCCCAAACTGGTTCAGAATTGGAGTGTTTTCGTCTGGTGGCAATATTGAACGAATCGCTCATGCGGGACTTTCTTCAAACGGACGCTTGTGCTTCGTGTCGGGTGAAGATGATTATCCGTTCATGGTATGGGATATAAAAAACGCAAAAATCATATGGGTTGCTAACGAGTTTAGAAGACACCACTCTGATCTCAGTGGCTTTGTTAAAAATGAACACATTGAAATTGATGAGGAGCCGGCCATTGGAAGCTATCGGGTTTTCGGCATCAATGAAAACTATGCGCTACAGCGGAATGTAGGTATGCAGATCGAAATAAAACTGGAAGAAACGTTAAACGCACTGCTATTAACAAAATTTTCTACCAATCAGGAGATTCAAAGCCTCAATTATGAGGCATTCTCTGGCGACTGGACATTCGCTTCCTTTTCAGATGATGGCTCTGTGATAGCTGTCATGGAACCCTATTACATCACTTTTTTTGGCTGGGAACAACCTTAGCGCCAATTGGTAAAAGCTACCAAATCCGTAAAATGATGGATCGGTCAATCCGCAACCCCTTCACCAGAAAACGCTTGATTGGATTACAACACGCGATTTTTAGCAGCGCACTTAAACTTCGTGAACAGGATTTATGAAACCGTGTAAATTCACGTGACATACGGCACGCGCGTGAGTATACTTGATTAGTGCGTCCCGAAAGTTTCAATAGTTCTCTCAGGAGTCTGCATGGCTACGTTAGCCCTCACCATCGCCGAAACGCTGCGTTATCGCGGCAAGCTCGGTCAGTGGAGCTGGGTGCTGCACCGTATCACGGGTCTTGGCACGCTGCTCTTCTTTTATCTGCACGTTATTGATACTTCGTGGGCGGTCTTCTACCCGGAACTATACGCCAGAGCAATTGCGCTCTACCAGAGTCCGCTATTCACGGCGGGTGAATTCGGGCTGGTGGCGTGCGTGGTCTATCACGGGCTGAACGGGTTCCGCATCGTGCTGTTCGACTCGCGCCCGAAGTGGTGGCGCTATCAGGGACGCGCGGCGCAAATGGTTTTCGGTGGGACGTTGCTCATCCTGATTCCCACGTTCCTGATCATGTTCCGCGAAGTGCTGGATCATTACAGCCACACACCATTCGACCTCAAACTTGGCGAATTGATTGCGGATAATGCGCAGTTCGCGGTCGGTGCGGTCGCGCTGATCATCATCGGTGTGATCCTCTCGCTGGCCTATTCCGTGATCCAGCCAAAGCGCGACTCGACAGGCAAATTGAAGCGCAACCGCTTCGATCAGGCGATGTGGTCCTACATGCGCGTATCGGGCGTGCTGATCATCCCGCTCGTCTTCGGCCACCTCGCGATGATGCACGTCATTCAGGGCGTTTTCAAGCTAACCGCAGCAAACTGGACCGCAGTAGGCACGACGAGTATCAATGCGTCCGGGTCGGCGGTCGAATTCGTGCAGCAGCGCTGGAATTTCATGCTCGGCGGCGTCCTGATCTGGCGCATATACGATATTGCGCTGCTCGGCTTCGTGGTGCTGCATGGCTTCTACGGATTGCACTACGTCGTCAACGATTACCTGCATAACCGCATCCTCAATCGCGGCGTACAGATTGCGATCATCATGACGGCGGTGATCCTGCTCGTCCTCGGTGGCGGCGCGATATTGGCGGGCGTCCCGGCAGGCGCGGTCAAACTCATCCAGCAAACATCGCAGGTAGTAAAGTAAAGAGGTCTCCACATGCAAACGCATCAATTCGATGCAATCATCATCGGGGCAGGTGGCGCGGGGCTGATGTCCGCGCTGCACGCCTCTCGCGGGGTCAAGACCGCTGTACTGAGCAAGCTGTACCCAACGCGCTCACACACGGGCGCGGCGCTCGGCGGCATCGGCGCGGCGCTCGGCAACCTTGAAGAGGATAAGTGGGAGTGGCACGCCTTCGATACGGTGAAGGGTGGCGACTATCTGAGCGATCAGGACTCCGCCGCAATCCTCGCGCGGGAAGCCATCGACGCGGTGATCGAGCTGGAACACTTCGGCCTGCCCTTCGACCGCACCGAAGAAGGCAAAATCTCGCAGCGCCGTTTCGGGGGTCACACCAACAACGAGACTGGCAAACCTGTTCGTCGCGCCTGCCATGCTGCCGACCGCACCGGGCATATGATCCTCCAGACACTTTACCAGCAGTGCATCAAGAACGATGTGCAATTCTTCGATGAATACCACGTCGTCGATCTGATCCTGAATGCCAATCGTCTGGCGGGCGTGGTCGCGGTTCAGATTGGGACGGGTGAACTGCACCTGTTTCAGGCAAAGGCGATCATCTTTGCGACGGGCGGTTGGGGTAAGGTCTGGGACGTGACGAGCAATGCGTTTAGCCTGACCGGGGATGGCGCGGCAATCATGTACCGCAACGGCTTCCCACTGGAAGACATGGAGTTCTATCAATTCCATCCGACAGGGCTGTACCCGACCGGGTTCCTGATCACGGAAGGCGTGCGCGGTGAGGGCGGCGTCCTGATCAATGGGCGCGGCGAGCGCTTCATGGAAAAATACGCGCCGAAAATCAAGGACCTCGCCTCGCGCGATGTCGTTTCGCGCGCGATTGCGATGGAACTGCGCGCCGGGAACGGGATCAAGGGCGGTCCGTATCTGCATCTCGATTTGCGCCCGGAAACGGTCAACCGTTACCTTGCCGAAGCAGGCGAATCGCGCCGCATCGACGCGCATTACATCGAGACCAAACTTGCAGAGACGGTCGATCAGGGGCGCACCTACGCCGGGATCGATCCGGTAACGGAGCCGATGCCGATCCGCCCGACGGCGCACTATGCAATGGGCGGCATCCCGACCAACAACGACGGCGCGGCGATCCTCGACGGCCAGAATACGGTCTACGAGGGCATTTACGCGGCGGGCGAATGCGCGTGCGTGAGTGTTCACGGCGCGAACCGCCTCGGCACGAATTCGCTGGTCGATCTGGTGGTCTACGGTCGGCGTGCGGGTAAGGCGGTCGCGGAGTATGCGAAAAGCGCGTCCTTCGTGGACCTGCCCGCGGATGCAGGCCGCAAGGTCGAAGCCGAATTGAACCGCATCCGCACGGGTAGCGGCAAGACGCGCCCGGACGTGCTGCGCCGCAAGATGCAGAACATGATGACGGATAACGTCGGAATATTCCGTGATGCGAAGGGGATGCGCGCGGCAACCGAGATGCTTGGCGAACTCAAAGAGACGTTCCAGCGCGATCTATCCATTGACGATCACGGCTATAAGTTCAATAGCGACGTGCTGGAAGCGTTTGAACTCGGCTGCCTGCTCGACATCGCGGAAGTGACCGCGCTTTCCGCCGAAAACCGCACGGAGAGTCGCGGCGCACACGCTCGTGAAGACTTCGAGAAGCGCGATGATGCGAACTGGCTCAAGCATACGCTGCTCTGCCAGGACGACTCCGGCAAGGTCAACATTCAGTACAAAGACGTTGTGATCACGCAGTACCAGCCCAAAGAACGAGTCTACTAGGGCGCGGATCACTTACAGGAGAATTTATGTTAGACGTTACGCTCAAAATCCGTCGGTACAACCCTGAAAAGGATAAAAAGCCGTCGTGGGGGACGTTTACCCTCAAGGATTGCAAAAACACCGACCGCGTGCTGGATATGCTGCACCGCGTCAAGTATGAACAGGATGGTACGCTCACGCTGCGCCGCTCCTGCGCACAGGGCATCTGCGGCTCGGACGCGATGCGGATCAACGGGCGCAATCGGCTCGCCTGCAAGGTGCTGATCAGCGAGTTCAAGGAAGGCCAGACCATTCAGGTCGAGCCAATCCTCGGCCTCGCCGTGATCAAGGACCTCGTAGTTGATATGGAGCCGTTCTTCGCGCACTACAAGCAGGTCCTGCCGTTCCTCGTCAACAATAACCCGCCGCCGAAAGACGGGACCGGGCGCGACCGCGAACGGCTGCAAACCATCGAGGCGCGTGAACGCTTCGACGACACAACCAAGTGCATCATGTGCGCGTGTTGCACGACGAGCTGCCCCAGCTTCTGGGCGAATGGGGAGTACGTCGGTCCGGCGTCGATTGTGCAGGCGCACCGCTTCATCTTCGATGACCGCGATCAGGCACTCGATGAGCGACTCAGCATCATGGCTGATAGCGATGGCGTCTGGCGTTGCCGCACGATCTACAACTGTACTCCGGCCTGCCCGCGCGGGATCGAGGTCACGCGCGCGATTGGCGAGGTGAAAATCGCGATCCAGACGGGGAAGCGGAACTAACAACCGTCATGGGTCGGTCAAGCCCGACCCCTACATAGCGGACTGCGGTATTGTGTAGGGGCGGGGCTTGACCCGCCCGGCCAACACCTTTCGGCAACAATCGGGTATGCTATGCGGGCGATCCACGATGGATCGCCCGGTTTGCTTTTCAACGAGAAATCACGATGGCCGAATGGATCAATCAGGACGCTTTCCGCGCGCTGCTCGAACAGCTTGGCACGAAAGAAATGGTCAATCCTTCCGAACCGGATGGGTACGCGGCGGGCTTGCTCGACGCGCTGCTCATGTTCGGGCTGGTTGAACTCCGCGCGGGGGCGGCGCATCCGGCGGGCGAACGCGCGGGGCTGTTCATCCGCAGCATGGCCGCGCACCTGAGCGACGGATTGCCGCTCGCGCTCGATTGGGAAACCGGGCTGGAAGGCAACAGCGCCGCGCAGGGTTCGCAACTGCTCGCGGAGGTCGAAGCACTGCGCAAGGATGCGGTAGCGCGCCCGACGCCCGTGCGAGAGGTATCGGCGGTGAACGGGATTATTCTCAAGCGCGAGGGCGGTGAAACGCTGCTCTTCATGCAATACGACGACAAGGCGCAGCAGTATCAATTGCTCGGCGGCAAGGTCGAACCCGAAGACGAGGGACCCGCCGCGACGCTCCTGCGTGAATTGCAGGAGGAACTCGAACGCCCCGAACTGCGTATACCGGATCATCTGCTGCTGGAGCCGCTCGATGACCGCTTCGAGAAGATCACGATGTCGCCCACCTTCGGCGTGGTCACGAGCTACACGATCCGGTTTTACTACGTACATGGTTTGAAGATCGCGCTTCCGGTGGATGCGCTCAATCAGTGGGTCCGGTTGGATGAGGTACGGCGCGGGGTGGCCGCCGATGGCCGCAAGATCAGCGACCTGCCGCTCATCTTCGCAGATGCACTCGGCACGCTCCCGCCCAGTATTCTCTGAGAACCGCGCAGTTTTGCGGCGCGCAAGTGTATAATCAAGATGAATCAATCGCGCAGAAAGGCGACACGCAACCTCTATGAATACGACACGCGGCACATACGTCATGCTCGGCATTGTGGGGCTGGTTGCCGGGCTGGTCGCGCTTGGCGGGTGGGGCGGTCCGCTGATCGGGGCGCTGGTCGTCGGGGGCTTCATTGCACTGATGGCGGCGACCCTTGCCACAAACCGCCTCTCCCGCTTGCGCGAGGCCATCCCACAGATTGCGACGACCGCTCGTGCTACCCAGAACGCACGCGCGGCGACTGCCCGTGCGCGGCGCGTCGGTGGCAGCTATATGCCGGAAGAGGTCGTCACGGATATTGGGTTGATCGTGAACAACCGTGACCGCGCTGGAAAATTGACGCGGCGGCTCGCGCAAACCGTCTCGATGGATGAAGCCGCGATGCAGCCACTCGTCAAGTTCGTCGCGCCGCCAGAACGCCAACAGCGCGTCGCGCTCGTCAAATTCGATATTCTGGACAAGGCGGGCAAGGTTCGTTTCAGCAGACAGGTGGAGCATTTCGTGCGCGATGGTGAAAACCTCGTCGCGTGCGACCAGCAGTTGCCGCTCAAGGGCAACGCTGGGTTGGGACGCGCCGGGATTTGGGACCTGCAAGTGACCGTCAACGGCCAGCTTGCCGCGATCCACAGCTTTACGGTCACGCCCGCACAACAGGATTTGCCGCCGCTTTCCGTACAGGATGGCGAGATCGAACGCCTGCGCGTCCCGGAAGACGAGCAGGACATGCCCATGACGCTTGAAGACCTGCTCCGCGAGAGTCGCGACGAGGCGGCTTCCGGGCGGCAGGGAACTTAGCCGCACGCGATGATTTTCTTTTTCGGCTTCGGGAATCTACCGCCGGGGTGGCGCCGCTTCCTGAGC